>Ga0114966_10002473_pt1 | contig 16497 bp, 9 predicted proteins | sample M_130207_XF_Meta_FD_87029 | JGI IMG/M metagenome (GOLD analysis project Ga0114966, IMG submission 87029) | Freshwater microbial communities from Lake Montjoie, Canada to study carbon cycling - M_130207_XF_MetaG | ecosystem: Environmental > Aquatic > Freshwater > Lake | place: Lake Montjoie...
ATGAGCGCGAGTGGCGGCGGCCGTGGTGGTAGTGGCGGCGGTGGCGGTGGTGGCATGAGCACTGGCGGTGGATCAGGTGGCGGCAAGGGTTCTGGCGGCTCGGGCGGAGGCAGTTCTGGCGGCGGACGGTCCGGCGGTGGATCCGGTGGATCGAGTGCCTCTGGCTCATCAACAGCAACCGGGGGCGGTTCAAGCGGTCGTTCAAGCGGCGGCGGATCGAGCGGCGGCACGGGCGGTCCAGCGGCGGTCGCTGACCTCACAAATGTGCAGCTCCGAGCTGTGCTGCGCGAACTGACGGCAGATGACTTCACGAAGCCGGTGCCCGGCCGCATGAATATCAACACCGTCCCAGAGTCGGTGCTCAAGGAAGTACTCGAACTCGATCCGCGCATGGCCGATGCGATCATCGCCCGCCGGCGTGCCAAGACCGAAGGAATCACGAGCCTTGCCGATCTATCGGAAATATCCGGCATCAATCCCACCGTGCTTACGCAACTTGCCACGCAATTTGATGTGACGAGCAGCGTGTATACCGTCACATGCCGCGGTCGAGCCGCAACAACAGGCGCCGAGGTTGAGATCGAGGTGGTCGTTGATAAGTCGCAGCTTCCCGCCAAGTTCCTCTCCTACCGCGAACAGTGAATTACGAATGAAGAAGTCTCCGAAGAAGCCCGCAGTCCCCATCCTCCAGCGCGATCCGCGCGTGGTGGCGGTGATCCGCGCAACACGCGATGGGTTCGAGTTGACCGCACTTCGTTCGAGCGATGGCACAGTGAGCATGCTTGCAGCGCATCACTTTGGACTCGATGACGAGCGCGTTGACAAATGGATTGAATCCGAGCGCGCTGCGCGTGCAGTCATTGCACTTCCAGGCGCCGATGTCATTGTTCGCGCTGTGCAGTTACCGCGCGCGGATGAAGCGCGTCTTGAGGGAGCACTGCAACTCAACGCCAGTGCGTTTGTGCAGGGGCGCACTTCCGATTGGCGCGTCGCATCAGCACTGCTACCGCGTGAGCGCGGCGACGGCATTCGAACCGGTCTCGTTGCCGAGTGGCCAGAAGACGCAAACCGCGCGGACATGCCGAAAGGTCTCAATGAAGGCCCGATGGTTTCTTTCGCGCCAGCGATCGCAGGTCTCGCGGCCATTGCATCGGTGGCTGATGTTCCGCTTCTCTGGGTGGATTCAGCGAATGGCGTGCTATCCGTGTGCGTTCCCACAACGCGCGGACTACTTGCGCGAGTCATTCGCGCTGGAGGCAACGGCGAAGACATTGAACTTGCTGAAGTAGCTCAAGCAGTCGGCGAAGCATGCGTGCATGCCGGGGTGCCAAGCGCAGAAATTCCAATCGCGATTGAGCGCACCGTGGAAGCCGCACGCGGCGCGCTCGCTGGTGGCTTTGGTTGCGCGGATGCTGATCTCACAAAGCTCGCAGCGTTGGTCAGCAATTGCGATGAGTCATCAGACGCCCAGTGGTGGCGAAGCAACGGCCTTGCTGTTGGTATCGCGCTCGCGGCGAGCGGTCCGGCAATGCCATTGACACGGCTGCAATGGACTGACCTAAGCGCACGACCCGACCGGCTTGGTGCATTGATTAACCGCATCTCCGAACCGCGCATGGCGCGTCGAATCATGTTGGTCGGCATCTTGACTCTTGCGCTCGCGCCGATTGCAGTGGAGGGTTCGCGCTTGCTGCTTCTTCGCTGGAAGCTGCCGGACCTTGAGGGGTACATGAAGGCAGAGGAATTCGATCGCAAGAAGCAGGCTATGTACCGAGTACTCGGTCGCCAGGGCGCATCGATGACGAAGACGCTCTCGGATCTTGCCTGCAGTGCGCCAGACGGCATCGAGGTGGAATTCATCAATGTTGCGCAATCAGTGAAGGGGCAAGCGGTCACAGTGCGCGGGAAAGCGCGTGCTGCCGGCGGTCTTCAGGGCACCGAGATCATGCTGCAAATGGAGAAGCAGATGCGCGAAAGCGGCGCGTTCGAAGCAATCCAGCGCAACTCCGAGGCTCCCGACACGCGCGGCTATCAGGAGTTTGCGATCAACGCGACTTCAGTGCGGCCGACCTACAGCGTTGCATTCCCCGAGGCACAAGACTTTGCGCGCACATCAATGCGAGTCCGTCGCTACGGGCCTCCGCCAGATGATGTCGACACGGTTGCATCCGGACTTGATACGCGAACATCAGCGCCGTCGGGCGCGACAACTGGCACAGCCAGCGGTGCAACTGGCGCGGCAAGCGGCGGCACAGCGACCAGTGCCGCGAATCCACGATCATCAGCAGAATCGACAGCATCCGGAGCGATTGCTGACGATGCCAGTCAATCGGACACCGAAACAGCCGATGCCACGGGCAACGGTCGTCGCTCACGTTCTGGTCGCGGTAAATCATCGACAGGCAGCGCTGCCGCCGCCGCACCCACAGCGGGCAGCACCGCGAGTGCGGGCGCTGCAAGTGCCAGCGCAGCACCTGCTGATTCTGGCGCTACGGCTGCTGCGGGCGCAGATAGCAAATCGGCCGCACGTGGAGCACGCGCGGCAGGCACTGCTACGCGCAGTGGACTCGCAACACGCAGCAATATTGGTGGAAGCAGTGAAGCCGAACCACCGCCGCCGGCATTGAGTGAGAATGAAATCAAGCGCATGAGCCGAGAAGAAGCACGCGAAGCCCTTGTGAAGGTCTCACGGGCTCGACAGCGCGCCGATCTTGATGATGCAGTGAAGACCCGCCTGAAGACCGAGTTCGATCTCTTGCTCGAACGATGCAAGCACGAATGAGAACGAACACCGCAGTGCAACTATGACCAATCTTCCCGCCAACATTGAGAGCACCGCTCCAGCACCCGCGCCGACTCGGACGCGCCGGTCGCTCCGTAATCAGACCGCCGATCTCCGCATGCGCTACGACGCGCTGCCGCGCCGGCAACAGTGGCTCGTCATTGCAGTGCTCGTGGCCATTGCGTGGTTTGCGGTTGATGAATTGCTTTGGTCACGTGCACGCGAGTGGTCGTCTGAAAGCGCACGCATTGAGGCTGCCTTGGATCGCGGCGCCAAGCGCAGCAATACAGTGAGCGCAGACCTACGTCGTTCCGTAGCAACATTCGGCCCAGTGATTCCGCCCGGACCAGCAGCCCCGGGTCGCGAAGAACTCGCGCGCGCCATTGATGAAGTAGCGCGCAAACACAAAGTGGCGGGATACAGTTACGAAGCGCGCACCGGACAGCGCGTGAAAGACGCCGACGCGTCCATTCTTGGCCCATCCATTGATCGCTTGCAAGCGGAAGTGAAGTTTGAAACAACCGCGGACGAATTGCCGAAATTCCTTGCGGATCTCGAGTCACACCCAATGATCGATGGCATCACTGCGCTACGCCTGCAGAAGAACGACCAGAATCGCAAGGTCACAGTCCAAGCGACCATTGAAACATGGGTGATCGCTGCCGGCGGAAGGGGCGCGCGATGAATCTTCGACTGCAACTGCCTTCTGGTATCCGTTGGTCGGGCATGTTGGTTGCCACGGTCTTGTGCGCTACGGCGGGCGCGGTCGTGTTGATTCAGCATTCCGTTCCTTTGCTCCTCGATGTCTTTCGCCCTTCGACATCGATTGACGCTGTTGATGTAACGACGCCACTCCTGGCGCAACATGAAACAACGCAAGGGATGTACAAGTCGCGCTTCGAAGGGCGCTCGCTGTTCTTCGCACCACAGGACTGGAAGCGCAAGATTCCGCCGCCGCCGCCGCCGCCGCCGCCGTCGCCACCGCCACCGATCCCGCCGCCGCCGACCGAGTACACCGGTCCGAAGGTGGTCGGCATGCTTGGCAACACCGTCTACCTCGAAGGCGCTCGCACGATTGAGATCGGTAAGGACGCTGAGGGGATCACGCTTGTGGAAATCGTCTCCCCTTGGATGGTGAAGATCCGCCACAAGGGCAAGGAGTACGACGTTACGGTTGGTCTGAAGACGAACGACGCGAATTTCAAACCGATCACAAGCACCGGCACGCCGTCTGGCATGACGGTGGAGCCATCCGCGGGTGCCGCTGGCTCCGAAGGTGGCTCGCGCGGTGGAGCCTCGGCCCTTGGCGGTGGTTCTGCCGCGACCCGAAGTGGACCGAGCACCGCAGCGACCATGGCAACCAAATCCGGGGCACCCTCCGGTGCGGCTGCAGGCGCAGCGCCGGTTGCAGCCGCGGGTACAGGTGCCGCTGGGCTCCCAAGCGGGGCGAACGGTGCTCCTGGTGGTGCTCCGGCCGCCGCCGACGGACGCGCGGGCGCCCCTGCCGATGGGGCAGCGCCAACCCTGAACTCCAGCTCAGCCGTCCCCCCTATTCCGGCAGCAATCACGCAGGTGGCGGTCTCCCGGCTGGAAATGGAAGCCGCCCGGACGGCCCTGGCACAGGTTGCCGCCGCTCGCGGCAGACCAGACTTGAATGACGCCACCCGCCAGCGCCTCGAAGCCGAGGAGCAATGGCTGGTTCAGCGCCTTGAGGATCTCACCCGCTAGGGTCCTCGTTAGCAGCCGTTTCTCGTAATTTGTGGGAGTTTTTACTCTCCGAACGGGCGAGAAACGGGGTCTTGGTGGCAATCTGCCGTCAGGCACGGGCGTTTCTTAGTCAACGGCGCCACACAGCCGATAGACCCTACAAGACCTTTCGTGGCACTGTTGGCCGCTACTCGTTCTTGTCCCGACGGACCCGTGCCAAACTCTCTGGCACATCGCTTGGAGAACACATTTGCAGACCCGACACACCACCTCCGTTGCCCTGCTCATTGCGATGCTCGCGTCACCCGTGGGGCACGCCGCAACGGTTGCGTTCCAAGATCCACCACAAGATCCCGGAAGCACCGGTGGCGACGGGATGAACCAGCCAATGGATCTGCCGCCGGACGATGCGCCCGCCGCGGAACCAACTGCGCCGCCAGTGCCAACCGTGCCGCCGGTGGCGACTGCGCCAGCGGTTCCCACCCCGCCGGACCGCGGTCCTGGATCAGGACGTAAGGCAGTGGTCACTGATGAACTTGTTGGACTCCAGTTCCGCGATCAGGAAATCAAGACGCTCATTGACACGATCTCACTGTGGACTGGCAAGGTGGTGATACCGAAGCAGACCGCGCTCACGCCGATCAAGATCACCATCGTGAGCGATCGCAAGATGCACAAGAGCGAGGCGCTCAATTTGATCTTCCAGGCATTCCGCCTGAATGGACTTGGCGTCGTCGAAACCGAGGACATGATTCTCATCGACAGCCTGACTGAACTCAATCAGCTGCAGCCCGCAAAGGTGCTTGGGCCCGATGTTGACATTTCGCCGCTTCCTGAAAACGGAAACATCGTCATCAAAGTGTTCCGAATCAAGAACACCAAGGCTTCGCAAGTGTTTGAGCGATTGCAGGATTCGCTGCCAAGTTACGCAACGCTGCAAGTCGACAACAACTCCAACCAGATCATCTTGGAAGGCGATATCGCGCTTGCAAAGCGCGTGCAGCACATGATCGACCTGCTTGATGTGGCCGCGTACGTTGATGTGCGCACCAAGACCATTCGACTGCTTTATCAAGACGCGCAGACGATTCAGGGCATCATTACTGAACTATTTTCCTCGCGTGGACCCTCGGGCGGCGCATCCACTCCACGCGCTGGTGGCGGTCAGCCGCAGCAGCCTGGTCAGAATCGCGGCGGACGCGCGCCGAATGGTGCTCAGGGTGGCGCGAGCGAACTCGTCGGAACCAGCGAGCAGCTGGTGGTGACCGTGCTTCCGGCGACCAACAGCATGACGATCCGCGCTGAGCCGAGCATCATGAAAGAGATCGAGTCGCTGATCGCAGTGCTCGATGCTCCGTCATCAGAAACAACTGGTGGCATCTTTCGACTCTATGACTTGAAGTACACCGACCCACTCAAAGTGCAGACTGTGTTGCAGTCGCTGCTTGAAGGGGGAGGAGGAAGCAGCGCGCGTCGCACTGGTGGTGGCGGTGGAAATACGGGCGCATCGCGGGTGCAAGGACTTGGCGGCGGTGGTGGCGGCGGATCATCGGGCGCGGATGTGGCCATCGCCAACATCTTCCGCATCGAGGCATACCCAGACTCCAATCGCCTGATCGTTGTCAGTAAGACTCCCGACAACTTCAAATGGCTCGACGAGTTGATTGCCGAAATCGACCGCCCGCTGCAAGCGGGCATGCCAAAGAACATTCCTCTCAAACACGCCAGCGCAGTGGAATTGGCTGAAATTCTCAACGCCCTGCTGGCGCAGTCCGGTTCGACGGCCTCCATTCGCGCCCCTCAAGAAGGTCTCTCTGGTATTGACTTTAATGTTGCGAGCGGTGGCGCCAATGGGTCGTCAAATACCAACGGATTCACCAGCGGCAACACCAATCTTCCAGGTGGTGCTGGCGGCTCAAGCGGCGGCATTCAGTTCCCATGGCAATCGGGTCGTGGTGCTGGAGATACGGCCACCGAAGTGAGCGCACTCGTCGGAAAGAGTCGCGTTGTACCGAATGCAGGAATGAACTCGCTCCTGATTCTGGCGCCACCGGAGATCCAAGAGAGTTTGGCAACCATCGTTCATGACCTTGATCAGCCTGGGCGCCAAGTGATGATCTCGGTTGTTCTTGCAGAAGTCCAGCTTGGAGATGACTTCCAGCTCGGTATCAAGTGGGGACAGGGCGTGGGCCCCGTCAACCCGAATAATGCGGTGGTGATTGGGACAACATTCGACGGCGAGAAGAGTGAAATCTTCCCGCCCGATCTCAACAAGTCCATCTTTGCGTTTGGCATTGATGCCAACGTGATCCTGCAGGCGTTGTCTGAAGAGACGTCAGTACGCATTCTGCAACAGCCGCGCGTCTTTACGAGCGACAACAAGGAAGCGAAATTCTTCCAGGGGCAGGACGTTCCGTTCCAGAGTTCAAGTCTGAGCGATCTGAACACCGGCGGCGGCGTGAATGCCACATTCGATCAGATTCCTGTGGGAATCGGCTTGAACGTGCGACCGCGCATCACCAAGGATCGCAACGTCAATATGGAGATCGAAGTACTGCTCTCCAACATCAATGTGACGAGCCCGGAAGGCGTTGGCGGCAACCCGATCGTCGATCGCCGCCAGACGAACACCACCGTGACCGTGAAGAACAATCAGACGATTGTGCTGTCCGGCATCCGCAAGGAGACGGAGAACAAGATCAAGAGCAAGATGCCGTTGCTTGGAGACATTCCGGTGCTTGACTGGGTGTTTGCCAATACGAGCGAGACCAAGGCGGTGACCGAACTCTTGGTGTTTGTTACACCAACCGTGGTTGACAATCCGGATGAGAACGACAGCAACTACAACGCTGGCGAACGCATCCGACTGCGCGAACTAGCCAAGCCGATCGCCGACATGTCGAAAGAGCTCATCAAGAAGCGTGACATCCTGAGCACTGATGGCACGGTGACTGCTGGACCGGGCAACCCGCTTCAACCGATCGACATTCCTGATGACACGAAGCAGTTACCTGCACCAACGCCAACCGGAGCGACAACGCCTACGCCTGCCGGCAAACCAAGCACCGCACCGGTACCGCGCTGACCGTATGTTGACCACGATGTACGGAACAGTCTGCAAAGTAACAACTGCAAGGGCGGCCCGAAAGGCCGCCCTTGTGTTTGCATTTATGGGCTGTTTAAACAGCACTGGCTGTACGACGCAGCGTATTTCGAGCAGAGACAGCATCACTTTGACTTCGCAGCCAACGCCCGGCACAGAGCGGACGGTGATCACGGATGATCGCAATCGGTTCAAGTCCCATGCGCTGATTGATGTGGAGCCACTCGCGCGAATTCCTTATGACGGTCATACCCTGCCGTTGATCTCGCCGGATGGCCGTAAGGCTGCGATTCAATCGCGCAGCACGGCATCGTGGGCGGTACGCGTGGGCGATCCGCTGCCACCGGATGGATTTGATTGCACCATTGATGTGATTTCTCTGGCGAAGGACGCTGCTGGGACGCCAATCTCAACACTCAAGGGACAGTGGATCCTTGGGCGAGGTGCCGACGATGAGGGCTACTTGGTGGAGGGCCCGCGCGCGGATGGTGGTCGCGACATCGGACTTGCAACATGGTCTGGATCGGTACGAATTATTGCAAAGGACGAGTGGTGTAACGCCTTTGCCACCGTCGCCCCCAACGGCACCATGGCGTGGTGCCGGCGCAACGTCGAAGGTGGCGATTGGCAAATGGTCTGCGAGCGCAACAGCGTGCGTCGAGTGCTGAACACGTCGAACGGATCAAGTTGGTTGATGCCGGTCTTTGGGGGCGATGGCACTGGCATGTTCGCGTGGCGGCTGCAGGGTCAGTCGTTGGTGCTCGCATGGCTTCCGTTTGCTGATGATGGACTCCCCGCAGAAGACGCGACCGCTGCGCCGGAAATGCTGACCGTGGTATCGCTGCACGCCAACCTGAGTTGGGTGGTGCGTTCGTTAGAGCCGGTATCCGGGCTCGCTGCATCACCACCGGGGCGGGAACGCATTGCATTCTTCAACCCTGACGCAGGGCGAATGGCACTCTGGGGACCAGGTGGACGAATCGAGTGGCTGACTGAGGGATCCTTTGCCGCCACGGTTGTGGATCCTGGCAATGCGCTGGTGACGCTGAAAGACTCGCTGATCCGCGAGCGGCTCGCTACTGAACCTCGCAAATCGGAACTCATGACTGACGGTGCGTGGATCACACGCCCAACGATCCTTTCTGCAAGTGAGCTGATTGGATTTCGAAACGATCAAACCGCGATGGCGTTTGCACGCATGGTTGTGAACCCCGAGGCGGCTACGAGCACCGGGTCACCGCAGCAACGCTGAGTATTCTGTTCATCACTCAAAATGAAACGCGCGCTGCCGGACCAGTGGTCGGGCAGCGCGCGGATGGTTTCGTTGGTCTGGGGAGGACTCAGACTTCTTCGTCTTCTTCTTCGTCCTCGTCTTCGTCCTCGTCTTCGTCTTCCTCTTCTTCGTCCTCTTCTTCGTCCTCTTCTTCCTCTTCCTCTTCCTCTTCCTCTTCTTCCTCTTCTTCCTCTTCGTCTTCCTCGTCTTCGTCCTCGTCCTCGTCTTCGTCTTCGTCTTCGTCGTCGTCCTCGTCTTCGTCCTCGTCTTCGTCTTCGTCGTCGTCGTCATCATCGTCGTCGTCGTCCTCGTCCTCGTCCTCCTCCTCGTCGTCGTCGGAAGCGAGGATGGTGGCGGGCGACAATGCGCCGTAGAAGGACGCGAGCGTGTCCTCGAGGAAAGGGTCGGCCATGGTGGACGTGGAGCTGATGAATGTCATGGGTATCTCGTCAGGAATTCGTGCGGTCACGGGGCACAACGGGCGGAAGTGTAGCGATCTGCAAATACCCCGGGAAACGGAGGGTGGGGGAATTCACTGACCGCTTCGCTTCATCGGTCAGAGGGGGGTTCTGCGTCCGAATATTCGATGACTTGGATCACCGACCCATTGGATACGGCGATGGCGCCCGTTTGGGCGGTCAATTCATTGAGGCGCTGCCCAAGCGAGCGCAACATGAGAGGGGGGGCGGATTCAAGACCCCCGTGCCGGGCGTCGAGTTCCCGGAGAAGTATTCCGAAACGCAGGGGGACCGGGTCGCCCGCAACACCCGTATCGAGCAGAAACAGACTATCTGCGCTTGCGACGGGACGACTATAAGCGCGTTCCGTGCCGGGCGCGTCACGTCCAATCCAGGCTCCATCCGGCGAGAAGAAATCCGTCCGACCGTCGGCCATGAAGGCGACCCATGTCTTCCCATCGACGACCTCGCGAATCGGAGCCCCCGGTATCGAACTTGGCGCAACAAATGCACCCGCCACCTGTCGCCCCGTCCAGGGATCGATCGCCAACACATCCTCTGAACGCGGGAGCACCACGACTTGACGACCAACGTCCCAAGACCGCGTGGAACCGCGTGCATCCGGCGAATCAATAAGCCAGTACGGCGAGCGATCATCACCACCAGCAAGGCGCCGCGCTTCGATGCCAACATCTGTGCCGACCACAAGAACCCCGCCGTCCACGATCCGCATCCACCGGATTTCGGTAGCGGCATCGGCAATCCACGAGAGGATCGGCGTGCCGTCCGCGGCGTCGAATGCGGTGATGCGTAACGCCTGGCCAGATCCATCATCGGACTCCGTACCAAGCGCCACTGCAAGGGGATCCCGCGCCCATGACAACAAGGTGCTGCCATCGGCGGGATGACGCCACGCCTCCGCGCCGCCAGCAACGCTCAACGCAGTCATACTGCCATCGCGGCCAAGCACCGCAACGGCAGGCGCTGTGAGGAGCGGCACAAGCGAAGGCCCGCGGCGGGTTTCCGATGCATCGAGCCCATCACCCTCGGTTGCCATGTCGGCGGGATCAATGACGCCGCGCGAAGTCCAACGAACTACGCCTTCTGGAGAAATGCAGCAAATAGCCCCCGTGCCGCCCGGTGCATCGTCGCATGTGAGAATGTCTGGCACCGTGGCCACCACTGAGCAGTCGCGCATGCCGATCGGGGCACGCCACGCTGCGGCATACGAAGGGGCTGTGCGCAGCACGAGGTCTGAACCCTGCAGCGCAAGGATTCCGCGCGGAAAGCGCCCAGCATCAGGAACGATGCGCGGGAGCCGACCCGGGAATTCCACAACGCGCGATGCCGTACCCGCGATGCGCGGCAAGGTGGGCGCCACGCGAGCTGCGAGTGCAGGTCCCCAACGCGGGTCAAGTGTGCGAAGGAAGGCATCACCGCGCTCAGTTGCGCCGCTGTGCGCTGCGCACTCTCGCACGAGCCGCGCTGCTGCCATACGTGCGTGACCAGAATCCGCGGCACTGATGATCGCAGCAAGTGCATCTGCGCCCGCACGCGTTCCGGCCCCAATGCGCGCTGCGGATCGAAGCGCAGTCGCGCGATCATCGCTACGGACAGCAGCGAGCGCTTCGGAGACCGCGGAACTGACGGCGTCGAACACACGCGCGTCCTTGGCACGGGCAATGGCAATGATGCGAAGCGCCTCGGCATCGGCACATGCCTGACCTGATCGATTCACCACCATATCTCCTGCCTTCGTAGCCATTCCTACCTTCGCTGCAATCGTTGCGGCCGAGACTGCATCACCGCGTCGAAGCGCGCGATCTGCTCGCGCAAATCCACCACGGAGTTCGCCATTTGCCAAGCTCGCCGACTCATCGACCGCGGCATCAAGCGTGTCGCGATCAGCACCCGACGCCAATTCCATGGCGTCGATATTCAAGAGAAGTTCTAACAATTCCGCCCGTACTGCCTCATTACCGGGAAGTGCACGCACGCGACGCACTGATTCCTTGGCGCCCTCGGCCACAAGTGGTCCAGAGCGAATCTGCCGTGCAAAGTGGACAAGAGCGATGGCCGCATCGGGTGCAGCACTTGCCGACATGCGTGCACGCACAATGCGCTCCGCGTCGGCAGTTGGCATCCATCCAGAGAGTGACGTTGGAGATGCGGAAAGTAGCTGATTTCCGGCAAGAATTGAGTTTGAATTTCCAGCGCCGGCAAGGCGCATGCGCTCTGCTCCGGTACGCGCGTCGCGGATGGAAACACATGTTGCGTCGGGGATCAGGACCACCGGAGTTGCAGGGTCACTGGTCTGTGCAAACTGCACGCGACCGTGCAGGCGCTCAGTAAACGGCGCATTGGCTGTCGGCATAGACCACAGCGTTATGCTCGGTGCTGCTGCTGCAAAGCAAGCAACATGATCGCCGACCGCAAGCACGAGTCCGGAACGATCGTCCCCAACGAGATACGAAGGCGCGCCGATAGAACCGTCGATGCCAGTTGGAATCGAACCGCGTGGCGAACCATCGCGTGTATCAAACGCGTCGATCCGTGAACGGTCCGGACTGATGGCATAGATGCGGTCGCCAACGACGGCAGGAGTCGATGCATCCGAGGGATCGAGGCGCGCTGCTGCGTCGCGCACTGGTACTGGGAATCGTCGCAACCACCGCACGAGGCCGTCCCATGGATCAATGGCGGCGATAGCGCCGGTTGATGTGGCTACATAAATCACACCGGCCGCGAGTACTGGCGCATCGGCGGCGCGCGATGTAGCACCAAGCCGAACGCTGCCACTCGAGGCGATGACGCGCGCCCATGCTGCGGGGCGTGGCGCACCTGGGTCGATTGCTAAGAGCCAACTCACGGTTTCCATGCGCACGGACGTGCGGCGTGCGGCAATGATCACACGACCATCAACAATCATCGGTGCGCCCTGCGGCTGCATACCGTCAAGATCAGCGCGTGTGTCCAATCGATCAAGCCGGGCTTCCCAGCGCAACATTCCCGTGGATGCATCAAGGCATGCGATGCACCCAGTGCCACTTCCAATGCGGTTTGCACCCAACTGCATCGGTGCCAGGGCAATCACTTCGTCGTTTGTGGCAGCGAGCATCCGCATCGATCCACCGCCGGAATCAGCGCCTAAATCTGCGCCGGACCAGAGCGGTCGTCCACTGAGGCGATCAAATGCGCGAACCACACCATTGTCGTCCACAAAGACGCGCTCACCAACGCACGTGGGCGCGGTACGTGGCTGCAAGCGCTCTGGCTGCGCGCCGGGCAACCGCGCAACGCCGGCCTGCGCAAGCGTGGTTCCCGTGACATCAAGCGGCGCGCTCCATGTTTCGCTCCATGCTGACTGGGCTGCGGATGTATCAAACATGCCCGGTCCCAACGGACCAATGTTGAGTTCCGCCGGGGTCGTCGGCGCGGCCGCGGCCGTGGCGCGGGCGCCGGCAATCTCGGTTGCGTCAAGTGCAGTCGACCGATCTGCAGCCAATGCGTCAATACGTGCAAGTGCGAGGCGAGCACGCTCTGGTTGTCCAAGGCGCGCGGCAACCGTTGCGGTCATCGAAGCGTGATAGAGCGCACGACGACCGGCGAGCAAATCATGGTCGGCGATGCGATCAAGGTATGCGGATGCAGCCGCCACGCGCCCGTGTGTCAGGCATGTCTCGGCCAAACGCAGTGATGCCTCTAAACCTGCCTCGGTATCGATACGCCGCGCAGCGAGTTCCAACAATTCGCCGCGCTCGAGTTGTGCGTCTGCGTCCGCAGAAAGTTCACGTCGAAATGCGCTTCGCAGTGAAGCGTCCGCTACCAGCATGGCGTGCACACGGCGCGCAACAGGAGTGAAGAGATCTGTATCGGCGCCAGCGCGCACCAATCGATCCGGTCCGGCATCAAGGACTTGCACCAACAGCCGGACCGCCTCGCGTGGATTCGCCTTCGCCTGGTCAGTCGCCTGTTCAATCAACAGTTGTGCAGACGGCGAGTCATCAACGGCCGGCAGCGCCAATTCTTGGGCTGCCACTACACCCGTGAGCCACGCCGACAGCACCGCCGCAATGCAGGCAGCGATCACGGGGTGGCGGCCAATGGGCGATGGGTGCTGCATGGGTGGGCGAATCTTTCCGAAACAGGCATTCACGCGGAAGGTGATACATTCTCGCACCGATGCTGGACGCGCGCTCAATGCCATTTCCTCAGATTGCCGCTAGCGCCCTGCTCTTGGCAGTCGCTGGGTGCGCGTCGAGCCCCCAGATTCAGGCCGTGAAGGCCCAAGAATCGCTCGTCACCACTGAGGGTTCCGAAATTGCTGTGACTGTGGAATTGCGTAACGCCAACGATGCCCCAGTGGAACTGACCACGTGGGATTACTCAGTGATCATCAACGACCGGGTTGCCTATACGGGGAAGTGGGTCGCGTCGCTCACACTTCCGCCCAATGACCGCATGTTGGCGGAGCTGCCGGCTTTCGTGCCGGCATCATTTGGAGATCTGACTGGAGCGGAATGGCGAATCGGCGGGCAGCTCACTTACCGCGCCACCGGCAAGCTTGATCGTCTGTTGTATCAACTTGGTGTGAACCATCTGAGTACTGGATTTGGAACTGGCGGCACGGGTATTGCGAAGGCCGCTCCGGTAGCGGCGCCGAAGGCGAAGGCTGCGGCAACACCTGCGCCGACGCCAGCACCTTCGACCGCGCCTGCGCCTGCGCCTGAGACGTCAAAGTAAAGATTTACCCGCCGCGCAGTGCTTGCGCGCGTACTGCTGCGCGCTCAAGGTAGTACCCAGCCAATCGCGCATGGACACCGAGCGCGCATGGATCTTCAGGCGAGAGTTCAGCACAATCGATCTGTCGATAGGTTCCATCGGTCTGCATTTGCCACGAGGAACGGCGATCATCGAGGCACGTCTGCAGGATGTCCCACAGCGTGCTGCGCGCATCACGACTGCGCACCGGGGTTGCAGCTTCGACTCGCGTTTGCAAGTTGCGATACATCCAGTCGGCACTTCCGATATAAAAATCGCCCTCGAGCGGATCTGACTTCCCGGCGCCAAACCAGAAGATGCGGCTGTGCTCGAGGAAACGACCGACGACGGAACGAATCCGAATGTTCGTACTGAGCCCAGGCATTGCAGGGCGCAGGCAGCAGAAGCCGCGCACCACGAGGTCGATCTGCACGCCCGCCTCGCTCGCGCGATACAACGCATCCATCACGCCACGGTCCTCTAACTGATTCATCTTGGCAATGATTCGTCCGGAACCGCCCGAAGCTGCGATCTGCGATTCGCGATCGATCAATTCCAGAAAGCGCTTCTTCATCGCCACTGGCGCCACCAACAATTGCCGATACTCGCGCTGCCGCGAACGGCCAGTCATGTAGTTGAACAAATTGACAAGGTCGTCAGTGATTTCTGGATCAGCGGTCAGAAGACCAACATCTTCATACATCCGTGCCGTACGGCTGTTGTAATTTCCAGTACCGATGTGTGCATACGAACGAAGGGAGCCCTGCTCCTCGCGAACTACAAGCGCGGTCTTTGTGTGCGTCTTGTACCCAACAACGCCGTAGGCGACGTGCACGCCTGCATCTTCAAGCTTTCGCGCCCAAAGAATGTTGCGCGCCTCATCGAATCGCGCGCGCAACTCAACAAGCACTGCCACTTGCTTCCCACTCTCAGCGGCACGGATGAGACTGGCAATGAAAGGGCTGTCACCGGAGGTGCGGTACAAGCTCTGCTTGATGCAGACAACCTTGGGATCCGCGGCCGCGTCCTCAATGAATTTCTCCACCGAGCGCTCGAACGATTCATACGGATGGTGCAGCAGGATGTCGCCAGCACGGATGGCTGCAAAGATGTCCGCGTGATCATCATCAAGACCAGCGGGCGGCAGAACTGACATGCGCGGCCAATGCAGTTCGGCAACATCGATGTCGGCAATCTCGTTCAGTGCTCCATAGTCCACGAGACCTTCGGTCTCATAGACATCATCCGCGTCCACCTGTAATTCCTCCATAAGGAACTTAAGAATGCGGGGATTTGCGCCGGACGCAATTTCCAGGCGAACCACGCGAGCAAAGCGTCGCTCCTTGAGAAGGTGCTGTGTTGCCTCGAGGAGATCCTCGGTGTCTTCACTGTCGCGCTCGACTTCGGCATTCCGAGTGACGCGGAATGCCAGAACTTTCAGGATCTCCATTCCGGGGAAGAGATCGTCAAGGTTGTGCTCAACGATGTCTTGGACCGTAATGAAATCATTCGTGTCCTGAAAACGATAGAGACGCGATGGAATCTCAGGAACTTTGACACGCGCAAACAGTTGTTCACTTTCACCAGGACGTCGCAACATGACTCCAAGCGAAACGCTCATGTTGCTAATGAACGGAAATCGATGACCAGGGTCAACGGCGAGTGGCGTAAGTATCGGGAAGACGCTGCGTCGGAACCATGCTTCCGCTTCCACTCGCTGCGATTCGGTCAAGTGCTCCCAACGCAAGATCTGAATGCCGTGCGGCACGAGCGCTGGCATGACGCGGTCGCGCAGGATGCTTGCCTGACGATGAGCGAGTGTGGCGACGCGTGCCCGAATTCCATCAAGTTGCTGCACAGGCGTGAGCGCCTCAGGTACCGGCCCGGAGACGCCAGCTTCGATCTGTCGCTTCAGCACACCGACGCGTTTCATGAAGAATTCATCGAGATTCGCTGAGTAGATCGAAAGGAAGCGCAGGCGTTCAAGGAGTGGCGTGCGCGTATCGGCAGCGATATCGATGACACGCGCGTTGAACTCGAGCCATTCGATATCGCGATTGAGAAACCGCGCCGGGTCATTGGCGTCCACCGTCATGACTGGAAGCACCGCCTGGACTGAAGCGCCGAGAGCGGTCGCAGCGGATGACGTGGCCCGTGTGGCGGGCTGCGTAGTTGCGGAAGATGCGCTTGGCGTGGCGTCGGTCATCGCTCTGCGCCCTCAAATGGATTGATGTAGGTGGCTGTACAGCCGGGCGCTTCGCCAATACTGACTGACTGCACACGCACGCCGTCCGGAAGCGATGGAACGATCTGCACCGCGATGTACTGCGCCACGAGCTCGGCCGATGGGTTGATGCGATCGAACGGCGCAGTCGAATTCAGATTCTGATTGTGGAAACGACCGATGATGCCG
>Ga0114966_10002474_pt1 | contig 16496 bp, 11 predicted proteins | sample M_130207_XF_Meta_FD_87029 | JGI IMG/M metagenome (GOLD analysis project Ga0114966, IMG submission 87029) | Freshwater microbial communities from Lake Montjoie, Canada to study carbon cycling - M_130207_XF_MetaG | ecosystem: Environmental > Aquatic > Freshwater > Lake | place: Lake Montjoie...
CTGATCTCCTTGGCGGGGTCACCAATGGCGAGCACCGCGTCGACCGTGAGGCCATCAGCGGCAAGTGTGGCCACGCACTGGTCGAGGTACGCGCGGTCTTTTTTCATCTCTTCCGACTCGCGGAGCTTGAGCTGTTCGATGTTGCGTGCGGCGAAGCCGTCGGCAACATGAATCAGCACGAGGCGCGCGTTGCAGTGCCGCGCCAAGCGCGTGACATGCGCGAGGATCGCGGTGTCGGTCGGCGAGTTCTCGAGCGGAACGAGGATGCAGGAGTACACTAGGCCAACCATCCGGCAAAGGTCTGGAAGAGCAACCACACATTGAGCACGGCAATCACGACGGCCACGGTCCAGCTGAGCCACTTCAACCAGGCGGCACTCACGAACTCGCCCATCTTTGTCTTGTCGCTCGTGAACTGCACGAGTGGGAACACGGCGAACGATAACTGTAGCGAGAGCACAACCTGACTGAAGATGAGCAGCCGGGCCGTGCCTTGCTCGCCTGAGACGATGCTCACGATGATTGCTGGGACGATCGCAATACCGCGGGTGATCAGGCGGCGCACCCACGGGCGGAGTCGGAGGTCGAGGAATCCCTCCATCACAATCTGGCCGGCGAGGGTGCCGGTGAGCGTGGAGTTCTGGCCGCTGGCGAGCAGTGCGAGGGCGAAGACCGCGCTCGCGCCACCAACGCCGAGGAGTGGTGTGAGCAGTTTGTAGGCGTCTTGGATCTCGGCGACTTCCGTGTGGCCGCTCGAATAGAAGGTCGCGGCCGCGACGATGAGAATTGCCGCGTTAATGAAGAGCGCCATGGTAAGCGCGATCGTCGAGTCGATGAAGGCGAAATGCACCGCCTCGCGTTTGCCCGCAGCCGTCTCTTCGTAGCGACGCGTCTGCACGATGCTCGAATGGAGATACAGGTTGTGCGGCATCACCGTGGCGCCGAGTATGCCGATGGCGATGTAGAGCTGGTCCTTGTCAGTAATGATGTCCGCGCTCGGGATAAAGCCCCGTGCCACGAGCCCCATCGCTGGGTGCGAGATGACCAGCTCGAAGAGGAAGGCCGCGCCGATCGTTGCGATGAGTGCAATGACGATGGCTTCGAGCAGGCGGAACCCGCGGTGCTGGAGGACGAGCACCAGCATGACATCGAGCGCGGTGATCAGGATTCCCCAGGTGATGGGGATGCCGAAGAGCAGTTTGAGCGCGATGGCGGAGCCGATGACTTCGGCGAGGTCGCAGGCGGCGATGGCGATTTCGGCGCCGACCCAAAGCAGCAGCGAGGTGGGCCGAGAGTAGTGATCGCGGCAGGCTTGGGCGAGATCGCGGCCGGTGACGATGCCGAGTTTGGAGGAGAGTCCCTGCAGGAGCACCGCCATCAGGTTGCTGATGAGGATGACGGAGAGGAGGGAGTAGCCGAAGCGGGAGCCACCCGCGAGCGAGGTGGCCCAGTTACCGGGGTCCATGTAGCCGACGGCGACCAGGTAGCCTGGGCCGGCGAAGGCGAGCATTTTGCGCCACCAGGTGGAGCCGTCGACCGGGATGGAGCGGTAGGCGTCGGCGAGCGAGGGGGCGGAGCGCGAGCGGCGCCAGCCGGCGGGCGGCGTTTCTGGCGCTGCTTCAGCCGAGGGATCCGGCGGGTCGGAGACGGGGCGGATCGGGTCCACATCAGAATGTTAGTACATCCTAACTTTTCCGCAAGCAACGAGCGCCCTGGGCGAGGTTTCGACGCGGCGACCACTCACGGTCCGATGCATGTGTCTCCGTATCAGCGTCTACCGCTGCCGCCGGACCGTGGGGACCGGTGCCTCCTTCCGCAGGAGCCGCAACTGCGGTACATCTATGGCTGTCTCTTAGCCCTGGATTTCTCCGATGCGACTTTTCGCTCTGTCCCGATTCGTGCTTGCGTTGTCGAGCGCAGCGTTCGCAGCGTTCGCAGCGTTCGCAGCGATCGCGACCGCTGGCGCACAGAATGCGCCGCCCGCCGCTGCCAACGCAGCGAATGCCTCTGGCAACCCACTCGCGGCGATGCCGTTTGGTGCCACCAACGACAAGCCGGTCTCCAAGTGGACCCCACCGGCGAGTGCCGGGCGTCAGCTCACGCTGAACGACCTGCTCACGTGGAAGGGGATCCGCTCCCCTGCCCTCTCGAATGACGGCAAGTGGTTTGCGTACACGATCGCCCCGAACGAAGGGGACGCCGATGTGGTGATCCGGCCGACCGCGGCCGGTGGGAAGGAATGGCGATTCCCCGTTGGTGATGCCACCGGTGGTGGTGGCCGTGGCGGAGCCGGTGGCGTTGGAATGTCGGGCAACAATAAGTGGGCCGCGTTCTTGGTGAATCCGAGCGGCGCTGCTGCTGGACGTGGCGGACGCGGTGGACGTGGCGGTGGCGCTGCAGCTCCGGCCGGCGGCGCGCCGGCGGCGAACACGCCGACCAAGTTGGCGGTGGTCAGTCTTGCCGACGGCACAAAGCGTGAGTTCGAAAATGTGCGCGCGTTCCGCTTTGCCGGTGACAAATCGGATATTCTCGCCGTGTACCACAATGCGCCGCGCGCGGCGGGTGGAGCAGGTGGTGCGGCCGCTGGTGGTGCGGCCGCTGGTGGTGCGGCCGCTGGTGGTGCGGCGGCTCCAGCCGGCGCAGGCTCGACGCTTGAACTGGTGAATCTCGCCGGTGGCACGCAGGCGGTCGTGACTGACGTCTCGGAATACGCGTTTGACGACAGCGGTGATTGGATTGCGCTCGCCATCAGCACGTCGGACCTCGTAGGGAACTCGTTGCAGCTCCGGCAGCTCTCGACCGGCATCACTAAGTCGCTCGACGTCTCAAAGGCGTCATACCGCCGCATCGTGTGGGGCGACTCGACCGACGCGATTGCCGCACTCCGCGTGGTCAGCGACACCGCTGGCGGTGACGAAGAGGCAACAGTCATCGCGTGGAGTCACGCGGCGGCTGGCAGCAAGGCGATGGAGATCAGCGCCAAGAGCGCCGGCATCAGCGGCGGACTCGTGGTGAGCAGCGACCGCGCGCTCGAGTGGGGCGACGGTCAGAAGGTGATTTACTTTGGGCTGCGCGAACCGCGCCCGCCCCGCGCGCGCACCACGGGCGGTGGCTTCACCCCACCGAATCCGGGCGGCACGGCGCCAGGTGCTGGTGCGGGTGGTCAGGTGGCCGCCGCGCCGCAGACGGACGCTGAAGTGTCAAGCTTGATTCTTTGGCACTGGAAGGACGCGCGGCCGCAGGCGCAGCAGCAGGTGCAGGAAGCGCAGGACAAGAGCTTCAGCTACCAGGCCGCGTACCATGTGGCGCAGGGGAAGGTGGTGCAGCTCACCGATGCGCGCCTGCGCGACATCGCGATTGGGCCCGAGGATTCGTGGGCGGTGGGCACGGACATCGCCGACTACGAGCGCGACGCCGGCATCAAGGGCTTCGTCTTCCGCGATGTGTACGCGGTGAATGTAGCCACGGGTGAGCGGAAGCTCATTCAGAAGAAGGTCCCAGGAAACGGTGGCGGCGGCGGACGTGGCGGTGGTGCCTCGCCGGCCTTCGCGCCTGATAACTCCAAGTACGCCTACTACGACAACGGCGACTGGAAGCTGTTCGACTTCGCCGCCGGCTCGACCAAGACCATCTCGACAGGCATCCCGACGAAGTTCTGGAACACTGAAGACGATCACAATCAGGTGAAGCCGGCGATCAACGGCGCACTACTTGGCTGGACCAAGGACGGCGACAACGTCTACATCCGCGATAACTGGGATGTGTGGCGCATTCCGACCAACGGCGGCAGCGCCGTGAACATCACCGCCAATGGCGCCAAGGATCAGATCAAGTATCAGGCGCGTCTGCTCTTCGATCCGCGCGACCGTGGTTCGATTGACCCCGCCAAGCCGCTCTATTTCCAGACCTACGGCGAGTGGACCAAGAAGGAAGGGCTCGCGCAGGTTGATCCCATCAAGGGGGGCGCTAAAGCCATCACCTTCGAAGATGCCAAGGTCAGCTACCGCAAGGCACGCGACGCCGACACCTGGGTGTTCAGCCGTCAGTCGGTCGTGAAGTACCCGGACTGGTACGCCGCCGACGCGGGGCTCACCAACGAACGTCGTCTGACTGAGGCAAACCCGCAGCAGAAGGACGTCGCCTGGACGCCGGGCGCTCGTTTGATCGAGTACAGCTGCGACAACGGGCTCGGCAAGCATCAAGCGGTGCTCTACCTCCCCGCGGGTTACGAGAAGGGGAAGAAGTACCCGATGCTCACGTACATCTACGAGAAGCTCTCGCAGGAGTACAACGTCTACACGGAGCCAAACGCGACGCGTTACTCGAACCCGAGCGTGTACACCTCGCGTGGCTACGCCTTCCTCAAGCCCGATATCGTCTACAAGGTCAACGAACCGGGCCGTTCTGCGGTGTGGTGCGTGGTGCCGGCGGTGAAGGCTGCGATCGCCAGCGGCCTTATCGACTCTGCGCGCGTGGGTCTGCAGGGACACAGCTGGGGTGGCTATCAGACTACCTTCATCACGACGCAGACCAAGATCTTCAAGACGGCAGTGGCCGGTGCGCCGCTGACGGACATGGTCTCGATGTTCGGCTCGATCTACTGGAACTCGGGAAGCACCGATGCTTCGATTTTCATCTCGAGCCAGGGACGTTTCACGGGCGGACCGAACGACGTGCCGGATGCCTACATCCGGAACTCGCCGCAGAACTTCGCGCAGAACCTGAGCATCCCCTTCATGATGTTGCATAACGATCGTGACGGCGCGGTCGATTTCAACCAAGGGATCACGTACTACAATCACCTGCGCCAGCTCGGCAAGGACGTCGTCCTGCTCGAGTACGTAGGCGAGAACCACGGCCTCGCGCGGCCGGCGAACATGAAGGACTACAACCTGCGCATGACGGAGTGGTTCGACACCTTCCTGCGCGATCAGCCGGCGCCGGAATGGCTCAAGGACGGCGTACCCCGCCTCAAGATGGAAGAACATCTGAAGGATCGTCGCCCGATGGTCGATCCGAAGACGGCACCGACGCCACCAAAGGTCGTGCCCTAGTTCGCTGCGGTGAATGGGAGCGGCGTAGCGTCGGCCTTCGAGCCAGCGCTACGCCGCTTCGCTTTTCGGGACGTAGTGCATCCACAGCCCCCACGCCACGGCCCAGCCAAGTATGGCGGCGAAGGTCACATCGCTCACGAAGTGTGCGTGATCAAGAATACGCGTGATGCCGCACCCCCAGGCGAGCGCATACCAAATCACACGCGCGCGCGGAACGAGACGCGCCATCATGGCGAGCGCTCCGAACGCGACCATCGTATGCGAGCTTGGCGTGGCGAGTCCCGCGGTGCTCCACGGGTGATCCGCGAAGGCGCGGAAGACCGACTCGCCGTTCCAGAGCCCCGGGCGCTCGCGCCGTATAGAAAGTTTGAGCACTTCACAGACGATTCCGGCGAGCGCCGGCGAGCCCACGAGCAACCAGGCGTTGCGCTTCGCGCGGGCGGGGTCGGCGGCGCGCTGATGCAGATAGAGCGCCGCGGCGGCGATCACCCATGTGGGCCACCACCCCATCACCCGCAGGAGGCGCCCCCACTCGGTGCCGTAGACATTCGGATTTGACCAATGTGCGAACACCCACTGATCGGCGAGCGCGGGGATCAGCAGGAAGGCCAGCGTGATGGCGAGCGCTGCAGCAGCACGCACGCCGAGCGAGCGCCGGGCATGGTTAGTGGAGTAGCTCACGCGGCAATGGGTTCGAAGGAGCGGAGGATGTACTCGGTCAGGCCCCAGATCGCGTGCTCACCGAAATGGATAGCGGGGCGCCGCATCGGCTGGCCGCTCACGACGATGTCGGTCTCGCGCGCGGAGGCCGGATCAAAGAGGAGGTCCAGCGAGACCCAGAAGGTCGCGGCGACTTCGTCGCTCCCACCCACCGGCGCGTCGGCACCGATAATAGCGACGAACGGACGCACAATCACTGGGGGGAGGATTGGGGTACGCGGTCGCAGTTCGTCGAGCGCGCCGAGGATTGTGCCGTGGACGCGCAGGTCGAGTTGGACTTCCTCGAGTGTTTCGCGGATGGCGGTGTGTTCGAGTGAGGCGTCGGTCGCGTCGAAGCGCCCGCCAGGGAGCGCAATCTGGCCGCTCCAGGGATCCCCCTCACGGGCGGCGCGTTTGATGAAGAGCACCTCGAGTTGCTCCTGCGCATTGATGCGGAGGATGAGCGCGACTGCCGCTTCCCAGAACGGTTCTTCGCGCGTTTCGCGCGTGGGCTTATGCTGGCGTACCGCGCCGATAATGCGCGCCAGTCGCTCTGCGGCGGAGGCGCCTGCGGCGGTCATCCCTCGACCGCTCCTCCGGCCATCATCCAATCGCGCCAGCCGCCCGCCATTGAGCAGACGTCGGTGTAGCCCATCTGCTGCATGGTGTCGGCGGCGAGCGCCGAGCGATTTCCACCGGCGCAGTAGATCACGACGGTCGCGTCGCGGGGGATCATGGCTTCGACTTTGGTCTCGAGCGTGCCGCGGGGGATATGCATCGCGGCCGGCAGGCGACCGAGATTCCACTCCGAGGGTTCACGGACGTCGAGATAGATGGCCGTGGCGTTTGCGGCGAGCATCCCCTGCACGTCTTGTGCGCTGACTTCGCGAATGCGGGTTTTGGCGTCGCTGATGAGGTCGAAACCGGTCTTCTGCGTCATGTTACTCGCTGGGTGGAGAGTCGGGGAGTATCTGAAATATGGTGCGCGCCGTAGCTTGAAGGCTATGTCTCTTGCGATTCGGGTACTTCTGGCCCTCGTGGTGGGCTTCGGCATTGGGCTTGGGATTGCGTCGCACGCGGTCCCGGGGCTCGAGGTGATTGCGACCATTGCTGATCCTATCGGCGCACTCTGGGTGTCGGCGATCCGCATGACGATCGTCCCGCTCGTGCTCTCGACGCTTATTCTGGCGGTGGGCGGGGCGGAGGATGTCCGGACGGTCGGGCGGATTGGCGTCCGCGCGATGGTGCTCTTTCTGGTACTGCTCTCGGTGGCGGCAATCCTTGGTGTGATCGCTGGCCCCCCGGTGGTGGCGCTGCTGGCGATTGATCCTGCCGCGGCGGCGGCGCTCCGCGAACACGCCGCGGCGAGCGGCGTTGCGATCCTCGAGAGCGCCAAGGCTATTCCGACGGTGGCGCAGTTTATTGTCGACTTGGTACCCACGAATCCGATCAAGGCGGCGTCCGACGGCGCGATGCTGCCGTTGATCGTATTTGCCTTGGCCTTTGGGGCGGCGCTGACGCGGGTGGAGGACGGGCCGCGCGCGGCACTCCTTGGTGCGCTGCGTGGTGTCGAGAGCACATCGCTGATGCTGGTGCGCTGGGTACTCGCGGCCGCGCCGATCGGCGTGTTGGCGTTGGCCATTTCCCTTGGTGCCAAGCTCGGCGTCGCGGCGATTGGTGCGCTGGTGACGTATGTGGGGCTGGTGAGTGGAGCGTCCGTGCTCTTTTGTGTGGTGGTGCTATATCCCATTGTGGTGATGTTTGGTGGGGTCTCGTTGCGGGTCTTCGCGCGAGGGGCGCTACCGGGGCAGGCGGTGGCATTCTCGTCGCGTTCATCGTTGGCGGCACTGCCTGCGATGCTCGACAGTGCGCGCGATCGCCTGCATCTCGATGAGCGGGTCACAAGTTTTCTGCTACCGCTCGCGGTGGCGCTCTTTCGCTGCGGTGCAGCGATTGGCCAAACGATTGGCGCGATTTTCGTGGCGCGGCTCTACGACGTGGCGCTGAGCCCGGCGCAACTCGCCACGATTGCCATCACAAGCGTCATCACGACGCTGTCAATCCCAGGAATTCCGGGCGGATCTATTCTCATGATGGTGCCAGTGTTGATGTCGGCTGGTCTCCCGCCGGCCGGCATGGGGATTCTGCTCGGTGTGGATACGATCCCAGACATGTTCCGCACGACCACCAATGTGACCGCGGACATGGCGGTCGCGGCCTTGCTTGGCCGGCGCACCTCACCAACTCCCACAGACCAGAAGGCGTAATGTCGACCGGTTGGATTCTTGTTGCGGCGCTGCCTTGGGCGCTGGTGCCGCTCTTCCTGCTGTGGCGTGTGAGTGACTCGACGGAGCTCGATCAGTATCCACTCTCGCTTGGCGACGACGCCGAACTGGTCTCGGTCGTGCTGCCAGCGCGAAACGAAGCCGTGCATATCGAGGGCTGCATGCGCAGCATTCTCGCGTCGCAGCATCCGCGATTTGAGTTGATCGTAGTCGATGATCACTCGACCGACGGCACGGGAGACATTGCCCGGCGCATCGCGGCGACAGATCCACGCGCACGCGTCCTGACGAATCCCGATCTCCCCGAGGGATGGTTCGGCAAACAGTGGGCCTGCCACAACGGGGCCTCTGTTGCGCAGGGACAGATGCTGCTCTTCACCGACGCCGACACGCGGCACGGGCCGGAATGTCTCCCACGCGCAGTGAACGCGCGGCGCATTCGGGGCGCCGACCTCCTCAGCGTTGCCGGACAGCAGGTGATGGAGAGCTTTTGGGAAAAGCTCATTCAGCCACACATCTTCATGCTGCTCCTCGCGCGCTTTGGTGGATCAGAAACGATCAGTCGGGCACAATCGCCGTACGGCAAGGTCGCGAACGGCCAATACCTGATGATCACTCGCAACGCGTACGATCGCGTGGGTGGACATGCCTCGGTACGTTCGCACGTAGGGGAGGATCTCATGCTCGGGCAAGGTGTGACGCGGGCCGGAATGAGCGTGCAGATGGTCACTGGTCTCGAGCATCTCTTCACGCGCATGTACTCAGGACTCGGCGACATCGTGCGCGGGTGGGGGAAGAACGTCTGGGCCGGTGGGCGCGACACGTTGCCGATTGGCCCATACGGCATCTGGCTCCTGCGTCTTCTCTTCCCACTCCCGCCACTCTGGGAGATTGTTCCGCCTGTGGTGGGCCTGCTCGCGTCCTGCGGCGTGCTTCCGGTCGCATTCGCCTGGTGGGCACTCGCCGCCTACCTCTTTACCTCACTCGGCTGGATCCCGCCGTACCGGCAGGCGAAGGAGTCGGTCTGGTACATCTGGCTCCATCCCATTGCGAGTGGTGTGGTGTTCTGGATCTTTGCCACGGCGTCGTGGCGTGGGCAGCGCGTGGAGTGGAAGGGACGCCAGTACATCTCACGCTGAGCGGTTCTGTTCGACCGATTAGCTTTGACGGATGCGCCCACCGCTCAAAGCCGTCCTGTTCGACCTCGACGGCACACTGTTCGACTCTATCGCGCTCCTGTTGGCCTGCATGCGGTATGCCTTCGAAGGGTTCGAAGGCCCACATCCGACCACGGAAGACTGGATCGCAGGAATCGGGACACCGCTGATCAAACAACTCGGGGCATACACACGGACCGACGCCGAGTTAATTGCGCTTCGTGACCGCTATCGCACGCATCAGAAGGAGCAACATAGGCTGCTGGCGCGCGCCTTCCCCGACTCGCTCCCCGTGCTCCGTGAACTGCAGCGCCGCGGGCTCGCGATGGCCCTCGTGACCTCTAAAGGGAACATGCTCGCACAGGAGGCGCTGGATTTCACCGGGATGGCGCCGTTTCTGCCAGTACTCGTTGGCGCTGATAGCGTGACGAAGCACAAGCCAGCGCCGGAGCCGGTGCTACTCGCACTGGAGTTGCTCAACGTGCGTGCCGACGAGGCAGTATTCGTGGGAGATTCGCCCCACGACGTCTATTCTGGCAATGCCGCCGGTGTTGAGACGATTGGCGCACTGTGGGGACCGTTCTCGCGGGAGCAGCTCGTCGCGAGTGCACCGACCTATCTCTTGGACTCGCTTGGCGCGCTCCCGGGTTTGCTCGATCGCCGCTGACACGGGGTATCGGTCGGCGGCGGCAATCAATCGATGTTGCGCGCAGTCGTCCGATGACGGTGTATTCGTGAGGTGATGCGACTGTAGGCGTGTGCCTACACTCCGTGACTTCGCCGATCAGCTGCAACGGCTCCACGCGTACCGTGATGCGCTGCGTATCGCGTCGCTCCTCGATTTTGGCGAACCGCTCCCGTTGGATGCCGCCGGGCGGCGCCATCTCGGACTCGATGCCCGGGTTCGCCGCGCTGCAGTCGCGGCTGGTGCCGGAACACTCCGCTTTCTCGCAGTCGACGCTGCACTTGGGGATTGGACTCGCGCAGAGATCGCCACACTTTGCCGACAGGTTGCGCTGCGCGCGCCGCACCTGCTCTGGTTCGTGGTGGTGGTCACGCGCGAGTCGCGTGCCGTGGTGTTGGCCGCTCCCTCGGCCGGTGCCCGCGTACCGGCGTTGCGCATCGAGCCGGATCGCGTGCTACCCAGTGATGCCGAAACGCTCGCCGCGGTGCATAGCGCACGCCGTGGGCCCGACGTGCTCGTGCATCATCGATGGGGAGAAGTGCTTGGACGCGAGCATCTCACACGGCGCTTCTATCGTGAACTCGAGGCGAGCGTACTCGACCTCGCTGCGACGGCGAGCGGACAGGCCTCTGAGGCGGTGCGTCACGAGCTCGCGCTGCTGAACGCGACACGGGTGCTCTTCCTCTCGTTCCTACAGGCTAAGGGCTGGCTTGATGGGGACCGCGAGTATCTCCGTCACCGCATGATGACCCAACTCGAACGAGGGGGTGCGCTACACCGGCGCTTTCTCGAACCGTTGTTCTTTGGCACGCTTAACACAACCGCCGCAAAGCGCTCAGTCACAGCGCGCGCCCTTGGTCGGATTCCTTTTCTGAACGGTGGACTTTTTGCTCGGAGTCCGTTGGAGCGGCGCGCCCGTCATGTGGTATTGGCCGATGATGCGCTCGCGGAACTTACGCTCTCTTTGCTGGGTCGTTACCGACTCACCGCGCACGAGGAACACGCGGGCTGGTCTGAAGCGGCGGTGGATCCTGAGATGCTCGGCCGCGCTTTCGAATCGCTCATGGCGCGCGATGAGCGGCGCGCTGCCGGTGCTTTTTATACACCGCACGATTTGGTGCACCGCGTGGCCGGCGCGGGGCTCGACGCCGCGCTCGCGCGATATGGCGCCGAGGAAGCGTTGATACGCGCGACCGAATCCGGCGAAACACTCAGTGGACGCGATGCGGAACGTGTCGCACAGGCCGTGCGCGCGGTGCGCGTCCTCGACCCTGCGTGCGGCTCGGGCGCGTTTCTCGTGCACGCGCTCGAGCGGCTCGCGGCGCTCGCGGGTGCAGCTGGCGATCGTCGCGCGCTCTCGCTCCGGCGACGTGACGTGCTCACCATGTCTATTTTTGGCGTGGATATCAACCCCACGGCCGTGTGGCTCTGTGAGCTTCGCCTGTGGCTGTCGGTGGTGATCGATGCCGAGGAGTCAGATCCTTCGCGCGTGATGCCGTTGCCGAACTTGGATCGCAACATTCGGGTGGGCGACGCGCTCGCGGGCGCTGCGTTTGACCAGGCGCCGCGCCCAGGTGGCCTCGCGCTCGAGCGACTGCGCGGTCGGTACACACGCGCCACAGGCGTTCGCAAACGGACGCTCGCCCGAGCGGTCGACCGCGAGGAGCGCTCCGCCGCGATTGCGCTTGCACAGCGCGCGTTAGAACTCGCCGTCGCGAGACGCCGCGACATGCTCGGCGCGATCAGATCACGGGATCTTTTTGCAGACCGACATCCTGCGTCGGCCGCACAGTCGCGCCGACTCACCGAGCTGCGCAGCGACGTGCGTGAGGCGCGTCGACGTCTCGTGGTGTTGCGCAGCGGTGGAAGTCTCCCCTTCGCCTTCGGAAGTCACTTTGCCGATGTGTCTGCGCGCGGCGGCTTTGACGCAATCATTGGGAACCCGCCGTGGGTGCGCCTGCACCATATCGCGCCGACCGATCGCCTTGACCTGCGCGCGCGGTACCGCGTGATGCGCGAGGCTGCGTGGGTCGCAGGGGCCGACGCCACCGGTGCCGGGCGGGGGTTTGCTGCACAAACAGATTTATCGGCGCTCTTCGTTGAGCGCTCACTGGCGTTACTGCGGCCCTCTGGGACGCTCGCACTTCTCGTCCCCGCCAAACTGTGGCGCTCGCTTGCTGGGGGAGGCGTTCGAACCCTGCTCCGTGAAGAAGCCACGCTCCGCGAGATCGCTGATTGGAGTGAGGGTCCGTCCACATTCGACGCGGTCGTGTACCCATCCCTCGTCGTGGCCAGCCGCGATCTTCACGATGCGCACAGCACCAACGTACGCGTCGGTGTCGCACGGCGTGATCAGCTCCTGGCATGGGAGTCGCGCGTCGCCGACCTGCCACTCGACGCCTCGATCGGTGCACCGTGGGCACTGGTCCCCCCGGATGTTCGTCGCGACTTCGAGCGGCTTGCCGCTGCAGGTCCGGCGCTCGCATCGACCAACCTTGGGCGGCCCGTCTTAGGGGTAAAGACTGGTTGCAACGACGCCTTTATTGTCCGTGCGCTCGAGCCACGAATGCCGGGCGAGCGCATGCCTGCCGATTTGCTGCCCGCAGACGACGTCTGCCGCGTGGCAGCGCAGGAGAGCACCGGTAGCGTTGAACGCGCGCTACTCCGCCCTTTGCTGCGCGGTGAAGGGCTGCACGCATGGCATCGCTCGCAGGATGGCGAGCGGATTATCTGGACACATGACGCCAAGGGGGCGCCACTCGACCAACTCCCCGCTGCTTCGCTCGAATGGCTACGTCCGTGGAGGCGACGTCTTTCGGCGCGCACGGACGCGCAGGGCCGTGGTCCTTGGTGGCAGCTCTTCCGGACGGAGGCGGCACGCACCGATCGCCCTCGCGTTATCTGGGGTGATATCGGCCGCACCCCGCGCGCTTCGGTGCTCGCGACCGGAGATCCGACCGTTCCGCTGAACAGTTGTTACGTGATTATCGCTCCAACGGACGACGACGCGCACGCGCTCGCGGTGCTGCTCAACGCGCCTCCGATTATTGCCTGGCTCACCATGATCGCCGAACCCGCCCGGGGCGGCTATCATCGATTCCTCGGCTGGACAGTGGCCCGTCTCCCGATCCCACTCGACTGGACGCGCGCGGTGGAGCGGCTCGCACCAATTGGGCGAGCCGCAGCCGCGGGCGCGCCGCCAGATACGGCGACCCTCACCGCCGCCGCACTCGCGAGCTACCACCTCCGCCCCCGCGATGCCGCGGCATTGCTCACGTGGACGCACAGCTGACAGCCGCAGTCATCCGACGCGCGGTACTCGGCGACACCGATGCCGAGCCAACACGCATCGGCGACATCACGCTCCATCCACATCAGGGTGACGCGGTGCATCGGCTTCGCGCAGCAATACGACGATTCGGTGGCGCGCTACTTGCCGACGATCCGGGAATGGGAAAGACCTTCGTGGCACTGGCGATCGCGCGTGATTTTATGCGCACGGTAGTTTTTGCGCCGGCGGCCGTTCGAGATGCGTGGTCACAAAGTGCGGCGAGCGCCGGCGTGTCGATCACGGTAGTGTCGCTCGACCGCATGAGCCGCGCATCTCCTCCCGCGATCGACGCCGATTTCGTGATCATCGACGAGGCACAGCACGTCGGCGCACCCGGCACCGCACGGCGCCGTGCGCTCGCGACCTGTTGTGCAGGACGCCCTGTGCTGTTGCTCTCGGCGACCCCAGTGCGGAATCGCCTGTCGGAACTGCATGCACTGCTCGCTCTGTTCCTCGGCCAAGGTGCGTCGGTCGATGCGGCGATGCTTGCGCAGTGCGTCGTGCGGCGAGAGGCCTCGTCAACGCTCCTGCCAGCGGTCGTTACAGCGCCTCCGTTGCGACCGCCGCGAACTCCCGCACTTGACCGCGAGATTCGCGCGCTCCCGCCGGCGGTGCCACTGCAGAATGGCGGAACCGCCGCATCGCTCGTGACGATCGGGCTGCTCCGGTGCCGCGGGTCGAGCATCGCCGCACTGTGCGTGGCGTTGCGACGCCGCTTGCAGCGCGGTGCGGCGCTTGACGCGGCGCTCGCGCAAGGACACTGGCCGAGTGCGACCGAGCTAAGTCGTTGGCTCGTGGCAGACGATACCGTGCAACTCCAACTCGCGCTCGACCCACCGACCGCCGACGCCACGCGTTGGCACCGTGCCCTGCACCACCATTGTGAGGCGGTGCGAAGATTGCTCCTGCAGGCACAGACATTCGAACATGGTGACAGCGCGGGCCGCGCCGCGATGCTCCGCTCCGTTCTCGACGCACACCCTGACGTTCCGGTGGTCGCGTTCTCTCAGCACACCGCAACGGTCCGTGCGCTCTACCGTGAACTCCGCGACCTCCCGCATGTCGCACTGCTCACTGCCGATGGGGCCCGATCCGCGAGCGGTGGACGGTCGCGCGCTGATCTGATTGCCGCACTCGCGCCGGGCGGTGCAACGCGTCGCCCATCACACGATCGGCTGCGCCTCTTGCTCGCCACGGATCTGCTGAGCGAAGGGGTGAACCTGCAGAGTGCGGGCGTGGTGGTGCACCTAGATCTCCCCTGGACACCAGCCCGAGTCCGGCAGCGCACGGGACGCGTTGCACGGATGGGGGCGGAACATGCGGCGGTGTTTGAATACGTCGTGTCACAGTCGCGTGAAATCGCGCGCACGTTAGCGATGCACCGGCGTCACCACCAGAAGCAGCGCGCGGGTGAGCGAGCGACTGCTGCGAGCACTTCGCGTGAACGGCTGCGTGAGCTCATCGAGCGCTGGCCTTCGATCGCCGATGCGCCACGCCGTACGGCGAGTCAATCCGTGATAGCAAGCGTGCAAGGGGAGGCGGCGGGATTTCTCGCGGTTGTCGAGAGTTCCGACGAGCGGTTTCTTGTTGGCGGTACCAGACGCGCACGTTTGGTGGCACCGACTATAGATCCCGCGCGCCTCGTTCGCGTCGCTGAGGGTGTAACGGTTCCTCTTGTACCCACACCGGGAGGCGTGACGGCTCGCGATGCGAACGACGTGCAGCGCGCGCTTTTCCGGTTTCTTGAGCATCGCGGCGCACGCCACGTACTCGACGCCGATGGGCCGCGCACGGCGCTGCGACGTCGTCTTATGCGGCGCGCGATGGATGTCCTGACGCGAACTCCCGTGGTGTCGAAGCGTGCGGCGGCCGTGTCGATCGCGCGTCTCCGCCTCACACTCGGTCAGGCACCAGCGGCCGGAGTCGAGCCCCTCCTCAAGCGGGCGCTGAGTGAGCCTGTTGCGGATAAGGCGGATGCGCTCGAGTGGCTCGAGCGCACGAGTTCGGCGCTCGCAACGCTCGCATCGGTCGCAGCGCTCGCATCGGTCGCAAATCCGCGCGCGTGCGGCGTTGAGCGATGTTCCCCTGATCGTGTCACCGCACTACTACTCATCACGCCGGCAGAACAGATTCCTCGGCGCGCACGGCCCACTCCCAGCAGCCGGTCGTGACAAGGGTCGCCGGCGTGCGGTGACGCGCCACGCCATTGAATCGTCTAACCCATTGTAATACAACACGTTAGCATATACTGGAACCTCTCGACCGCCAAACGGTTTATAATTCAGTATCCTCTTCGGAGATTCGGAGTTTTATGGGCTACTCGTATCAGAGTGTCGGAGTTGTACGAACTGGCGCGGACCGCGCGACGCTCGTGCGTCGTACCTACGCGCTCGTCTTCGCGAGCGTCTGCGTGACCGTGTTGGGCACCTGGTTCGGACTGGGACAGCCGCAGATGATGGCCGCGGTAATCCAGCATCCGTGGATCACCATGCTGTGTACCTTCGCGCCGCTCTTCTTGGCGATGCGCGCGCGCACCGCCTTCCCGCAGAACGTGGTGCTGGTCGGGCTCTTCGCGTTCGTGATGGGGCTCACGATGGCGCCCGTCATCTACATGATGGAACGCACGAACCCGGGCGTTACGGGTAACGCTGCGATCCTGACATTGAGCACCTTCGGCGTACTCACGGGCTATGCCTTTGTGAGCCGTCGCGACTTCAGCGCGTGGGGCAGCTTCTTCACGATTGGCCTGTGGGTGCTGATCGCCACGAGCCTGCTCAACTTCTTCTTCCAGAGTCAGGCCGCCGGACTCTGGATCTCCGCGGGCACAGTGTTGGTGTTCAGCGGCCTGTTGATTTTTGATACTTGGCGCCTGCGCAACGTGTACGGGCCCGACGATTACGTGATGGCGGCCGTGCAGATTTATCTCGACCTGCTCAACATGTTCATGGCAATCCTGAACCTGCTGGGCGGCGGTCGCCGGAGCTAATACACAACGGGTGGTCGGCACGTGCCCGACCACCCGTTTCCATTGTAGCACCGACGCTCGCGGGGACTATCCCGCGAGCGTTTCCATTTCCCGCGCGAGCGTGAAGTCGAGCGCGGTGATGCCGCCCACGTCGTGCGTGCTCAGCGTTGCCGTGATCTTAGTGTAGCGGATGTCGAGATCCGGGTGGTGCTGCATGATCTCCGCCACATTCGCCACACCAGAAACCCACCGTATCCCAGCAGGGAAATCGGCGAACACAAAAGTCTTCGTGAGCGTCTCCCCACGATGCGCCCATCCAG
>Ga0114966_10002476_pt1 | contig 16489 bp, 14 predicted proteins | sample M_130207_XF_Meta_FD_87029 | JGI IMG/M metagenome (GOLD analysis project Ga0114966, IMG submission 87029) | Freshwater microbial communities from Lake Montjoie, Canada to study carbon cycling - M_130207_XF_MetaG | ecosystem: Environmental > Aquatic > Freshwater > Lake | place: Lake Montjoie...
CCCTTTTCTTGTTGCTGCTGGGCGTGCCGATCACGGCCTTTGCCATAGCGCAACTGGCGGGCCTGAAACTGGCGTTGAAATTGCAGCACCGCAGGCGGGCAGAGTGGGTCTTGGGCGCTGTGGGGGGGCTTTACGGCGGGGTGTCAGGGATTTGGGGGCCGCCCTTGCTTGTGTATCTTCTGTCGATCGGCGCTGACAAGCGCGAGACGGTGCGCGTGCAAGGCGTGGTGTTCCTGATCGGCGCGTTTGTCTTGCTGTTGGCCCATGTGCATTCGGGCGTGATCACGCTGGAAACGGGGGCCTTTTCGGTGGCGCTGACTGTGCCAGCCCAATTGGGGCAGATGGCGGGCACTTGGGTGCAAGATCGGCTGGACCAGCGCCGTTTTAGGCGTTGGACGCAGGTGTTGTTGGTGCTGACGGGCCTGAACTTGGCCCGTTTGGCGCTGATGGGTTAGATGGCGGCGGCCTTCACATCAGCGTCAATGAAGGGCAGATATTGCGCGAAGTTGGCGGAAAACATCGCCACCAGTTTGCTGGCTTGCGCGTCGTAATCTGCCGTGGAGGCCCAAGTGCGGCGCGGGTCTAGCAAGGCGTCATCGACGCCCGCCAGTGCTACGGGCACATCGAAGCGAAAGTTGGGCTCTTTGCGGAAGCTGACAGCATTCAGTGACCCATCCAACGCTGCCGCCAGCAAAGCGCGGGTGGCTTTGATAGGCATCCGCTTGCCCACGCCGTAGGCTCCGCCTGTCCAGCCCGTGTTGACCAGCCAGCAGGTGGCCCCATGTTTGGCGATTTTTTCCGCAAGCAGTTTGCCGTAAACTTCCGGCCTGCGCGGCATAAAGGGCGCGCCAAAACAGGTTGAGAAGGTGGGTTGCGGTTCCGTCACCCCCCGCTCTGTCCCCGCCACCTTTGACGTGAAGCCCGACAAAAAGTGATACATCGCCTGCGCGGGGGTCAGCCGTGCTATGGGGGGCAAAACGCCAAAGGCATCGCAGGTCAGCATCACCACGTGCTTGGGATGCCCGCCCAACCCCGTGGCGGATGCGTTCGAGATATAGTCCAGCGGATAGGCGCAGCGCGTGTTGGCGGTTAAGCTGTCATCATCAAAATCAAGTTCATAGGTTTCGGGGTCATAGACCATGTTTTCCACCACAGTCGCAAAGCGGTGCGTGGTGGCAAAAATCTCCGGCTCGGCCTCGGCCGACAGGTTGATGGTCTTGGCGTAGCAGCCGCCCTCAAAGTTAAAGGCGCCCCGATCGCTCCACCCATGTTCATCATCGCCGATCAGCGTGCGCGATGGGTCGGCAGAGAGCGTGGTTTTGCCCGTGCCCGACAGGCCAAAGAACACCGCCGTGTCGACCGGATTGCCGATGGCATGGTTGGCGCTGCAATGCATGGGCATCACGCCCGTATCGGGGAGCAGATAGTTCAGCAGGGTAAAGACGGCCTTCTTATTCTCGCCCGCATAAGCTGTGTTGGCGATCAAGATCAACTTGCGGTCAAAGTTCAGAGCGATGACCGTTTCGCTGCGGCAGCCGTGGCGCGCCGGATCGGCCTTGAACGAGGGGCAGTTGATCACTGTCCAAGCGGGTACAAAACTGTCCAACTCTTCCCGCTCGGGGCGGCGCAGCAAGTGGCGGATGAACAGCCCGTGCCATGCCAATTCCGTCACCATGCGCAGATCAACCCGGTGGATCGGATCTGCGCCGGCGTAAAGATCCTGCACAAAATAATCGCGGCCCTGCATATGGGCCAGCATATCGCCGTAAAGCTGGTCAAACGCTGCGGGCGCCATGGGGGCGTTGTTGTCCCACCAGATCGAGCCTTCCACCGAAGGCGAGCGCACCACGAACTTGTCTTTCGGCGAGCGCCCCGTAAAGCGCCCCGTTTCGCACAGAAACGCGCCGCCAAGGCCCAGTTTTCCCTCGCCCCGCTGTACGGCGGCGGTGACCAGAGTAGGTTCAATCTGGTTGTAATAAACGCGCCCCAGCCCCGAAATACCCTGATGTTCCAGCCGCATGGCCGGGTTCACACGCCCTTCCGTCATTCTGCAAGCTCCCATCATCGCCAAACGGCGGATCCCTTGATTTCAATTCTCACGGACGGGCCAACAGCCGCCACGCAAATCCTGGGCCAACAGGTTTCGCGCAAAATCTCTATAACATGCAGATTCCAAAGGGGAAAAGCGCTCATTTGCAGCGTTAGCGCAACCATCCTCAGTTTAGCGCAATCAAATGCACCCTGTATGCACACCTAAGGCGTTTTTGCCAAAATCGTTGACGGGTGGCACGAAAAAGCCACAAAGTATCAACTTAAGTGTTGCAATCTATCCCAAAGAACAGAATACTGCCGTCAATTAGACCTAAACGTATAGATTGGAGGCGCATTATGGCACGCATTGCCCTTGTAGACGATGACCGCAACATTCTGACCTCGGTGGCGATGACGCTGGAATCCGAAGGGTTTGAGGTTGAAACCTATAACGATGGACAATCCGCGCTAGATGCCTTTAGCAGGCGGATGCCCGACATGGCGGTGCTGGATGTGAAGCTGCCGCGCATGGATGGGATGGACCTGTTGCAGCGCCTGCGCGGCAAAACGCGCATTCCGGTGATCTTCCTCAGTTCAAAAGACGATGAGATTGACGAAGTTCTTGGCCTGCGCATGGGGGCTGATGATTATGTGAAAAAACCCTTTAGCCAGCGCATTTTGCTGGAACGCATCCGTGCCCTGCTGCGCCGCCAAGACCCAAGCCCCGCCGCCGAGCTTGCCAATTTGGAAGACATTCGCGTGCTAGAGCGCGGCCATTTGCGGATGGACCCTTTGCGCCATGCTGTGGAATGGAAGGAGCAGGAAGTGGCCCTGACTGTGACCGAATTTATGCTGCTGCAAACTTTGGCTCAAAGGCCGGGCTTTGTGAAAAGCCGCGAGCAGTTGATGGATGTGGCCTATGATGATCAGGTCTATGTCGACGACCGTACGATCGACAGCCACATCAAGCGTTTGCGCAAGAAGATGCGGGGGGCGGATGACAGCTTTAATGCCATCGAAACGCTTTATGGCATTGGTTACCGCTACATCGAAGAATGACCGCAATTTTCCAAGGCAACCCGCCCAAAAGGCTAAAAGCGCGGCCAAAACGCGCCCTACTGCGCTGGCCGCGTCTGTCTTTGATGCGCGTGCCTTTGGCGGGCCAGATCGTTTTGGCCAATATTCTGGTACTTTTGGTGCTTATGGGGGGCATCTTGGCCTTTCATCCAGCGTGGCCCGTGCCAGCGCAGCTTTGGCTGATCTTCGCCGCTGCCTTTGGGGTTTGCATCACTTTGTCGCTGGCCTTGGCCACGGCCATCACGCGCCCGCTGGCGGCCCTTGCCGCTGCTGCTGAAATTGGCCGTGTTCCCGGCGGGCGCACCATTGCCCCCGGTCGGGTCTGGATCCCCGACCTGTCCGCCCGCCCTGATGAGATTGGCCGCCTGTCGGTGGCACTGCGCGGCATGGTCACCGCCCTGTGTGATCGGATCGATGCCAACGAACATTTTGCCGCCGATGTCAGCGATGAAATCAAAAACCCCCTCGCCAGCTTGCGATCTGCCGTGGGCGCTTTGCGTATGGTCACCAAGGTGGAGCAGCGCGAAAAGCTTTTTGATGTCATCGACCACGATGTGCGCCGCTTAGACCGTTTGGTCAGCGATATCTCTTCTGCCTCGCGGCTTGAATCTGATCTGGTGAAGGAAGAGGAAGAGGCGTTTAATCTGCGGAAGACCCTGATCAACTTGGCCGAGCATCTGGCCACCCAAGCGCAATGGAAAGACGTCGATTTGATCACCGATTTTCCCGATCATCCCCTGACCCTCGTGGGGATAGAGGCGCGCTTGGCGCAGGTCTTTGTCAACCTGATCACCAACGCCATTTCCTTTTGCAGCGCAGGCGATGCCGTGCGCATCTGGGCGCGTCAGCGCGAGAATCGTGTCTTGGTCGTGGTCGAAGACACTGGCCCCGGCATTCCTGAACAAGCGCTGACCAAGGTGTTTCAGCGGTTTTATTCCGAACGACCGGACAGCGACTTTGGCAACCACTCTGGACTTGGACTCGCCATCTCCAAACAAATTGTCGAGGCGCATGGCGGCGTGATCTGGGCCGAAAACATCCGCGCAGAGGGCGCCGACCCCCGCGCCACCCCCTTGGGCGCGCGGTTTGTGGTGGGCCTGCCGGTATGAGCGCGCACATCCTCCATGCCACTTGCGTTGCGTGGCAGGGGCGCGGGGTGCTGATTTTGGGGCCGTCGGGGGCGGGTAAATCGGCGCTGGCTTTGCAAATGCTGGCTTACGGCGCTGATTTGGTATCCGACGACCGCACAGAACTGCTGGCCGAAGCCGAGGTGCTCACAGCCCGCCCCCCCGCCGCCATTGAGGGCCTGATAGAGGCGCGGGGTGTTGGCCTGCTGCGCGTGCCCTTTGTGCCGCAGGCCGACATTGCCCTTGTGGTCGATCTGGATCAGACCGAACCTGACCGCCTGCCGCCACAGCGCGAGATCACTCTTCTGGGGATAAGTCGTCCGTTGGTACTGGCCATGCCGCAGCCCCATTTTCCTGCGGCCATTCTGTGCTATCTTAAAGGTTCACGTTTCGCCTGACGAACGGCCCAAGTTTGACCCTATGACCGACCCTGCCGAAAGCCTAAGCTTTCACCACCTTGTTCTGGTCACCGGACCTTCCGGTGCTGGCCGGTCAACCGTGTTTCACGCGCTGGAAGATCTTGGCTACGAGGTGATCGACAATCTGCCCCTTAGCCTGATTCCCCGCCTGCTTGACGGCCCGCCGCTGGATAGGCCCATCGCCTTGGGCCTAGATGTGCGCAACCGCGATTTCAGCACCGCTGCCGCGATCGAGTTGATCGACCGCCTGACCCGTGACCCGCGTGTGACGCTAGAGGTGCTTTATCTGGATTGTGCTGCGGGCATCTTGCAAACCCGTTACAACCAAACCCGCCGTCGCCATCCCTTAGCCGAGACGCTGTCCCCCAGCGAGGGGATTGACCGCGAGATTGACCTTTTGGTTCCCATTCGGGCACGGGCGGATCACTTGATCGACACCTCTGATCTGTCGCCGCATGACCTGAAAGCCGAAATAGCCCATTGGTTCGCCCAAGGCACCGAAACGCGCTTGGCCATTTCGGTGCAAAGCTTCAGCTACAAGCGCGGGCTGCCGCGCGGGGTCGACATGGTGTTTGACTGCCGATTCTTAAGCAATCCCCATTGGGTGCCCGTGTTGCGCGACAAAGATGGCCGCGATGCAGAGGTTTCTGCCTATGTTCAAGCCGACCCAAATTTTCCGGCTTTCTTTCAAAAACTGCAGGAAATCATCTTCATTTTGCTTCCCGCCCAGCAGGAAGAGGGCAAAGCGCACCTGACAATCGGCTTTGGCTGCACTGGCGGACAGCACCGCTCTGTTGCAGTTGCAGAAAAATTGGCCAAAGTGCTTGCAGAAGCCGGCTGGCAGGTGTCAAAACGTCATCGAGAACTTGAGCGGCGGGGAACGTCCTTCCCGCTTGAGGGGGTCAGTGGCGAAACAGGGGTAGGTCGCGGGTGATCGGAGTTGTCATAGTCGCACACGGGGGGCTGGCCAGAGAGTATCTCTTGGCCGTTGAACACGTTGTGGGCAAACAAAGCGATATGCAGGCCATCTCGATTGAAGATGATTGTGATCGCGACAAGAAGCAGGCCGAAATCTGCGCTGCGGCCAATGCCGTGGATCACGGCGAAGGTGTGGTGGTCGTGACCGATATGTTCGGCGGCTCGCCCGCGAACCTGTCGCTGATGGCGGGCTGTGCGGGGTCAGAGCGGCGGATTATCTACGGCGCCAACCTGCCCATGCTCATCAAACTGGCCAAATCCCGCGCCTTGCCCGTCAATGACGCGGTTGCTGCGGCTTTGGAAGCGGGCCGCAAGTACATCAACAGCCTCGATCTGGGCGTGGGGGCCTAACCTATGGCCCAGCTTTCGCTTTTGATTGTGAATGAAAAAGGGCTGCACGCCCGCGCCTCGGCCAAATTTGTCGAGGTGGTGGAAGAGTTTGACGCGGGCGCGCAGGTGACGCGCGATGACATGACGGTATCGGGTGACAGCATCATGGGGCTTTTGATGTTGGCAGCCTCGCGCGGAACCACTATTGAGGTGGAAACAAGCGGCCCTCAGGCTGAGGCGCTTGGCAATGCGCTGACCGAATTGGTGGCCAATCGCTTTGGCGAAGACCGCTAAGCGGTTTGCAAAGGAAGGCTAAGGGTCGTGACGCAAATAGATACACCCAAACCTGTGGCATTGAAGCCCAAAGCCCCGCGGGTGGTGGTGACCAATAAGTATGACATGCGCCGCCTGTCTTATGCCGGCACATTTACCAACCCGCTCAAAGTCATCTCAATCCGCGCCATTGAATGGATCACAGCCAAGGTCAAACTGCTGCAAATGATCCGCAGCTTTGAAAAATCTGGCGCGCCGGTGGGCGTGACCTTTTGGTCCAAGGCTGTGGCGCACATGGGCATTCGCATTGACACGCCACCCGAAGAAATCGCGCGCATTCCCAAAACGGGGGCGGTGATTGTGGTGGCAAATCATCCGCATGGCTTGGTCGATGGCATGATCATGGGCGAATTGGTCAGCCGTGTGCGGCCAGACTTTCGCATTCTGACGCGCAGCCTGTTGACGGGCATCCCCGAAATTGAAGAGTTTATGATCCCCGTGCCCTTCCCGCATGAGGAAAACTCTCGCGAGTTGGGGCTGCAGATGCGCGATTTGACCATGACGCATCTGGCAGAGGGCGGGGTGGTGATTTTGTTTCCGGCTGGCAAGGTGGCCTGTTCTGAAACATGGTTCGGCCCCGCTATTGAGGCCGAATGGAACGTCTTCACCCATAAGATGATCACCAAGTCAGGCGCTTTGATCCTGCCCATCCATTTCACGGGCCAGAATTCGCGCGCCTATCAGATCGCCAACAAACTGGCCGCCACGCTGCGGCAGGGCCTGTTGCTTTATGAAATTCGCCGCGCTTTGTTCAAACCGCAGCGCCCCCATGTGGGGATGCCCATTTCGGCGGATGAGTTGGAGAAGTGGAAGGGCAATCCGCGTGGCTTTTTGGCGTGGCTGCGCGAACACACCCTGTCCTTGGGGCAAAAGTAGCTTTTAGCCAACCATTGCGGCAGCGCGGTTCAGATCAACGCTGACCAGCTGGCTAACGCCTTGTTCTGCCATCGTCACGCCAAACAAACGGTCCATCCGGCTCATTGTGACGGCGTGGTGGGTGATCACCAAAAAGCGCGTTTCGGTCCGGCGGCGCATTTCATCCATCAGGTCGCAAAAACGGGTGACATTGGCGTCATCCAAGGGCGCGTCCACCTCGTCCAGCACGCAGATCGGGGCGGGATTGGCCAGAAACACGCCAAAGATCAGCGCAAGCGCGGTGAGAGTTTGCTCTCCACCCGACAGCAGCGACAGGGTCGACAGCCGTTTGCCGGGGGGTTGGCACATGATTTCCAAGCCCGCCTCCAAAGGATCATCGCTTTCGACCATGATCAACCGCGCCTCGCCCCCGCCGAACAGGTGGGTGAAGAGCGTGGCGAAGTTGGCGTTAACCTGTTCAAAGGCGGTCAACAGCCGTTCGCGCCCTTCGCGGTTCAGGCCAGCAATCCCCGCGCGCAGTTTCTTGATTGCCTCTTCCAGGTCGATCTTTTCGGCCACCAGCGCGTCATATTCGCCCGACACCGCCTTGGCATCTTCTTCGGCGCGCAGGTTCACCGCCCCCAAAGCCTCGCGTTGGCGTTTCAGGCGGTTCACGTCAATCTCAAGTGCTTCGGCATCGGGCATCCGGTCGGGGTCAAAGCCCAAAGTGTCCAAAAGCTGATCGGGCGTGGCGCTTAGGTCTTCCAAGATGCGTTCGGCGGCTTGGGTGACGGCGGCGCGGGCGGAGTCTTGCTGCACGTCGGCGCGGGCGCGGGCCTCGCGGGCTTCGCCGGCGGCGCGCTCTGCCTCGCGCTCGGCATCTTGGGCTTGGCGCAGCATTGCCTCGGCCTCGGCCAAGGCATCTGCAGCTTGGGCGCGGCGGGCTTCGGCGGTCAGGATGCCTTCGGCCAGATGGGCGCGGCGGGTGGCGATGTCGGCGGGTTGCGCCAAGGCTGCTTTAAGGTCGTCTTCCGCCTCTTGCCGCCGGTCTGACAACTCGGCGCTGCGTTTGGCGGCGGTGTCTTGGCGATGCTTCCAGCCTGACAATTCCTTGACCGCTTCTTGCCGCCGCCGCACCCGCGCCTCGCCTTCGCGGCGCTGTTCGTCATGGGCGGCGCGGCGGGTCATCATGGCGATGCGCGCGCCTTCGACAGCCACCCGCATATCTTCCACCAAGGCGCGGGCCGCCGCCAAATCGCCCAAGCCGTTCATGCCCGCTTCAGCCTCTGCCAGCCTTTCGCGGGCAAGGGTTGCATCGTCGCCAAAGCGCGCCACAGCGGCAAGGGCCGCTTCCAACCGCCCGCCGCTGATCGATCGTTCGCCTTCGGCCCGTGCCGCAGCGCGGTTCGCTTCGGTCACCTGCTGATCGGCGGCGCGGCGGTGATCGCGGGCCAATTGATCGGCGCGCGAGGCTTCGGCCAAACGGCCTTGAAGCGCGTCATGCGCTTGGGCTGCGCCCTCGGCTTTGGCGGCGGCCTCTTCCAGATCGCGCTTGACCTGTACCAAGCGGTTCAACTGCCGCAGGCGGGCCGCAGCGGCAGACGGGGCATCCGCCGCCGCTGCCCGAAACCCGTCCCAGCGCCACAAATCCCCTGCGCGGCTGACCAGCCTTTGCCCCGGGCGCAAGCTTGCTTGCAGGCGCGGGCCATCGGCAGCCTCTACCACCCCCGTCTGCGACAGCCGCCGCGCCAGCACATCCGGCGCGCCGACATGGCGGGCAAGCGGCGCTGCCCCCTGCGGCAAGGGTTGGGTGGGATCAAGCGCGTCAAGCTGCATCCAGCCTGATCCCGCATCGCCCTGCACTTCGGCAGTGCGCAGGTCATCGGCAAAGGCCGCGCCAAGTGCCGCTTCGTAGCCCGGCTCCACCTCTAGCTGGTCCAGCAATTGCTGGCCGGCCTGTGCTTCGCGCTGCACAAGGCGGGCGAGGGCTGCGACTTCGGCGCGCAAAGCATTCGCCTCACCCTCGGCGCCCGAGCGGATGGCGCGCGCCTGAGCCTCAGAGGTTTGGGCGTTGGAGCGGGCGTCTTCGGCGCGTGTCAGTGCCGCTTCGGCGGCTTCCGCAGCACCAAGCGCACTTTCCTGCACTGAAGTCGTAGCCTCGGCAGTTGCAATCGCTGCCGACACAGCCGCTTCCGCCGCCAACACGGCCCCCGATGCGCGCGCGGCTTCGTCTTGCAGACGCTCCAAGGTTTTGCGGTTATCGGCCACCAAGCGTTCCGCCGATTGGTGGCGCGCGGCCAGACGGGCCGCGTCTTCGGTGGCTTGCGCCAAATCACCTTCGCGGGTGCCAAGGTCACTGGCGGCGGTGCGGGCAAGGTCGGCGGCGTCCGACAGGCGTTCTTCCTGCCCCTCGCTGGCGCGGACCAGCTGGGCAATTTCCCACTCCAGCCGTTCGATCATCTCGGCGGCGTCGCGGTTCAGCGCCACTTCGCGTTCGGCGTCTTGGTCCATCTGGGCGATGCGGGCTTGCAGCGTGGCGATGCTGGCCAAAGCCCGCGCCTCTTCGGCGGCCAAAGCGTCGCGCTGCAGGATCAGGCGTTGCACAATGGCACCGGCCACCCCCTCTTCCTCGCGGCGCGGCGCAATGTCGCCCTCGGCCTCCTCACGGCCTTTGGCGGCCACGCGCGCGGCCAGTTCGGCCTGCGCTGCGACGGATAGGCGCTGGCGCAGGGCAAATTCGGCCGCTGCCCGCGCCACTTCAGCCTCGCGCCAGCGGCGATACAGCAGCATCCCTTCGGCTTGGCGCAATTCGGTGCCAATCTCGCGGTAGCGCGCGGCTTGGCGGGCCTGCCGTGTCAGGGTGGAAAGCTGCTGGGCCAGGCCCTCCAGCACATCATCCACACGCAGCAAGTTCTGCTCTGCCGCTGACAGGCGCAGTTCGGCCTCATGGCGGCGCTGATAAAGTCCGCTGATCCCTGCGGCTTCTTCCAAGATCATCCGCCGCGCTTTGGGCTTGGCGTTGATCAGTTCTGTGATCTGCCCTTGGCGCACCAAAGCGGGCGAGTGGGAACCGGTTGACGCATCAGCAAACAACATTTGCACATCGCGGGCGCGCACATCCTTGGCGTTGGCCTTATAGGCCGACCCCGCATCGCGCGTGATCCGGCGCACCACTTCGATCGTGTCGGCATCGTTAAACCCCGAAGGGGCCAAGCGGTCATGGTTGTCGATGATCAACGAGACTTCGGCAAAATGCCGCGCCCCGCGCCCACCAGAGCCGTTGAAGATCACATCTTCCATGCCGCCGCCCCGCATGGCCGAGGCGCGGTTTTCGCCCATCACCCAACGCAGCGCTTCAAGCAGGTTCGATTTACCGCAGCCATTAGGGCCGACAACACCGGTCAGCCCCTCCATGATCATCAGATCGGTGGGATCGACAAAGCTTTTAAACCCGTTCAGGCGCAGCCGTGTCAGGCGCATCTGATCCCTTTCGTTAACGAATTCCTATCTTGGCCAAGCAAGCGCACAAGTCAACCAAATCGCCCAGCCGTCATCTTGGACCCGAATGCAAAACGCCCGAGGTTTCCCCCGGGCGTCTGCGGCTCTGTTGTTTTGTTCAGCGGGCTGCGGTAACGGCCCGTCCGGTCATCACCTTGACCAGATTGGCGCGGTAGTCTGCCGTGCCGTGCAGGTCGCTGATCATGTCGGTGGCGTCTACCTTCAACCCTGCCAGCGCGCTGGCTGCGAAGTTGGCTGTCAGCGCCGCTTCAGCTGCTTTCCAGCGGAACACGCCATTGTTCGACGCGCCCGTGATCGCCACGCGCACCGATCCATCGGCGGCTTGCGACACAAAAGCCCCCGTCAGCGCAAAGCGGCTGGCGGGTTGGTTGAACTTGGCATAGGCGCTGCGCTTGGGAAGGGGGAATTCCACGCCCGTGACAATCTCTCCCTCAGCCAGTGCTGTCGAGAACATGCCCGTGAAGTAGTCATCCGCCGCGATCCGGCGCTTGTTGGTGATCACGGTCGCCCCCGATCCCAGCACGGCCGAAGGATAGCACGCCGCCGGATCGTTGTTGGCAATTGATCCGCCAATCGTGCCGCGGTTGCGCACGGCAGGGTCACCGATGCCGCCAGCAAGACCTGCCAGCCCCGCAAAGGCGCTGGCCGCTTCTTTGGCGACCACGGCATGGGGTGTTGCCGCCCCGACCCATAGGGTGCTGCCGGTGTGCTTCACGCCCTTCATCTCGGCAATGCCGGTCAGGCTGACCAGCACATCTGGCGTGGCCAGACGCTGCTTCATCGTAGGCGTCAGGGTCTGCCCGCCTGACAGCGCCTGCGCGCCCGATTTAGACAGGGCCGCCACAGCATCCGCCACGCTGGAAGGTTTTACGAAATCAAAGTTTTGCATCTTTTGCTCCTCCCTTACGCGTTCATCGCCGACCAGACGCGCGACGGCGTCAGGGGCATGTCGATATGGGCAATCTTGTGACCTGCCCGGTTCAGCGCATCCAGCACCGCATTGACCACGGCTGGAGGAGAGCCAATCGCCCCCGCCTCGCCGCAGCCCTTCACGCCCAGCTTGTTATGGCTGCACGGGGTGACGCAGGAATGGTCAACCGTGACAAAGGGCACATCATCGGCGCGCGGCATGGTGTAATCCATGTAGCTGCCCGACAAAAGCTGGCCATTCTCGTCATAGACGCCATGTTCCAGCAGCGCTTGGCCAATGCCTTGCACCACGCCGCCATGGACCTGACCGCGCACAACCATCGGGTTGATCACGTTGCCAAAGTCATCCGCACAGGTGAAGTTGCACACATCCACCTTGCCGGTGTCGGCATCCACCTCAACCTCGCACAGATAGGTGCCGGCGGGATAGGTGAAGTTCGCCGGATCGTAGAAGGCGGTTTCTTCCAAGCCCGGTTCCAGCGTGGCCAGCGGGTAGTTGTGTGGCACATAGGCCGAGAAGGCGATCTCGCCGAAGGTTTTCGACCGGTTGGTCCCCGACACGGCAAAGACGCCGTCCGAGAACACAATCTCGGCTTCTGCCGCTTCCAGCATATGGGCTGCGATCTTTTTGCCCTTGGCGATCACTTTGTCGGCGGCATTGGCCATAGCCTGTCCGCAAACCGCTAGCGAGCGTGACCCATAGGAACCCATCCCAAAGGGGATTTTGGCCGTGTCGCCATGCACGATATCCACCGATGACATCGGAATGCCGAACATATCCGAGATGATCTGTGCAAACACCGTCTCGTGGCTTTGGCCGTGGCTGTGCGCGCCGACCATGACGGACACGTTGCCCGTGGGGTTTACCCGAACTGTGGCTGCGTCATACAGGCCCACGCGCGCGCCAAGAATGCCCACCAAGTTCGACGGCGCAATCCCGCAAGCTTCGATCCAAGTCGACAGGCCCAACCCGCGCAGTTTGCCTTTGGCGGCAGAGGCAGCGCGGCGTTTTTCAAAGCCCGCCACATCGGCTAGTTCCATCGCCTTATCCAGCGTGGCATGGTAGTTGCCCACGTCATAGGCCAGACCTGCGGGCGTGGTGTAGGGGAACATATCGGTGGTGATAAAGTTCTTGCGACGCACCTCGAACGGGTCAAGGCCCAGTTCGCGGCACATCTGATCGACCACACGCTCCAAGCTATAGGTCGCCTCGGGGCGACCTGCGCCACGATAGGCATCGACAGGGGCGGTGTTGGTGAACACGGTTTTCACGTTCACATAGACATTGGGCACCTTATACGGCCCCGCCATCAGCGTGCCATGCAAGAAGGTCGGCGTCACGGTCGAGAAGTTCGACAGATAGGCGCCGACGTTCGCCATCGTTTCGGTGCGGAATGCGATGAAGGTGCCGTCTTTTTCGCAGGCCAGTTCAATCTTGGTGACATGGTCGCGGCCATGCGCGTCAGACAGGAAGCTTTCCGACCGCTCGGCCACCCATTTGACGGGCTTTTTGATCTTCTTGGCCGCGGCCAGAACCAAGGCCTCTTCGCCATAGTGATAGATCTTCGACCCAAAGCCGCCGCCCACATCGGGGGCCACGACTTGCAACTTATTTTCCGGAATGCCCAGCACAAAGGCCGCGACCAAAAGGCGCGTCAGGTGGGGGTTTTGGCTGGTGGTGGTCAGCTTGTAATCGCCCGTGCCGGGATTGAACTCGCCAATCGAGGCGCGGGGTTCCATCGCGTTGGGGATCAGGCGGTTGTTGACCAGTTCCAGCGTGGTGACATGGGGCGCCGCTTTGATGGCCGCATCCACTTTGGCGCGGTTGTCTTCGATCCAGCCCCAGTCAAAGCACTGGTTGTCGGCGATCTCGTCATGCACGCGGTTGGTGTTGTCGGCCAAAGCCTGCGCCATGTCGATGATGGCGGGCAGTTCTTCGAAATCTGACGCATCAGCCACGGCTTGGGCGGCGTCTTTGGCTTCCATATAGGTTTGGGCGATCACGGCTGCATAGGCGTCGCCCACATGGCGCACTTTGCCATGGGCCAGAACGGGGCGCTTGGGTTCGCGCATCGGTTCGCCGTTGCGCGAGTTGATCAGCCAACCTGCCGGATTGCCGCCCACATCCTTAAAGTCTTCGCCGGTGAACACGGCCAAAACGCCGGGCATCCCCGCGGCTGCCGCAACGCCCACCGATTTGATGCGCGCATGCGCCATGGTGGAGCGCACGAACACCGCATAGGCCTGCCCATGAACGTCGATGTCATGAGTGTAATTGCCCGCCCCGGTCAGGTAGCGGATGTCTTCGGTGCGTTTGGCTTCCGCGCCAATTCCGAAATCCTTAGCCATCTTGATCCCCTCCCTTATTCAGCAGCAACGGCTGCGACATCCTGCCCAGAGGCAGCCATCACGGCCTTGACGATGTTATGATAGCCGGTGCAGCGGCAAATATTGCCCTCTAGCCCGTGGCGCACGTCAGCCTCGGTCGGCTTGGGGTTCTTGGCCAGAAGCTCAGCCGAAGTCATCACCATGCCGGGGGTGCAAAAGCCGCACTGCAGGCCGTGGTGGTCTTGGAAAGCTTGCTGGATCACGCCAAGGCTGCCGTCGGCATTGGCCATGCCTTCAATCGTGGTCACTTTCGATCCGGCCACGTCTTGCGCAAAGACCGAGCAGCTTTTCACAGCCACGCCGTCGATATGCACCACACAAGCCCCGCATTGCGAGGTGTCGCAGCCGATATGCGTGCCCGTCAGGCCCAGCCCTTCGCGCAGGTAAGAAGAGAGCAGCGTGCGCCCCTCTGTCTCGGCCGAGACGGATTTTCCGTTCACGGTCATCGTTACTTTGGTCATCTTATCCTCCCTGATTGCCTACCGGTTCAGCCGATCAAACGGCGGAACCAGCCTTTTTTCGGTGTGTCTTGGGTGCCTTCGGTCGAGGCATCTTCAGCCTCGGCGGGGGCCTCTTGGTCGGGCCCTTCGACGGCAGATTGGAAACGGTTGAAAAACTCTTCCGCCAGGTTCTTGGCAAAGCCGTCAATGATCCGGCTGCCCAGTTGCGCGATCTTACCGCCGACCGAGGCTTCGACCTCATAGGTCAGCTTGGTGCCTGTGCCGTCGGCTGTCATGGTCACAAAGGCCCCGCCTTTGGCAAAGCCAGCCACGCCACCCTTGCCTTCGCCCGTGATGCGCAGGCTTTGGGCTTCGATCATCTCTGACAGGGTGACAGTGCCGGTGAAGCGGGCTTTCACCGGGCCTACCTTTTGCACCACGACGGCCTCGAACCCCTCTGATGGAGATCCCGTCAAGCTTTCGCAGCCCGGCACACAGGCCCGCAGGACCTGTGGGTTCAAAACCGCAGCCCAAACCGTCGCAGGGTCGGCCGCGATATGCCGTTCCTCGGCCAGCTTCATGAAACCCCTCCCCGGGCGTCGTGTGCCATATGCTCCGCCAAACCTACGCGCAGAAGGTATCCTGCGCCTAAGGACGGATTCGAGGCAAGTCTTGCATGATGCCAAAGTGCCTGTCGACTGTGCTGATGAGACCTGTCGCAAATTTGCGACAGATGGGCGGAAAATCTCTAATCGCGCCGCGATTCTGGTCAGGCCCCCACGTCTGGGGCTTCTTGCATCTGCACGGCGTTGATGCGCCAGCCTTCGGGGCGTTCGATCATCTGGTAATCCAGCCAATAGGCCCGCCCCTTGGCATCGGTCACCCGCACCCGCTGCCAATAAGCCCCGCCGATAAAGCGCAACTCCAGCATGGCAACATCGGTGGGGCGATAGACCATCGGATAGCCTTCGCGCACCATTTTGCCAAAGACTTCGGGCGAACCGAACAGCGCATGGATATTGGGCGAGGCGAAGGTAAAGGCGCGGACAAAGTCATCGTCCTGAAAGGCCTGTATCTGCGCGCGGATGGTGTTTTGAATGGGCCCTTCCTGCGCCGAGGCGGGGTCTGCCAGAAGAAACAGGGCAAGGGCGGTGGGGATAAGGCGCATGGGGCAGGCTCCGCTTGGACCACCTTTCAAAGCTAGACCGCGCAGCGCCTGTGTCAAACCCAAGGGAAAGGCGCGCGGCGGCCCCGAGGCGGGGTGGCTACGCGCCCCCCCGTACCCCCTGCCTATTAGTCAGGCGATAAGGTCGCCGTTCAGGGCCTTGTCGATCAGGGCTATGGTTTCGGGGATGCCATACAGCGCGATAAAGCCACCAAAGCGCGGGCCTTCGGATGCGCCCATCAGCACCTCGTAAAGCGCTTTGAACCAGTCGCGCAGCGGGTCAAAGGCGTGGTCTTTGCCCACGGCATAGCAAGCGGTTTGCAGGCTTTCTTCGTCGGTTGCCCCATCCCATGCCGCCAGACGATTGCGCAGGTCAAGGATAGCTGTGCGTTCTGGGTTGGTCGGCAGGCGGTAGGTGCGGTTGGGCGCGATCTTGTCGTTGAAATAGCGCAGCGCATAGCCTGCGGCGGCGTCCAGATCGGGATGCGTTTCGGGCGAGGCGTCGGGGGCGTATTTCTTGATAAAGCCCCAAAGGCCAGCGGCATCCTTGGCCCCAGCGACTGACGCAAGGTTCAACAGCATGGCAAAGCTGACGACCATCCTCGATTCAGGCACATGGCCGCTGTGAATATGCCAGACGGGGTTGTTGACCTGTGCGTCGATGTCTTGGGTCGGATAGGCTTTGAGCTGCTGGTGGTATTCATCCACCGCTTTTGGAATCACATCCCACCACAGCCGCTTGGCGGTTTTGGGCTTTTGATACATGAAATAAGACAGCGATTCCGTGGCGGCATAGGTCAGCCATTCGTCGATCGTCAGGCCATTGCCCTTGGATTTGGAAATCTTCTGGCCCTCGAAATCCAAGAACAGCTCGTAGGTCATATGGTTGGGCGCACG
>Ga0114966_10002479_pt1 | contig 16480 bp, 14 predicted proteins | sample M_130207_XF_Meta_FD_87029 | JGI IMG/M metagenome (GOLD analysis project Ga0114966, IMG submission 87029) | Freshwater microbial communities from Lake Montjoie, Canada to study carbon cycling - M_130207_XF_MetaG | ecosystem: Environmental > Aquatic > Freshwater > Lake | place: Lake Montjoie...
CTGGCCTGGCGTCAGCGTCGGCCTGTGCCTTGACGGCGCGGGCAATGCGGCGTGCGACGTGCCGGCAGTTGCGCCGTCGATGGGCGCGTGCGTCACGGTCGAGTGACCTCGAGCTGGCGGCCGATCACTTCGTGATGTGGATGGCGTTCGCGTAGATCCACACGAAGTCGGCGTCGGCGAGCTCCGTGAACGCGCCGAACTGACCGCGCAGATGACGCGGTCGGATGCGAACCTCCGCTCGGTAGGCGCCGGGCATCGTCGGAGTGAACCGTACTTCCGACGCCGACGCATCGGCGCCTTCGTCGAAGGCGACCTCGAATCCGTTTTCGATGGCGCGCAGCACACGAATCCGAATCTCCGGTAGCTCCACTGACGCGGCGAGTTCACGGATGCGCGGCCGCGTGACGACCAACTCTGCGCCCGCCGCGAGCGCGACGTCCTGCACGCGGCGCGTGACTGCGGGACTGAGCGGCGCAGGGCAAAAGTGCTCCGCCCCGGCGGCCTGCGGGTTGAGGAAATTGTACTTGTTCGCGAAGTCGTAAAACTCGCCGTCTTTCTTCGGACGAATCTCGACCACGGGCAGCGCCTGCTCGCCGATAATCCCGACCGTCAGCTCGCGTCCGCGGATGAACTGCTCGACCAGCAACTCGCGCCCGAACTGCCAGGCCTCGCGCATGGCGTCGGCGACTTTCCCCGCATCGCGCACGATGAATACGCCCACGCTCGATCCTTCGCGCGGCGCTTTCACCACATAGGGCAGCGGCAGCGTCGGCGGTGCGCCGTCGCGCAAAATTTCAAACGCCGCGGTCGGCACGCCGTGCTCCAGCAAGCGCTGCTTGGTGGCGATCTTGTCGATCGCGAGTTCGCTGCCCGCCACGCCTTCGCCGGTGTAGCGCACGCCGCGCGCCTCCAGGATACGCTGCACCTGGCCGTCCTCGCCGAAGGTCCCGTGAATGACATTGAACGCGACCTCCGTGCCCGCCGGTAAAACGAAAGCCGGTCCGGCGACATCCACCTCGGTCACTTCCGCGCCGAGACCGCGCAGCGCTTGGGCCACGCCCGCGCCGCTGGCAAGCGAGACTTTCCGCTCGTTGCCCGGTCCGCCCATGAGGACGGCGATTTTCCTGCCCTGCAGATCAATCATGAATGCCTTTCTCCTCACCGACGATTTGCACTTCGGTTTCGAGTGCGATCCCGCGTTCGCGCAACGCGGTTTCCTTCACCTTGTCGATCAACGCGAGCACGTCCGCAGCGGTCGCGCCGCCGGCGTTGACCAGAAAATTGCCATGCACCTCGGAAACCATCGCGCCGCCGATGCGCGTGCCTTTAAGGCCGAGTTCATCGACCAGTCGGCCAGCCGGGCACTGCTCGGGATTTTTGAAAAAGCAACCCGCGCTCGATTCGCGCGGCTGCGTGGTGCGGCGTTTCTGGGTGGAGGCTTCGAGCAATTTCTCGATCTCCTCCGGCGTGCTCGGGTGGCCGAAGAACGTCGCCGACACCGCGTAGTTCTTGGCGAGCGTCCCGCAGTGCCGGTAGCGCACGTCCATCTCCGGCGGCGTCTTCATGTGAAAATTGCCGTCCCGATCCACAAACCGCACGCTCACGACCTGCCGGAAAGTCTCGCCGCCCATCGCGCCGGCGTTCATCCGCAGCGCGCCGCCGACATCGCCGGGGATGCCCTCGAACCATTCGAAGCCGCCGATCTCCGCGTCGCGTGCGGCGTAGGCCAGTTCCTTCTGCTTCACCCCCACGCCCGCGTGAATCTGCCCTTCGCGCACCTCGACCTGCTTAAACTCCCCGCGCGCGAGATGCACGACCACGCCGCGGATGCCACCGTCGCGCACGAGCAGATTCGAGCCGCGACCCATGACGAAAAGCGGGATTTCGTTGAGCGTGCAAAAGCGCACCAGCCGCGCGAACGACTCCTCGGTTTCGGGCTCCGCCCAAAACTGCGCCGGCCCGCCGATGCGCATCGTGGTGTGCTTCGAGAGCGGCTCGTAGAGCTTGATCAGGCCCGCGCCCATCACCGTCTGGAGTTCGTCGAACTGCTTCACATCGGCGGCGAGCAGCGACGCGACTTCGTGGATATTGCCCGCACCGAGGCTGAGCACGCAGTCGCCGGGTTCGAGCAGGCGTCCGATCTCGATCGCGAGTTTTTTCCGATCCGGCTGAAAGCTCGCGCCCTCGTGACCCTCGCGGATCATTTCATCCACAATCGTCTGCCCGCTCACGCCGGGGATCGGTTCTTCGCTCGCGGCGTACACGTCGGCGATCACCGCGACATCGGCGTGATGAAACGCGCGCCCAAACTCCGCCTTGAGCTTCTGGGTGCGTGAAAAGCGATGCGGCTGAAACATGCAGAGCACACGCTTGCGGCCCGTATTCTTCGCCGTCGCCAGCGTCACTTTCACTTCGCTCGGGTGGTGGCCGTAGTCGTCCACGATCATGTAGCGGTCGCTGCGATACTTGATTTCAAAACGCCGCCGCGCGCCGCGGAAGGACTCCAGCGCCTCGGCGATCCGGGCGAACGGCACGCCGAGTTCCGTAGCCAGCGCGATGACGCCGACGGCGTTGCTCACGTTGTGCCGGCCGGGGACGTTGAGCGTGATCGCACCGAGCGGTTCGCCGCCGCGCAGCACGCGGAAGTGCGATTGGAAGTCTTTCGCATGCACGTCATCGAAGCGGTAAAAAGCGGCCCGCGACTCGCCATACGAGATCGCTCCCGGATGTCCGCCGCACACGCGCGGCGCATGGCTGTCGTCCGCGCAGTAGATGACCTTCCCGCGCGTCTGACTCAGCAGTTGATTGAAGACCACCTCGATCGCCGCGAGGTCGGCGTAATAGTCGAGGTGCTCTTCCTCGATGTTCAGCACGATGGCGTGCTCGGGATGGTAAAACGCCAGCGTGCCGTCGCTTTCATCACCCTCAGCCACGAAAAACTCACCCTGCGCATCCCAGTTCGCATTCGTCCCCAGGATCGGAATCTCCGCGCCGACGTAATGCGACGGATGCAGCCCGCCGACTTTCAGCACATGGGCCGTCATGGATGAGGTCGTCGTCTTGCCGTGCATGCCGCAGATCACGATGCCCTTCTTGCAATTCATGATCGCGGCCAAAGCATCCGCGCGCCGCACCATGCTGCGGCCGGTGCGCAGCGCCTCGTCGTACTCCGCGTTGCCGGCGCGGATGGCGGAAGAAAAGATGATGAGGTCTGCGTCGGCGACATTGGCCGCGGCCTGGCCGGAGAAAAAGCGCAGCCCGAGTTTTTCCAAGCGATCAATTTCGACGGTCCGCGCTTTGTCCGAGCCGCTGACGGTGTGGCCGAGCGCGATGAGCAGTCCGGCGATGCCGCTCATGCCGGAGCCGGCGACGCCGATCAGGTGAATCTTCAATTCACCGCCAACGAGGATGTCTGCGAGGATCTGGCCTGTGTCCATTAAGAGCAATATTTGAGGATGGTGTCGGCGACCCGCTCGGCGGCGGCGTGCGGCGCGAGCTGCGCGCTGCGCGTGGAGGCTTCAGCCAGCCGGGCGGGATCGTCCAAAAACCACAACAGTTTTTTCGCGAGATTTTCGCCGGTGGCTTCGCGCTCTTGTAATAGCGTCGCCGCCCCCGCGCGTTCAAAGATTTTCGCGTTGAAAGTTTGATGATCTTCCGCAGCGAACGGATACGGGATGAGGATGCCGGGCAGGGCGAAATGCGACAACTCCGTGAGGCTCGCCGCGCCGCTCCGCGAAATCACAAAATCCGCGGCGCTGTAGGCCTCCCGCATCTGGTGGCAGAACGCCGCGGTGAAAGCGGGAATTCCCGCCCCGGCGTAGCTCTCCCGCATGAGTTGCTCGTCCTGCTTTCCGGTGAGGTGAATGACCTGGAGCGGCTTCGCGGCGAGCTGCGGCAGCGCATCGATGAGCGCCCGATTGATGCCCTGCGCGCCCTGGCTGCCGCCCATGACGAGCAGCGTCGGACGCCCCGGAGTCAGCCCAAACGCCGCGAGCGCCCGCGGCTTATCGATCCGCTCCGCCAGCGCCGTGCGGATGGGGGTTCCGGTGACGTCGCATTTCCCTGCGGGAAAAGTGCGCGCACATTCCTCGAACCCAATCAGCACCCGCGTGACGAACCGCGCGTTCAGGCGGTTCGACTTTCCGGAGATGGCATTCGACTCGTGGACAAACGTCGGAATCTTTCTGGCTCGTCCGGCCAGAATCGGTCCCGTGGAGGTGAAGCCACCCATGCCCAGCACCGCGTGCGGCGAGAAGTCGCGATAGAGTGCCTTCACTTGGTTCAGCCCGGCGCGGAACTTCAGCGCAAACCGCAGCAGTGCGAGCGGCGACTTGCTGTGCAAACCCACGCCAGGCACGCGCTCGATGCGAAACTCCCCGCGACCCTGCGTGGCCAGCGCGTCGATCTCCTTTTCCGAAATGATGAGCATCACGCGATGCCCGCGTGCGAGCAGCACCTCGCCTACGGCCAACCCCGGGAACAAGTGCCCGCCGGTCCCGCCGGCCGCGATGACAAAATTCATGGGCTACATCCGCACGATCTTCCTGCCTTTTTTCACGCTTACAGGCAGGACCACCAGCCCGGGCTTCGCTTCCGTTTCGCCCTGCCCCCGCCGGTAGATACTGAGCAAAATTCCCACACCGATCAGACAGACGACGAGGTTCGTTCCGCCGAAACTGACGAAAGGCATCGGCATGCCTTTGTTGGGCAAGACCGTGGTGGTCACGCCGATGTTCACCGCCGCCTGCAAGCCGATCAACAACGTGACGCCACAGCCGAGCAACATTCCAAAACGCTCGCGGGCGTGCGCCGCAATGTGGAAACCCGCCAGGATAAAAACAATGAACGCAATCACGACCCCGAGCGTGAAAGCCAATCCGAGTTCCTCGCCCACGATGGGGAAAATGAAATCCGTGTGCGCTGCGGGCAGGTAGAACATTTTCTGCCGACCAAGACCCAAGCCGCGACCGTCCTCACCGCCGGACCCCAGCGCGATCAGGGCCTGAATTCCCTGATAGGCATCGTCGGGATACTTAACAGGGTCGAGAAACGCGAGGAACCGCCCGGCACGCTCCGGGACGAGCGCGATGGCCGCACCGAGGGAGCCGACGCCCGGCACCACCATCGCCCCGATGTAACCGAGGCGCGTCCCTGCGACGAACATCACGATCAAAGTGGTCGTACCGATCAATGCGGTAGTTCCAAGATCGACCTCCGGCGCAATGAGAACCATCAGCCCCCCGCCGCACGCGAAAGGCGCGAGAAAGCCCCGCACGAACCGACGGGACGGAACTTCATCGCGGGCCAGACACCACGCTAGCGCGACAACGCCGACGAGCTTCGCAAACTCTGAGGGTTGAAACCTGTGCCCGATGTTGATCCACCGTTTCGCTCCAAAATGTTCCTGACCTATGGGAGGAATGAAGCAGAGGACGAGCAGGACGATCGCGATGCCATACCACAGCTTCCACGTCTTCCCCAGGAGCCGGTAGTCGAACCACGCAGCCAGCGCGCAGAGCACCCCCCCCACGCCCAGCCCCTTGATCTGCCGATTAAACAGGAACATCGGGTCGCCCTTGCTCTCCGGCGCGTAGGCAGACGTGCTCGTCATCATGACGAGTCCCAGGACAATCAGTCCGAAGACGGTAACGATGATGAGATAGGCGCTGGTGCGATGGGCGTTCAAGGACGGTCGTTCACTCCTTCTTTTTCGGAATCGTCAGAGGCTGGCCTTCCCGCAGTTTTGTGGGATCGGAAATCTTGTTCAGCTTGAGCAGCTCGGCGGCGGTCAGTCCGTGGCGTTTTGCGATCGCCGTGGCTGTTTCATTCTTCTTCACGATGTGTAAGCCCGGGGTGGTCTTTGTGGGAGCCACGTCCACACGCTTCGCGGGGGTGGCATCCACTTTGCGGGCCTCCGCGGCTGCGGGCTTCGCCGTCGCTTTCGGAATCGTCAGCACGTCGCCGGGATGCAAAACGGCCCCGTCCTTGAGGTTGTTCGCCGCGAGGAGCTCCTCCGTCTTTACCGAATTGGCGAAAGCGATCTTCGTCGGGTTATCCCCAGGCTTCACGAGATGCTGCTTGGTCCCGGGTTTCGGATTGACCGCCGGAGCCGGTGGCACCACCTGCGCGGTCTCAACGCGCGTCGGCTTGACGGCTGCCGGCGCGGCTGCCTCCAGCCCCTTCCCATTCGCCTTGAGCACCGGCTTGTCCACGTTTTGCCCGGTTTGCGCAGCCTTCGGTTCACGCCCCAAGCGCGAGGCCTTGATGCTGTTAAAAGCAAAGATACCACCGATGGCGACAAGATGGAGGATGAGCACGACCACGAACGCGCTCGAAAGCTTCGTCGTCGGTTCTTCGTTGTCGTAACTGTCCATGGCCGCTGCCGTCGAGGCCTTCAGCTTGCTCGCGGTCCGTTTCTTGAGGTCGGCGAAGAGCGTGGAGAGGAATTTGGGTGATTTCATTTAGGTTGGAGTGCGTTGACCAACTCGCGGAATTGATTTCCGCGGTCGGCGTAGTTTTTGAACATGTCGAAAGATGAGGTGCCGGGGCTGAGCAGGACAACGTCGCCAGGCTGCGCAATCTCGTGTGCAAGCGCGACTGCCCGTTCGAGCGACCGGCCGGCGTTGACCACCCGCACCCGGTCTTTCCAGATCGTTTCAATGCGGTCGGCCATTTCGCCGAGCACCACCGCGGCGCGGCAGCGCTGCGCGACGAGCCCGGTCAGCGGGTCGTATTCAAATCCCTTGTCCTTGCCCCCGGCAATCAAAACCACCGGCCGGGTCTCGGAATGTAATGCTTTTTCGACCGAATCCGGATTCGTTCCCTTCGAGTCGTTCACGTATTCCACTCCGTCGAGCGTGCGAATGATTTCGCAGCGGTGCGGCAGCGCTTGGTATTCGCGCAGCGGAGGCACCATCTGCGCAAAGCTGAGGCCACGGACGAATCCGACGCCGAGCGCAGCCATCAGATTCTCCGCATTGTGCGAGCCGCGAAGTTGCACCTCAGCCATCGCCAGCACGCGTTCTCCGCGGAAAAAAATTGCCCCCTCACGCAACGCGAAATCTGCTCCGGGCACATACGCGCTGAAAGTGATCTTCCGCGCCTTCAATTCCGGCAATTCATCCCGAAAATTAACGACCGCCCAATCCTCCTCGGTCTGGTTCTCGAAGATGCGGACTTTCGCTTGGAAATATTCGTCCATCGACGGATAGCGATCGAGATGATCCGGCGCAAACCCCAGCCAGACCGCGATCCCGCAGCGAAAGCGGGTGATCGTTTCGAGCTGAAACGAACTGACCTCCAGCGTGACCATGTCGAGGTGCGCGCTCTCCCCGACCTTGGAGGAAAACGCCGGGCCGATATTTCCACAAGCCACTGTTCTCACGCCGCAAGCCTTGAGCATGCGCTCGACAAGCTGTGTGGTCGTCGTCTTCCCGTTCGTTCCGGTGATGCCCACGATCGGGCATTCGCACCTTGCAAAAGCCAGCTCGAGCTCGCCCACCATCGCGATCCCGCGCCCGATGAAATTCTGGACCAGCGGCACGGCGGGATCGATGCCGGGACTGAGAATCGCGCAGTCATAATGACCGTGCTTGCTTTCATGGTCCGCCGCGAGGCCCGCGATGACCCGAATGCCATGCGCCCCGAGGGTCTCGATCTTCTGGCGAAGCTTGTTCTCTTCTCCCGTGTCCAGAACGGTGACCACGGCCCCCTCCTGGCGCAGCAGCAGGGCGGCGGACTCGCCGCTTTCACCGGCACCCAGCACCGCCACCGCTTTGTTTTTGTATGTCACGTTCACCGGAGTTTGAGGGTGGCCAGACCGAGTAGGGAAAACATGATCGAGAGGATCCAAAAGCGGACGATGACCGTATTTTCCTTCCACCCCATCAATTCGAAATGGTGATGCACCGGAGACATCAGAAAGATACGCCGGCCCTCGCCATACATGCGCTTGGTGACCTTAAACCACGAGCGCTGGATCAGCACGGACACAGCCTCAATGACAAAGACCCCACCCACGACCACGAGGAGCATCTCCTGCTTCGTGCAGATGGCGACCACGCCGAGCATCCCGCCGATAGCCAGCGATCCGGTATCACCCATGAAGACTTTCGCCGGATGGCAATTGAACCAAAGGAAACCAAACGACGCGCCGACCATCGCCATGCAGATCACGGCCAGTTCGCCGGCGAATGGGTAAAAAGGAATGTCCAGATAGGCCGCGATATTGAAATTGCCCGCGGCGTAAGCCAGGACACCGTAGGTAAAGGACGCCGTGCAAGTGCAGCCGGCCGCGAGTCCGTCGAGGCCATCGGTCAGGTTAACGGCGTTCGAAGAACCCATGATGACAATCGCAAAAAAGAAGAACGTCAACGCGCCGAGGTTCATGATGACCGGGTCCTTGGAGAACGGCACAAAAAGCTCCCTCGCCTGGACCTCGATCGCAGGATTCGTGAGAAAGTAAGCGGTAACAATGGCCGCAAGGATTCCCTGAGCGACCAGCTTCGTGCGTTCGCTGACGCCGGCGGAATTCTTCTTTGCGACTTTCAGGTAATCGTCCCAAAAACCCAGCGCGCCGCAGTAGATCAAGGTGAATAAAACCAGCCACACTGCCGTGTTATCCGGCCGTGCCCAGAGGAGGGAGGAGAAGATCACCGTGCCGAGGATGAGCACGCCGCCCATTGTCGGCGTTCCCGCCTTCTGCCCGTGTAATTCAAACAGCTTGTTAACTTCCTCCTTCGTGCGAATCGGCTGGCCGAGCTTCAGCGAAATGAGGCGGCGGATGACCCAATTGCCGCATAACAGCGAGAGGAGAAAGGCCGTGACCGCCGCTGCAATCGCCCGGAAAGTAATGTACTGAAAAACGTTGAGCGCGCGCAGAAACTCCCATTCCGGAAAGCGCAGGACCAGCTCATGCAGGAAATACATCATGGCCGTTCCAAACCCTCCACGATGAGTTCCATTCGTGCCGAACGAGACCCCTTGATCAGCACAAGATCCCCAGGCTTCGCCAGCTCGCGCAGAGTCGCAGTTGCTTCCTCCGCAGACGCCGCGCGCACTACCTTTTCGACGCCACCGCGCCACGCCTCGTCGGCGATCCACTCCGCCTCGGTGCCGACACTGACGAGGCAGTCGATATGTTCGCTCGCCGCAACCTGACCCACGTGGCGATGTCCCCGCTCCGCCTCAACGCCGAGTTCACCCATCCGACCGAGCACCGCGAACCGCCGACCAGCCGCAGGCATCGACGCCAGTGTGCGCAGGGCCGCACCGACCGAATCCGGGTTGGCGTTATAGGTGTCGTCAATGATCTGAATCCCCCGGATGACTTTCTGTTCGAGCCGGCCTTTGGAAAGACGCAGTTCGGCCAGCCCAGCCGCACATTCTTCCAACGAAAGTCCAAAGACCCGACCCGCCGCAACCGCAAGCATCGCATTGCGCACCATGTGCTCACCGGGAACGGCGAGTTCGGCCGGCACGCTGCGCCCCTCGGCGTGCAAGAGAAACTTCGTGCCGGAAAAATGCGCGCGCAGGTCACTCGCAAAGACCTCGCCCTTGCCAATGCCCGCCAGCACCACGTCCGCCTTGGTCCGCGCCGCAATGGACGCGGAGTAGTCGTCGTGCGCGCTGAGGATCAGCGTGCCGCTCGGCTGCAGGGACTCGGCGAGCATTCCTTTCTCCAAGGCAATCGCTTCGCGACTACCCATGAACTCAATGTGCGCGGTGCCGACATTCGTAATCATCGCCACATCCGGCGCGATCATCGCCGCCAGGGGCGCGATTTCGCCGGGATGATTCATTCCTGTCTCGAACACCCCGACCTGATCATCCGCATGCGCGCGCAGCAGCGTGAGCGGGACCCCAATGTGGTTGTTCAAGTTTCCCTCCGTGCCGGTCACCCGGAAATTTTTACGAAGCACAGACATCGTCAGATCTTTGGTGCTCGTCTTGCCGTTACTGCCCGTGATCCCGACCGACTGGAGCGCCAGCGTCCGCCGGTAACAGGCCGCGAGCAGCTGCAGGCCGCGCAGGGTGTCGGGCACCAGAACCACGGCAAAGCCCGGCGGGAGATCGTCCGGCAGCTTCTCGACCATGGCACCCGCGGCACCACGCTTTGCCGCTTCACCAACAAAGGTATGGGCGTCGAATTTTTCCCCGCGCAGCGCCACAAAGAAGTCACCCGCTTTCAAGGCCCGCGTATCCGTACAGACGACGGAGACTTTGTCCGCCGCAGTTCCGGCCACGAGTCGACCTTCACTCCAGTCGGCTATGGTCTGGAAATCGGTCGCGTTCATTTTAATCGAGAGGCTCCACGCGTTTGGCTTCGAGGGCCTGACGAGCCACAGCGACGTCGTCGAAGGGTTCCGTGTGATCGGCAAATTCCTGATAGGTCTCGTGACCTTTTCCCGCGATTAAAACGATGTCGCGTGGAGCCGCCATCGCGATGGCTTTAAAGATGGCTTCCTTGCGATCAGCAATGACCTCGTAGTTGCCGCGAGTCATGCCAGGTTTTATATCGTCAATAATAGCCATCGGATCTTCTTGCCGGGGATTGTCGGAAGTGACGATGGAAAAGTCGGCGTGCTGGTCCACCACCGCACCCATCCTCGGGCGCTTCGTTTTATCCCGACTCCCGCCGCAACCAAAGACCACGATGAGACGCGCTGGATTTAGTTCGCGACACGTCTTAATGACATTGAGCAAGGCATCGTCCGTGTGGGCGTAGTCAACGAACACACGGAAATTGCGCTGTGCCGGCACGGCTTCCAGACGACCGGGCACGGCGGGCGCAGTGGCCAGTGCCAGCACCGCACTCCGCACCTCCACGCCAAGCGCATGCGCACCGGCGATCGCGGCCAGCGAGTTATAGACATTAAACTGCCCGATCTGTGGCAACCGCACGAGGTAGCTCTTCCCGCCAGCATCCAGTTGGTAGCTTGTTCCGTTAAAGTCGATTCGCTCGTTACTCGCGCGAAAATCCGCCCGCGCGCCGACCCCGTAAGTAACAACAGGAACATCCTTCCCAATGCGTCCCGCGAGTTGCGCCCCATGTCGGTCGTCGATGTTAATTACCGCTTTACCCTTTTTGTTCGGTTGTCCCACGAGTCCCGTAAAGAGGCTCGCTTTCGCCTCGAAATACTGCTCCAGGGTCTTGTGATAGTCGAGATGGTCCTGCGTCAGGTTTGTAAAAATCGCCACGTCGAACTCCACCCCGCGAACACGTGCCTGCATCAAGGCGTGGGAGGAAACTTCCATGGCCACGGCCTTGCAGCCAGCGGAGCGCATCTGCCAGAGAAGCTCCTGCAATTCGAGCGACTCCGGTGTGGTGCGGGCCGCCGGCAGAATCCGATCCCCGACCTCGTAGCGAACCGTGCCGATGAGGCCGCAGCGATGCATCGTCACCTCGCACACGTGCTTCAGAAGAAATGTCGTTGTCGTCTTGCCATTGGTGCCAGTGACACCTGCGACCTTCAAAGCGCGGGCTGGATGCTGGTAAAATGTGGCAGCCAGATCCGCGAGGGCGAACCGCGCATCCGCGACGGTGACATTGGTTGCCCGCGTCCGAAACTCCGCGGTCTCGCTCACCACGGCCTCCGCCCCGGCCGCGATGGCCTGCTCCACGAACTGCGAACCATCCACCTTTGCTCCGGAGAGGGCGACGAATATCGTGCCCGACTTCACCCGCCGCGAGTCATAGGCGAGCCCCGCGATCTCGCGGTCTACAGGCCCCTCGACCTTGAGTGTGGCAATTTTGGCAAGAAGCGCTTCAAGTTTCATGGTCTGCGAAAATCCCTCCCGACTTTTTCCACTTTGGCAACGATCATGGGCGATTTGATCGACTCAGTCGGAGCCAATCCCAGACTGTGCGCCGCCCTTTCGGAGATGCGCGAGAACACCGGTGCCGCGACCAATCCACCGACAGCTTTGTGACGCGTCTCCCGCGGTTCATCAACCAGAACTAACAGCGCGAACGCCGGAGCCTCGGCCGGCATAAATCCGACAAACGAACACACACTTTTGTCGTTCACGTACCGTCCATTTTCCAGCTTTTGTGCTGTCCCGGTCTTGCCGGCCACGACAAAGCCAGGCACTTGGGCAGCCTTGGCCGTTCCCTTCGGACTGGTTACTTCGATCAGCGCTTCGGTGACCAGTCGCGCAACTTGGGCGGACACTACCTGTCGCACCAAGAGCGGTGGGAATGACTCCTTCACATTTCCCGACTCATCGGTTACGTCCTGAACAATCTGCGGAGTCATTAACTTCCCACCATTGGCAATCGCACTGATCGCAGTCACGATTTGCATCGGCGTGGCTGCGACTTCGTGACCCATCGGCATCCGCGTGATGGAAATCGGCGTCCAATCGCTGATCGGATGAATCTCACCTTTGATCTCACCCGGAAGGGCAACCCCGGTTCGTTGACCGAATCCAAAGCCGTAAATGTAATCGGAGAACTTTTGTTCCCCCAATTTGGAAGCAAGTTTCGCCACGCCAATATTGCTGGAGTGAACCAAAACGTTTTTGACTGTGAGAGAGGCATAGGCATGGTGATCATGAAGTTTGCACCAAGACCAATAGCCATTTTCACACGGAACCGGAGTCGTCAGCGATACGATCCGCTCGTTGAGGGCGGCCGCCATCGTGACAATCTTAAACGTTGAGCCCGGTTCGACCTGAGTTGCTATGGCAAGGTTAAGACGGACGGATTCCTCAACGCCTTTTTGTTTGTTAGGATTGAAATTGGGACGGTTGGCCATGGCGAGAATACCACCCGTCTTCGGATCCATCATGATGACGGTTGCGCTCTTGGGGCGGTATCTTGCGACCACTGAATTAAGTTCCTCCTCCACGATCGTCTGGAGTCTCATGTTGATCGTCAGACGCACATTGCCCCCATTGCTGGCGGCGCGTTCCTCACCCCGGTAACTAACGATCTCCACCCCAGTGCGCGTGCGTTCAATATCACGAAAGCCGTTGGTTCCCTGAAGATACCGGTTGAACGATCGTTCGATACCGTCCATCCCAAAATTCGCGCTGTTCACGTAGCCCAAAACGTGGCACAGCAGCTCTCCATTCGGCCAGATGCGCCGCGCCGATTGTTCGAATGCCACCCCGCGAATTTGGTTCCAGTCACGGCGGTCACGATTTAGTGCAGTAAGCTTCGCTAAAATCCCGGAGGCTACCGTCTCATTCACATTTTTCTGGACCACGACATACCGCGAACGGGTCATTTTCTTGAGCTTCGGGTCATAACTCTCTTTGACAAACTTCGCGTGCAGTTCGGCCTTATCCAGATTGAGCGCGTCCGCCAGCAAGCCAGCCAGCAGTTCCGGCTCTTTCACGTTCGAGGCATCGACAATCACGTCCTTGACCGGCTCATTACTCGCCAGCACTTGGTCCGTCGAGTCGAGTATTGACCCACGTGAACTCGTCAGAATCTTGCGTGTCTCGTGCTTGCGACGGCCGAGCTCCAGATAATGCTCGTGCTGTGAAACCTGCACGTACAAGAGCCTGGCGGACAACCCGGTGAAGCAGACCGCCAAAGTGATGCCGGTCACGAGTATGCGCTTTCGAATTGCGCGGTTCATTTGCGTTTCACTTCATTCACCACCGTCCGCAGGTCTCCCCTTCCCGGCTGCTGCGGAAGGGCCATCTTCACGACCGTTGCGAGGTGCTGCTGGTCGAGAACGCCGATGCGTTCGAGATTGAATTTCTTAAACTTACCCTTCTTCAAGTCCGTCTCGAGCTGCGCGGCGGAGCTGAGAATTTCGATGCTGGTTCTGAATCCCTCATTGCGGTTGCGCAGCTTAACTAAGTCAACCTCGCGCTCTTTGATCTTCTCTCCGGTGGCGTTCACATCATGCAGACACCAGAGGTAACCGAGGCCAGCCCCGCAGACCGTGATGCAAATCATCCCGATGATCAGAAACCTCACGACCGGTATTGTATTGGCGTAGCGCCGGCGGTTATCCGCCATGGGACATCCTTTCAACCACGCGGAGCTTGGCGCTGCGCGACCGTGGGTTGGTCCGCTGCTCGGCTTCGCTGGCCGTGATCGGCTTCCGCGTCACGGCGTGAAATGCAAAATCGGGATTGGGCCGAGGCGCGGGCCACTCTGGGCGATCGAGAAACTCGACGGTCCGCGCCTTGAAAAACTGCTTCACGATGCGGTCTTCGAGGCTGTGGAAAGTGATCACGGCGAATCGTGCCCCAGGTGCAAGCAAGGCGGATATTTCCGCAAGCCCCGCGGCCAATACGTCCAGTTCGCGGTTGACCGCGATGCGCAGCGCTTGGAAAACGCGCGTCGCCGGGTGGGTGGGTCCGCGCCGGGGCACCACCGTTTCCACGGCCTCCGCGAGCTGACGCGTGGTGGTGAACGGACTGACCATGCGGTCGCGCACGAGGCGAGCGGCGATTTTTCGCGCCGCGGGTTCCTCGCCGAAATTGCGGAAAATGCGTTCCATCTGCTCGCCCGACATCGTGTTCACGAGGTCGGCGGCGCAGATCGGCCCGTCGGGATCCAGACGCATGTCCAGCGGTCCCTCGCGCATGAAGCTGAAGCCGCGCTCCGGCGTGTCGAGTTGGTGCGAGGAAACCCCGAGGTCGAGCAGCGCGCCGTCGATCTGCCCAACCCCCAGCCCGCCGAGCAGCACGCGGATGTCCGCGAAATTACCCCGCACCGCACGAAAATTTCCCCCTCCGGAACCCAGCCGGGCCTCGGCAAAGGCGAGCGCCGCGGGATCCTGGTCGAGCCCGATGACGCGCGCGCCTGCCGCCAGCAACGCCGCCGTATGCCCGCCACCGCCGAGCGTGCCATCAACGAAGATCCGCCCCGGTGCTGGCGCCAACGATTTCACGACCTCTGCCAGCATCACTGCTTCGTGGTATTCGTGCCCGCGCGGTTTTGAGAATTTTGTCATGGTATCCCCCGCGCGTTGGTTGAAGGTCTCCGCAACCGCGATCATATGCCGTGCCTCCGCAAACCCTTCGTCCGCTGGATCTCGTTTTCGGGATTCGTTGCGGCAAAGTCCGCGACGTTCCAAATGTTGAACGAATCGACTGAGCCAGAGAGCATGACTTCGCCCGCGATGCCGAGCCGCTGGCAAAACTCATCGGGAATGGAAATGCGCCCCCCCTTGTCGAGCGTGACCTGCCGGAGATTGCGGCCAAACGTGTGGAGGAACTCCGCACGATCCTCGGGGGCCATGGCATCCGCCCCTTTTTTGATCCGCATAACCTCACACCGGGGCATCACCGCGATGCAGTTTTCGAGGGTCCTGCGGATCATGAACAACTCCACCTCCTCCCCAAACCGCCACGCCGACGGAATGGTGATCCGGTTTTTCCCCTCGATCTTATGGCGGAACTCCCCGCTGAAGACGGGACCTTGGGAGTCCTCTAAGGAGTTCTGGATGGAGTTCGACATGAAAAGATTTGGCCCGAGCTGAAAACCCGATTCACCCCGAACAGGCCCAATCAGTCCCAAATTCCCCCGAACGAGTCAAAACTTTTTTTGAAAATCTTTTGTGCCTTGTTTGGCCGACACGCGCCTGGCGTAGGAACGGGGTCAGGAGCACCTCGATCGAATGCAAGCCTGTTGAAATACGCTGCTTTTCCTACTCGTTGTCTTGCTCCTACTCTTGCTCCCGGCGCTTTCACCTCTGCCGTAGAGCAAGAGCACGAGCAGGAGAAAGAGGTCAGGACGGCGCGCCGCAGGTATTTCGACAGGCTCTTAGCCCGATCTTCGCTACTCACGAGTCGCCGCATTGGCTGTTCTCGGAAAACCAAGGCGTCGAGCCGCGCTTTGGGGGCTGGGTCTGCCTCACAGGGGCGCGGATATTTTACATCGCCGTGATCTTTGAAGGCTTGCTCGACTTGGGTAATTACGGAGATACATCTGCCAGAGCTTTGCGGGGTTGGGGTCGGTGAGGTTACTGCGCAAAAGGTAGCGGCCTTCGCGGCGGCGGGCGGTGCGCAGGCGCTCTTGGTCGAGGGTGAAGGTAAAGTCCACGCGCCCGCGCTGCCTTTGGGCTCGCACTCAAAGTAAGTGCTTGTCAGGTCATAAAGTAACACGTCGAAACTCGCGCCGAAGAGATCTTTCCAGCGCGCTTGCAGATGGCTGAAGGGCGCGGCCTTGTGCGCGAGGAGCTTGTCGAGCACGCGGTAAAGGTTGTCTTTGGCGGCGAGGGGGAAGTCTTCTTCGAGTAAGTCAGCCATCGCCGATTGCTCGAACCAGAGCCGGTGCAGCCGCCATTCGCTGCCTGGGTCGATCAGCCGGTCAGCGCACAAAGTAACCAGCGTATGATATCACGAGCTACCCTCGCGACTATCGGGCAGGAGCGACCTCCAGAACTCATCGAGCTGGAGCTGCGCCCACAACTCCGTGAACAGCCAGCAGGGGGTGTAAAAGTCTTTCTGTAAAATGCTCTGCCTTCGCTCAACCCAACTCCCCCGCGGGAGCGGCGGAGCGAAGGCGAGC
>Ga0114966_10002480_pt1 | contig 16473 bp, 16 predicted proteins | sample M_130207_XF_Meta_FD_87029 | JGI IMG/M metagenome (GOLD analysis project Ga0114966, IMG submission 87029) | Freshwater microbial communities from Lake Montjoie, Canada to study carbon cycling - M_130207_XF_MetaG | ecosystem: Environmental > Aquatic > Freshwater > Lake | place: Lake Montjoie...
GACAGCTCCAACTGAGACAGCTCCAACTGAGACAGCTCCAACTGAGACAGCTCCAACTGAGACAGCTCCAACTGAGACAGCTCCAACTGAGACAGCTCCAACTGAGACAGCTCCAACTGAGACTCCTGAACAATTGCCAGTAAAAAATTATATTAATATGTGGGTTCGAGAAACGACTCATACTGACTTACAAAAAAATCCAGCTTTTGTAAAAGCAAAATTATTTACTGGAGCAGTAAATGGAGAATATTATGAATATAATATTCATAATCTTAAAAATCTCCGACCATATCCTGATATTAATGGATGGCGAGGGGAATTCCTATGTGATAAAAAAAGATATACTCTATTAATGTATTTTTCTATGCGAAATAAAAATAAAACTCTATTAGCAAAATCTACCGCTACTTCAGAGGATGAACTGGAAGTTCTTTTAACACAATGGAAATATTAATTTTAGATTAGAATCAAATAAATATTAATTTTCGATTAAAATCAAATTAATATTAATTTTAGATTAGAATCAAATAAATATTAATTTTCGATTAAAATCAAATAAATATTAATTTTCGATTAAAATCAAATAAATATTAATTTTCGATTAAAATCAAATAAATATTAATTTTCGATTAGAATCAAATAAATATTAATTTATTATATATAAAAAAACATTTATATATAATTATATATTTTTAACACAATGACTAATAATATTTCAGATGAAATAGATCATATAATCCGATTTAAAGATATATATGCATTTTATAAAGAACATATAATATTATTTGATAAAATTTCTCCTCAAATCATAACATCTATACAATTACCAGATAAAGTTATATTAAAAGGTCGAATATCATGCTTTGATATATTTGAATCAAATAAGATGATCTTATTAGGCTTATCAAATTCCCCTGTAAAAAGTTGGTATAAAATTTCTAAAATAGAAGATATTGATAAATTAATAAATTTTTATAACAATCCTAATGATAATCCCACTTACACCCATAAGGAAAAAGTATTATTAAATATTGGAGATAATACTTTTGAATACTTGATAAGATATATATATGGACATCCTATTATGGAGAAAACAATAAATGATAATTCCATGTTAAATTTAAATAAAATAAATATTAATATGCTAACTTATAATGATAAAATTAAAATTCTAGAAAATTTTATTAAAACAGAACCAACAAATTTTTATATAAGAACAGCTAAATCTAAATCATTATTATATTTCGAATATATTGATTCTCGTATATATTTAACTATTAATTATAATCAAATTAAAATTAGAAATAGATATGAACCATTTGATAAATCATTACCAGTTGATATTAGTATAGGGTTGAGTGGTTTTGACACGGCTACATTTGATACGATTAAAGAAGATATAACAACAACAAATATTGAAGATTCTATAATCATATTATATGAACTTAACAAACAAAAATGTATAGAATATATTCATTTGAATAGGTCATCTTTACCCGAATCTAATTGTATATCAATGATTATAGATTCATATGAGATTGATAAATTATTTCATATGATTGAACAAGATAAGATTTTTAAAGCTTTTGAAAATAGTTTTGATATCTTATTACGAACTATATATGAGAGAGTAATTGATCCAGATACATCTTATCAAAATAATATGTCATATATTAATACACAAATTGTAGATCGAATCAATAAAATAATACTTTCTAAAATTACTTTATAACTTTATAACTTTATAACTTTATAACTTTATAACTTTATAAGATATTGCATTTTAATGTTAATTATCAGTATCAGTTTTTGAAGCTGAATCTGAAGCTGAATCTGAAGCTGAATCTGAATCTGAAGCTGAAGATTTAGATTTAGATTCACAGTCGCATTTTATATTGGATGCGATTTCAGAATTGGGTTCCAAAACATATGAATTATTTTTATAATCTATATCATTTTTAATCATAAAAAAAATATAATATGCTAATAAGCTAAACCCAATAATTATTAATATTAAATCACTATATGAATTATTCATTATATATATTATATATATTATATATATATATATTATTTATGCAGATTGTAGAGAATATAGATAAATCTTATCTAAATTATTTATAAAATATTTATGCAGATTGTAGAGAATATAGATAAATCTTATCTAAATTATTTATAAAATATTCACCTAATGTCAAATTTTCTGTTAAAAATTTATTAGAAAATTTTATTGTTAGATAAGATTGATCTAAATTAAACTTTTCAAATAATATCTGTCTAAAATCATCTAACTTAGTAAGATTTGATACAGTAAGGTCCTTTATATTTATTCCATATATTACGAACACATTGATATTCGCTGCATAGGTACATTTCGATTCAATGTGAAAATATTCAAATAAATCTGTTTGAAAAGATATCTGAGTAAGAGGATTGTCTGATAGGACAATTTTTGCGAATGGATAATTATTTTGATGTAATTTTGTTATAAAAGTTTTGATTTCAAATGGAGGATAATATGACTTTGATAAAAATTCAGATAAAGTTATAAACATAATTAACTCATTGAGATATGCATCTGATATTTGTAATAAATTTTTAAATTGTGTCTTATATAGAGTTATATTATTTTTATATAAGGTATTTAATTCTGGTTCCATCTTATACTTATACTTTATTTAAGATTAATTGTTTAAGATTATATGTTTAAGATTATTTTAATCAAATTTTATAATATTAACTAATATTATAAAATGGACAAATTATATAATATATTTAAAACATCCCCATCAAAAGCCGAACTTGATGCATTTAAAAGAACTGAACAAATTAGATTACAAACTTTGAAAAAAGAATATACTATAATATGGATTCGTCATGCAGAATCATGTTCAAATTATGCAAGAGGTAATCTTCCAGATAAAGCAACTATATCTGAGAATAAAAAAAAATATTTAGGATATGGTAAAGATTTCATAAAGGATCCATCAGTCAGTAATCCATATATGAAAGATATTATGAGGCAAAATATGTCCAACCTAATAGAACCCTCTTCAAGAGGTTTCGGACAAATTTTTACAGATATATTAAGTTCAACAAAATCATTAGTATATGAACCAAATTTATCATTTATAGGAATGTCTCAAGCAATAAACCTGTCTCCATATATATCTACAATATCTTCAGAAGCTGATATGTATATATCTTCTCCAATGACTCGAACAATCATGACCGCCCTATTAAGTTTACGCCATAAAAATCTTATAAAACCCATAACCATTTATATATGTCCATTTATTAACGAGATTGCTCTATTCGATTTGTATGATTATCAAAATAAAGCAGTTCCATCAAATATCCTTAAAAAGAGAATTACGTTTATTCAAGATTGGTTGGACCGTAATTGGATCTCTTCCTATGACGATATTGAGGTAATGGATGATCTTATCTCTATATATGATAAAGTTGATTCAACGCATAGAGCAAGTTTAGATAAAATATTCAATTGCCGAAAAAATAAACGCGCAAATATATGTGAAAAAGATGATCTAGAAAAATTTATAAGAGAATTTATTCGAACGCCGATAATTGACGGGACAAATAATGAGACAAAAATATTCATAGAGAAATATCGTATCATTATGAAAGATTTTTCTAAATTTAAAAGAGGTCCTAAAATATCGTATGAAATCTATACACATTACGAAAACTTATATAAAGGTACTAATCTTACTCTAATATCATCTCATACAAAATTCTTTTCAGAAGTTATACCACACATACAAAAATTATATAATGACCCAAAATTTTATGTGATATATGCACATGGATTGATTATAAAATCAATCTGGTCAACGCTTAACGCAGATTCTTATAAATTTTACGAAAAAGAACTTCAGCATATGATGAATACACAAGCTTTCAAACATGAATCGTATCGGGACGAATCGTATCGGGACGAATCGTATCGAGATGAATCTAAAAAATATGATTATTTTAATCTAAATAATACTCCCACCAAGATAAGAGATTCATATTTTAATTTTGAAGAATATAATCAAAATGTTTGCAGAAAACAAAGTGTAAAAGGTGTTATTAATTATAAATTTGCCGAAGCTGAGACAAATCTGTCTGAAACAAACTCGTCCGATACAAAACCCTATCCTATAGAACAAATGGACGTCGATGTTAGATTTGCATATGATAAAGATTATAAAGTAGAAGGTTTTAAACATAAATATTTAAAATACAAATATAAATATTTAATTTTCAAAGAAAAAAATTTGAATATTAACATATAAATAATACTGAATATATTAAATTTATTTAGATGAGATTTATTATTAAAAATATTGCAACTAATCGAACAGAAACTTTTGATAATATATTAGAAGATGAAAAGATTTCTAAAATATCCGCAGATGTTCAAGAAACATTTAATTTTGAATTTGGAACAAAACTTGTATGGATGGGAAAAGTATTAGATGAAAATTTATTGGTAAAAGATTATTTTTCATCTACATCTAATCAAATGCAAACGTATAATATTATTTGCATTCCTAAAAGACAACAATCTATGCAACCGACTCTCGGAACTCAACCGACTCAACCGACTCAACCGACTCTCGGAACTCAACCGACTCTCGGAACTCAACCTAATCTCGCTACTCAATCCACCCCAACTGATTTATTTTCTGAACGCCAAGTTAGAGCAACTATTATTAGTATTATATATTTACTTCAACGAAATATTAATATGTTTCAAATGTTTCAAAATTTTCATCCAAATTCTAATCATAATTCAATTATGCAATTTATTATGAATAGTAATTTTGATAGAACTCTTAGAGAACTTCTTGCACAATCAACAAATGTTGCAAATCAATTAGAACTATCTGAACAAATTCAATTAAATATTAGTCCAATTACATATCCTGTATTAAATGATGTATCTGCGAATGCAATTGATATAGGTAATACAGATGATTCAATATATGATGATTTGCCCCAACTTGTTTCATTAATTCCAGTTATTTATTTTGAAAATCTTATTCCACTAAATCCAAATCTTAATCCGAATCTTAATTCGAATCCAAATCTTAATCCGAATCTTAATCCGAATCCAAATCTTAATCCGAATCCAAATCTTAATCCGAATCTTAATCCGAATCTTAATCCGAATCTTAATTCGAATCCAAATCTTAATATCCCGCCTCATTTAGAAACATTAATTCAAAATTTATTAAATAATCTTAATCAACCACCTCATCTTATACAACTTTCATCGGAGGATGAGGCAAATATTGAAACACTTATGTCATTAGGATTTGAACGAGAACATGTTAAGAGGATATATTTAATGAGTGGAAAAAATATAGAAATATCCGCAAATGTTCTATTACAATAATTTTTTACTTCTAATATAAAAAATTGATATTCCAATTGCCTATATATACTATAAATTTCAATAGTATATATTCATTACATATAACCTCAAGTTAATCTTAAGTTAATCTTAATGAAAGATGTCTCAAGATATCCCCTCTGCGTTTATTTGCCCCATTACATTATACATGATGAATCAACCTGTTAGTGATCCAGATGGTAATACTTATGAAAGGACAGCAATCGAACAATGGATTTCGCAACATGGTACATCGCCTATTACACGAAATCCAATGACATTACGAGATCTTCGTCCGAATCGTGCATTGTCTGAACTTATTAATAAATACAAACAAGATCAATTAACTCCGACAAATCCGGCAAATCTGTCAATTCTGACAAATCCGACACTTTCACCAGAACCTGATTTGCCAATTGGATTGACTTTTCAAGTTTTGTTTGATACATCCCCTTCGATGACGAGTCCGTGTACAAATAATGCATCTGGGACAGAGACACTTAACTATACAAAGTTAGATATTGCAAAACACGCCTTAAAAACTCTTCTTCATTCATTGATTGAGACAGATAAGGTTAATTTGTTATCCTTGGTAGAATTTAATTCTCGAGCAACAAGTGTATTTGATTTTGTTAAAATTACCCCTGCAAATCTACCGATGCTTCTTGGAAAGATTGATTCCCTCCAAACACAAGGTTCCACCGATATTTGGGATGCATTTCGTGTAGGGATTGAATTGATTGAACGAAATAAGATCACTTCTAATGTAAAAGTATTATTATTGACCGATGGAGAAACAGTTAATGCTGAAAGTATTATTACAAATATCCAAACATATCTCCGAATAAAACCAACTATTCATTTGGATATTTCAACGTTTGGTTTTGGTAATGATATCAATTCTAAACTATTATATGATATTTCTAAAAGTAAGAATGGTATCTTTGGTTTTATGCCGGATGGAACGATGCTTGGGACAGTTTTTGTAAATAGTCTTTCCAAATTAATGTCAAATGACCAAGTCTCATTGAATGCAGATGAGGAAACTGCAATTGTAGATTTGTCCACACTATTAGATACATTTTTGCGATCTGCACAAACGTATCATATGTCTCAATCTTGTGCAGACCTTGATAGGTTTTGCGAAAAAAATATAAAATTTAAAACAAATTTTATAAAAAGTCTTCTCAGCGATTGTATGAATAGTTCAAATCCAAGTGATGGGCAAATATATAAAAGTATGCAACCCGAATATTTTAATGTGTGGGGTAAACATTACTTGTATAGTGTTTTATCAGCGTATGAGAATAAGTTTTGTTTGAATTTTAAAGATAAAGCAGTACAATTTTTCAAAACAATTAATTTTAATTCTTATCAAGATAAAATTAACCAAATATATATCGGTCTCCCACCCCCACAACCATCTGGTCTGTCATCTCAATCATATCGAGGAAGAGGAGGTGCTGCGGCAGCTCCGGTTGCCCCAGTGTCTTCTCAACAATTTTCTCAACGATTTTATAATCATTCTAGCGGTTGTTTTGTTCAGCGTTCAAAAATACTTGTCCCAAATCCTTCAGACATTACAGAACGTATTTTGATGAATGTTGAAGATATTCAGAAAGATATGTATGTATGCACTCATAATGGTTATGCAAAAGTAGTATGTGTTGTCAAAATACAATTTAGTGGGAATGTGTCTACTCATTTGGATGGAAGTCAACTTACAGAATATCATCCTGTATTCATAAATAATCAATGGGCGTTTCCATCGACGCATCCTGAATTCTCCTCGACGCGTATCACAGATACTTTTGTATATGATTATATTCTAGATAGCGGTCATACTGTTCAATTTCCTAATTTTTATGCAGCGACATTTAATCACGGAATTACAGGAGATGTTATCGGTCATTCTTATTTTGGAACGAATCGTGTCGAAAATGATCTTATGAAACATCCTGGATGGTCAAATGGATTAATTGAATTATCTTCATATAATTTTATGAGAGGCGAGGATAATTTAGTTTGTGGAATTGTATTTGATTAAGTTTAGCTTTGTTCGGATTGTTCAGTCTGGTCAAAGCAATTTTCTACATTAGTATTTTTTATTTTCAGACAATTAATTAAAAAATTTTCATAATAATCTCCATCTATTTTTTTAATAAAATTTATTAAATTTTCTTTATACGAATAATTACGATTCTCTAATAATTGATAAAGTGAATCGAGATTAGATTTTGTATTCATATGAGAATAAACATTAAAGGCTAAAATTATACTAAGGACATTTCCAAATATTACGCCTTGTTGTCCATTAATTACATTATGAATTACGTGAGGGGATATAGTTGTAATATTTGTATCTATATTTATTTTTTCGAATATATCAATAAATATTTTTTTATATAATTCAAATAGCGTCGTATAAATTTGATTCTGATCATTTGTCTTAGCAATTTCTATAAATTCATTTGAATCGTGTATAATATTATCAAATAAAACACTAATACATTTAAATTTCATATTAAATAATAATTCATGATATCTTGCATTTAATATTTCTTGAATAATTTTTTTATCAGATTTACATAATAAATTTAATACTTTGGGTTCGTATGCAAAAAATTCCATCAAATCAGGCATAAAATTAATTAACTCTGTATCATCTTCTGCAATACTCGTAGGGGTTATGGAAAAGATATTATTTAAAATCGTTCCAAATTCTCTAAATAATAATACAACATCTGAAAATGAACATATTGGGTCGACTAGATTAGTAAACGAACCTAATAAATATAATATACATAAATTATTTCCATAAGATGGGGCTAATCTTAATAGAGATATTTGTTTAGATTTTTTAGTATGTTTTATTAAATCAATAAATAAATAACCTCTCAATCTATTATTTTCATCATATATCTCCAAAGGGTTCGCATCAACGTAGAATGATGCGATTGATGCAGATTTAAATGTAATTTTAAATTTAGATTTTATCAGGACTATAATTGCTTGAATAATTTCAAAGGGTTTAAATTTAATATTTGGATATAATTTTGATAAACCATAAATTACATCAGTTATCTTTAATTTAGAATTATATTTTATTGTAGATTGGATAATTTTTATTGTAGAATCCAAGGGCTTATCAATCTTCATATTAAGATCTCGTATCATCATTCTAAAATTTTCAGTAAGTTCTTTAGATTTTGAACTTACAAAAGCGTAATAAGATTCCGCATCTAATAATTTGGCATAAGCATTTCTAGATATAATTAATTTAGATATAGCTGGTAATATATCAATATATCTTTTCATATATGAGTTTTCAAGTTGTATTCTTATTTTACGATCACTAATATTTTTAATTAAATATAAATATTTTGATTTGTCAATAATAATTGAACTATGTTTGTCGGGATATACACTTGACATGATTGATTCTGATTGTGCATCAATTTTAGAACGGTCAATATTTATTGACAAAGGTTTATCAAGGATATCTGATATAAGATTTTCTGTTGAATCAATAATCTTTAAAATCTTTAAAATAGATTCATGATTTGAATTACACGAACCATATTTTTCCATCGATTTAATTATTTTCATTAGAAAAAATAATTCATCTGGATTATTAGTCGATGCATATAATTTTAATATAACTTTTAATAATTTTATATCGGTATTAAAAACATAATTATATTCTTTTAATTTTGATATACAATTTGATAGGATGGTTGTATTTTCTCTTGAAGATGATTTTATAAGGATTAGATTAAGACATATTATATATATATTAAAGTTAAATATATCATCTATTAATAATTTAATCTTATTCCCTGATTGATCTTCACGTAATATTTTATTACGAACATCAATTGAATGGTTTATTAAATTTTCTATTTTTTCAGGAATGCTTGTTATCGGCAATTTCATTATTTTTTGAATAATATCCATTATATATTAATAAAATATATTTCAGGATGATTTTTGACGAAGAGTTAATTATTATTTTTTATCTATTCATCTTTTCTTCCTATTACGATGTGACCCATGAATTTCAAAAAAATTATCAATATAATTAAAAGGTAAATTTTTAATTTTTTCATACAAATTATTCATTTTGACAATTCTATTTATACCATTTTCTATATTTAGTTCTATATTTAATTGAATAGAAAGAATAGGCTTTATTTTATCAGCAATATGAACTAATATTTTAGGGACATCGTATGTTTCAGTTTCATTTAATTCAATAAAATCAAATACAATTACATTGTCATAAGATTTATATTTAAGATCAATCATATAATTAAGTTCTGATCTTTCTGAACATATGAAATATAATTTATATTTATTATTATATTTTAATATAAGTTCATCAATATCAATATTATGACATTTTACTAAAATTATCTCATCAAAATATTTTTCAAAATTATTAGTCCAATCGCCAATAATTTTTTTATTACAAAGTTCGGGTATTAATCCGTATAGAGCATTTATAAGAAATGTACTTGCTGTATGATGTGGTGATGTTTGAATAATTAACGTTTTCATATATAATATTAGTTTAATAAAAATTGATTCTTCATTAAACGTTCTAAATTCTTTTTTATTTTACACCTTCGCACATTTAAAACGCCGATTAATTTTCTATTTTTATTTTTGAATTAAGACATATAAGCGTTGCGTGATTTTGACTACACTTCATACAAAACATTCTAGTTTTCATTATCCCTTCAAGTATTTGATGGTATTTATTTTCTTCATTTATCGGCGGCAAAAGCAATCCAGTAGAAAAATATTCTGGTGAAAATGATTTATCGCATTTGTAATGAGAACATTTAATATATTGTTCTGTTTTTTCCATTATTATAGTAAATAATATAAAAATATCTTTATATTATTTCAGGCGTTTTAAATGTGTGAAGGTGTAATAAAAATTGATTCTTCATTAAACGTTCTAAATTCTTTTTTATTAAAATAATATTCTTTTTTAATAATATTATTTTAATAAAAATTGATTAAAAAATATATTATTTAATACTTAATAATATATTACATACTTAATATATTATATAAAAATGACTGATAATAATCAAATATCGATGAACATTGCGACTGAAAATTCGACTGAAAAATCAGCTGAAAATCCATCTCAACTTTCGACTAATACATCCCAATCTGTTGCGACAACTATGACTGACAATCCATCTCAACTCCCTCCAACAACCTATACAAATTTTGAACAAATGGATTTCTTATCGTATGAATTAATTAAGGGAATTTACGATTATGGTTTTAAAATCCCATCAAAAATTCAAAATATGGTAATTAAACAAATTTTTGATGGAGGGGATATTATTGCACAATCCCAATCAGGAACAGGTAAAACTGGTGCATTTACAATTGGTGCATTATCTACGATTGATATTACTTTAGGTTATCCTCAAGTAATGGTATTAGCAACTACCCGTGAATTAGCAACTCAAATACATTCAGTATTTACAAATATTTCCAAACATCTATCATTACGTATTGAATTATGTGTCGGAGGAAGTTCTATTCGTGGAACAAATCGGAATGATCCCTACAAACATATTCGGACATCGCATGTTTTGATTGGGACCCCTGGAAGGATTACAGATTATATTAATCGGAAAGCTTTTGACCCTAAAAAAATTAAATTATTCATTATGGATGAAGCAGATGCATTGTTAAAGGATGATTTTATAGAGCAGGTAAAGACAACGATTCTCGAATTTGATGCATCTACTCAGATATGTATTTTTTCAGCGACTTATACTAAATCTATTTTAGAAATTGCAAATGCTATCATGACAAATCCTACCCAAATTTTACTACGACGGGAGGAATTAACATTAGATTTAATTAAACAATATAAAATATATGTTAAATTTGAAGAATATAAATATTCAACATTAGTTGATTTATATAAAAATTTAATGATTGGTCAATGTATTATTTTTGTTAATAGTGGTAAAAGTGCATCAGAATTACAAGATAAATTAACTGCAGATGGATTTATGGTTGGGGCAATCTACGGAGGTCTTCAAGGTACCTCTCGGAATGATATTCTCAGAGATTTTCGTACGGGTTTAATTCGGGTATTAATTGCAACTGATATTATTGGAAGGGGTATTGATATTGAACAGATTGGAATTGTAATTAATTTTGATATACCCAAAGATAAATCAGATTATATTCATCGAATTGGTCGAAGTGGTCGATTTGGGAAGAATGGCGTAGCTATAAATTTTATTACAGATAGAGATAATCGAACATTATATGAAATTGAACGGCAATATAATATTAAGATTCATGATATGCCAGAATTTGAAGAGGTATTGGGTCATTTAAATGGGATTAAAGGGTTTTAGAAAGATTTATATTATGTGCAAAATAAATTTACATAATTTATATAATATGCTCTATCATATAAAATTTGAATCTTCTAAAATAATATATCTATATAAATATTTATTTTTTACGTTATCCATGACAGAATGATGCAATTTTATTTATATTTTTTAACATATATAAAAGTTATAATTGATATATTAAGTAAAAGAAATGTATCACGTATTTACAAAGCTTATATTTAGACCAAATTATTATTCGCAACGTTATTACAAATTTACATCTTATTACAAATTTGCATCTTATAACGTTGCAAGTTATTATGCAAGTTATTATGCAAGTTATTATCCAAGTTATTATCCAAGTTATTCTCATCGAGATAAAATAATACTTGAAAAGATAACAGATAAATTGGATAATTTTACATACAATATTGATAAAAAATTAATTTTTTTTATCAAATGAATTAAATCATTAGAATTTAATTAAATCATAAAATTTTATTTATATTTTTTAACATATATAAAAGATATAAAAGATATAATTGATATATTAAGTAAAATAAATGTCATATATACCAATATGTATCGATGATGGTTATAATACCTCATATATTGATTCAGTTCTTGTTGCTTTATTTTATAAAACAAATCCATATACGAATATACTTTTAGAAAAAAATCCACAAAAACATTCAGTAATATATTTACAAGAGTTAATTAAAACTAAATTTATTGTTCCTCTTCATAAAAATTTCTCTATTAGTTCGTCGATTATAAATGAGATACGTAATTATGCATTAATAATGGGATGGGATGAACATAGTTCATATCTTAATGAATTATCTTCTCCCATTGATTTCTTTAAATTTCTTAATCAATCTTTTGAAGGGGACTCTATAAATATAGAAATTAATCAAATAAAAGATGGAATATTCGATACAAATAATAAATATAATCTTCTTCAAACGATTAGTCTAGCCCCAACAAAAGATACTTCCGTAAGAGAATTATTTATATCATGGATATCTGATAATATATTAGGACATGAACATAATAATATGTTTAATTGTTATAAATTAATTAATATACCCAATTATATTTGTTTTGATATTAAAAGAAACAATAATCGTTTTAAGATTGATTTAATGAAGAAGATAAAATTTTTTTCAAACGCTGATCCAATGCAGAATTATTTAACGTGGATAATTCACGGTGTTATATGTTATTCTGGTAAGAATTATTATTCATTAATATACGGGACAAATAATTGGGTTGAGGTTAATTCTTCTAAGGTACCATCTTTTAATCAGATTGATTTGTCAGATTATGATGAGATAGAGAGGATACAATCAGAGGTTGTTTTTGTAATCTATATTCTTAACAAATTATTAACTGATGAATAAAATCTTAATAAATTTAATATATATTCTTATTATATATATTATATATGAACATCATTCTTGGAGCAATTACAATCGCAACAATAACTCCGGTTATAAATTCAATCACAGCTATTTCACAAAATGTTTTTTCTATGATAAATATTATACGTTCAACTAGTTCTTTGTATCAGGCAGATATACAAGCATTTTTAAATAAATCAGATATTGAAGCAACGATAAATCTTATACATACTATAATTACAGAGATACCATCATATTATAATGAATCAACAAGTATTATTATTGCATTACAAAATATGCAAAAAATTATACTAGAAATTGAATCCGAATTAAAAGCTTTACATGACAATATTCTATATAATGAATCATTATATTTTATGAAAAGTATGAGAGGTTATAATCTAGCATCTCATATTGATACACTAAATGATAAGATTAGTATTTTAGATAAAAGAAAAGATAATTTATTCAAAACGTTGGAAATATTTAAAAATTGTGTTAAAAAATAGTTTAATTATAATTGTAATTATAATAATAAAAATAATAAAAATAGATTTTAAATAAGATTGGTATATTAGTTAAGTATAAAATATTTTTAATAATATTCTACTTTAGATTTATTTACGAATCGATTTTTAGATTCAGTAGGAGAAGTAGGAGAAGTAGAAGTAGGAGAAGTAGAAGTAGAAGAAGTCGGACTTAAATCATTATGATACGGTAAGAGACGAATTGTTGTATGATTTGGCATTAATAATGATTCTAAATTAATTAATTGATTATAAATAGTCGCATCAGATATTTCTATTAAGCCGGTTGATAATTTTTCACCAGTTATTCTATTTGTATCGATAAAACATTTCTTAACGAGACAAAAGATACTAATCTCATTGTAAAGTTCATCTCTAGAAATCCCTTTATCAATATTCTCTATTCGAATAAATAGAGATTTATCAAAAGTTTTATTAAGATTATCATAGGTACTTAATCTTAATTTTCTATTTTTTAAATAAAAATTATTTAAATTAATAATTTTATCACGTTCCGTTTCAGTAGAAAAGACTACAAACCCAATCCCTCTCCCCTTTATAATATCTGCTGATAAAAATCCATTAAATTTATAAAAACAATTACTCAAATCTTTACTCGATGAATCAAATGGAACATTCCCGACAAAAATTTTATATTCGTTCTGCATATATAATAATATCTTTATAAAAAAAACATATTATAAACTTATATTTTTATATTTTTATATAAAAAATTGATTATTAATATATCTCAAAGTAATTATATATCAAAGTAATTATATTTATATCTTATTAATTATATATTATATATATTATTTCAAATTAAGATGACTTCACCTAACCCAATCTTTATGAAACGTATGAAAGGAGAATTAAAAACTATCCTTGATAACAAAACAGATTTTGTTCAAGCGATACCTGATTTGGAAGATTTAACAATATTTTATTTTTTAATTAAACCATCTGATTATCCGTACAAAGGAGGATATTATATTGGAAAAATTAAAGTCCCATTAAATTATCCTGCAACCGCTCCATCATTTTATATGTTAACACCTTCTGGAAGATTTACTACGAATCAAGAAATTTGTTTGACTAATTCACGTTTCCATCCAGAAGCGACAACTTCTGCTTGGAATATTAATTCAATGAGTATTGCATTTATAAGTATCTTTATCAATGACGATACAAATGGCATTAGTCATATTGTTAAGACACCCGAAGAACGTTTGAAATATGCAGAAGATTCATATGATTATAACATGTTGCATCATAAGGATATTTTTTCACGGTTTGATACATTTGTTAATGAAGATCTTACATTAAAATCTGATTCCGATATAAAAACTTTTCTTTCGGATTTTGAAATGCAAAAGAAAAAGAGTCGAAGTAAGAGTCGGAGTAAAAGTTCAAAACAATCTGATTTAGATAAAGTTGTTGATTTAGATAAAGTTATTGAATAGAATTTTATTTATATTAAAATTTATTTATATCTTAACATATATATATGAATTTATATAAAAATAAATATTTGAATTTATATAAAAATAAATATTTGAAATATAAACAGAAATATTTAATATTACAAAAACAAATAGGAGGTGGACCTGAACAATTATTTTTATATGATCTTAATCTTAATAAGATAATTATTATTCCAAAAACATATCCAAATATAATTAAAAATGATGAAGCATTAATTTATAAAGATAAAATAATTTATAATATTGCAAAGAATTTTTTTTATATAAATATTAAGAATACCATTATAATTTTAGATATAGTAAATCATAAATTTAAAATTATAAATACAAATATACAAAATAAAAATTCATATTTTTTTAAAGGAACTATTAATAATTTTGATAATTTAAAATTTAATCCTAATACAAATATTAATATTACTTCGTATAGTAATGATGGTGCAATAGAAAATATGTTATTTATACCAATAAATATAATAATTAATTCAATAGATAATTTATCTATTATTTTTATAGAATTACATAATTTATTAAATTCATCTAATGAAAAATATGCAAATAAATATAATATAGATTCACATATTTTAAAATTAGTAAATAACCCTTTTATACCAGTATCGTGTAATAAAGATAAATTATTTATTGAATTAATATTACATTATTTTTATAATAAAATCGTATTTAATATTCCAATTAATGTTTTTAATTGTTTTATAAAGGATTATTTAATATTTGAATATTATATTAATTATTTAATTAAGTCAGAATACGAGACTACACCTCAAAAAATGAATGATATATGTACAAATAAACTAATTTATTATAATCATATGTATAAGAGAATACCTAAAAAAATTAATTGTAATGAAATACAGATTGAAAATAAATCTGGTTCATGGATACAATTCCCAGATTTTGATGATATTGGAAATGAAAATATTATAATATTTGATACAGGTAATGAATCAAATACACTTATTGGCGAAAACATAGTTAAAAAATTAGATTTGATTAAAAATTTAGATGATACGATTGTATGTATACCTGCAAATAAGATACCTAAAACATGTATAGGTAGTGTACAAATAAAAATTAGATTAAAAAATTTTAGTTTAAATGAATATATAATTAAAGCTTATATTGATACAGATTCACCTAATCAAATATTATTTGGTTGGGGCAATAATGATGGTTTATCGAAATTCTCAGCAGATAAATTTCTATTTACTAAATAAACAATTTGTATTTACTAAATAAACTAAATAAAAA
>Ga0114966_10002481_pt1 | contig 16470 bp, 13 predicted proteins | sample M_130207_XF_Meta_FD_87029 | JGI IMG/M metagenome (GOLD analysis project Ga0114966, IMG submission 87029) | Freshwater microbial communities from Lake Montjoie, Canada to study carbon cycling - M_130207_XF_MetaG | ecosystem: Environmental > Aquatic > Freshwater > Lake | place: Lake Montjoie...
AATGTCCAACAGGCGCAGGGTAGCTAGGCCTTGGGAGGCAAAGGCCTCGTTCAACTCGATCAGGTCGAAATCCGTTTGTGCCAGCCCCAAACGCGCCAGCAGCTTTTGCGCGGCCGGAACGGGGCCGATGCCCATGACGCGCGGCGCGACCCCAGCGGTGGCCCCGCCCAGCACGCGCGCCATGGGCGTCAATCCGTGGCGCTTGACGCCTGCGGCCGAGGCAAGGATCAACCCCGCTGCGCCATCGTTCACACCTGCCGCATTTCCTGCTGTGACTGTGCCGCCTTTGCGAAACGGCGTGTCGAGGCGGGACAGGGCTTCGAGCGTGCTGACGCGGGGATGTTCATCTTGGATGACCATTACAGTATCGCCTTTGCGTTGCGGCAAGGTGACGGCGGTGATCTCGGCACTCAAACGGCCATTGGCTTGGGCTGCGGCGGCTTTGGCCTGACTGCGCAGGGCGAAGGCGTCTTGATCGGCGCGGGAAATGGCGAAGTCTTCGGCCACATTCTCGGCGGTTTCGGGCATGGAGTCGACGCCGTATTGGGCGCGCATCAGCGGGTTGATAAAGCGCCAGCCGATGGTGGTATCAAAAATCTCAGGGCTGCGGGAAAAGGCGGTTTCGGCCTTGGGCATGACAAAGGGCGCGCGTGACATGCTTTCCACTCCGCCTGCGATCACCAGATCGGCCTCACCCGCCTTGATCTGGCGCGCCGCGATCAGCACCGCATCCATCCCCGATCCGCACAGGCGGTTGACCGTGGTTCCGGGCACCGATACCGGCAAGCCCGCCAGTAAAGCGGCCATGCGCGCGACGTTACGGTTGTCTTCGCCGGCCTGATTGGCGCAGCCCAAGATCACCTCGTCGACCGCGTGCCAGTCAAGCGAGGGATGCCGCGCCATCAGCGCTTTGATCGGCAAGGCGGCCAGATCGTCGGCGCGCACCAATGACAAAGCCCCACCAAACCGCCCAATCGGGGTGCGGATATAGTCGCAGATATAAACCTCGGTCATGGGGCAGCCTTTCTTGCGCAAGCGCTGACAGTGTCGGTCACGCAGGCCGCGGTGTAAATCCTTGAACGCAAGCTGCGCAGAGCTTGCGCGTTGCGGGCGGCTCTGCTTGAATATGGCATGGAACAAACACACCGCATTGCCCTGTGGCAGGGCCCCTCACCCGAAGCTGACATTAATGTGGCCTTTGCAACCCTTGGCCAAGCCATGCGCGCGGCGGGGGCTATGGGGGCCAAGATGCTGGTGGCACCCGAACTGTACCTGCCTGGATACAACCAAGACATCCTGACCGATCTGGCGCAGGAACGTGGCGGCGCATGGCACGCGCGTCTGTCGGCTATGGCCATGGCCGCTGGCTGCGGCGTGGTCGTGGGCTATGCTGAACGTGACGGGGAGGCGCGCTATAACTCTGCCGTGGCCTTTAGCGCTGAAGGGGTCGAGGTTGCGCATTACCGCAAGATCCAGCTATTCGGGCCGCGCGAAAAGCGGCTGTTTGCGCCGGGGGATGCCTATTCCACCTTTGATCTGGCTGGGGTCAAAACGGCCCTGTTGATTTGCTATGACATCGAATTTGCGCCCCATATTGCTGCTCTTGCAGCGCAAGGTGTGAAGCTGATCTTATGCCCGACGGCTTGCCCCGTGCCTTACAACTATGTCTCAAGCGTCACTGTGCCCGCTCATGCGGCCAATCATGGCCTGACTATCGCCTATGCCAATTACTGCGGGGTAGAGGGCGATTGCGACTATTTCGGCCTGTCGGTCATCGCCAATCCTTACGGCGACGTCGTGGCCCAAGCAGGTGCTGGCCCCACGCTTTTGGTGGCGGATGTGCCCCTTGCCTTTGATCCGGCACGACTGTCGACGCAGGCGACTGATTTTCGGAAGATTTGAGCGTCCCCAAGAATTTTCGCAGAAAATTCGTTTGGGCGGCTTACGAATTTTCTGCGAAAATTCAAATTTGATTACTTGGCGTAGGGCGCCTGTCTGCTCCACCGCAGGGCGTCAGTGATCATCTGCTGCAGCGTGGATCGTGCTGGTTTCCAGCCCAGTTCCTTCACTGCCCGCGTCGATCCGCAGACCAGCGAGGTCGCATCCCCCGCCCGCCGCGCACCTTCAATAATGGGCACATCGCGGTTGGTGACCGCACGACTGGCCTCTATCACCTCACGCACAGAAAAGCCTTGGCCAGAGCCTAGACAAAAAATCCGGCTACCTTTTCCCGCTTGCAACCAGCGCAGGCCCAGCACATGGGCATCCACCAGATCGCAAACGTGAACGTAATCGCGAATGCAGGTGCCATCGGGCGTGGGATAGTCTGACCCAAAGACTGTGAGTGCCGCGCGTTTGCCATCAATCGCATCCAGCATCAGCGGGATCAGGTGGGTTTCGGGGATGTGTTGTTCGCCCACTTCCCCGTCAGAATCGGCCCCTGCCACGTTGAAATAGCGAAAGATCACCGCTTCCAGCCTGTCACTGCGTTCAAAATCGCGCAGCATCATTTCGATGGCGCGTTTTGATCCGCCGTAAGCATTGATCGGCATTTGCGGCGTGTCTTCATCCAAGGTTACGCCGTCTTGGTCGCCGTAAGTGGCGCAGGTGGATGAAAAAACAAAATGCCTGACCCCCGCCGCCAAGGTTGCCTCGATCAGGTTGAGCGAGCCGTTGACGTTGGTGCGCCAATACTTGGCCGGATTGGTCATCGATTCGCCCACCAGTGACAGGGCGGCGAAATGCATCACGGCCACGGGCTGATAGTGCGCAAAGGCGGCATCAAGGGCTGCGCGGTCCATCAGGTCGCCTTCCACCAAGGGGCCAAAGCGCACCGCATCGGCCCAGCCGGTGGACAGGTTGTCATAGACGACCGGTACAAACCCCGCCTGTGCCAGCGCCTTGCAGGCATGCGATCCGATATAGCCAGCACCGCCTGTGACAAGAACGTGCATCTGATCCTCCGTTTTGGGCAACCCTGCACCCTTGCCCTTTTCCTGCAGCAATCAAGTGCCTCTGTCGAGCCGTGCTGCATGGAGCTTGCCCAAAATCAGGGCCTTTGGGGGGCTCTGATTTGCAAATTCTGATGGTGTTGGGCGATGGCGTCATTCACATCGCCAAACAGGGTCAGCCCCCCCGCCTCTAGCACCGCGGCCGAGGTGCAGCGTTCGCGTATCTGCCCCTCGATATGAGAGGTAAAGATCAGGCCAGCGTTGGCAAGGCGATCTTCGAACAGGCGGTTGCTTTTCTTGCGAAAGGCGGCATCGCCTGCGGTTGTCACCTCGTCGATCAGATAGGTGTCAAAGCGGATGCCCATCGCCATGCCAAAGGCCAAGCGCCCGCGCATGCCCGAGGAATAGGTGCGCACCGGTTCGGCGTAGTTCAGCCCCAGATCGGCGAAGGACCCTACGAAATCCACCAGCTCGTCGGTGTCGACCCCATAGACCCGCCCCAAAAAGCGCACGTTTTGAATGCCGGTTAAATCGCCCTGGATCGTGCCCGTCAGCCCAATCGGCCAAGAGATCGCCCCCGCCACCGAAATGCGGCCGCGGTCTGGGTTCAGATTGCCCGCGATCATCGCCATCAGCGTTGATTTTCCCGCCCCATTGCGGCCGATCAGCGCCAGCTTCGCCCCTTTGGGAAGGGTGACGCTGACATCGCGGGCGATGTATTTGAGAATGCCCTGATAGCGATAGGCTTTGGTCACGCCGTCAAGCTCGATCATCTGGCCCCCAAACTACCTGCGGTCGCGCAGCGCGTAGTAGATCATCACGCCAATCGACCACGCCAGAAACCCCACCAAGGCCACCAGCAAGGTTCGCAGCCCCCTTTGCGGCGCCGTTGAGGTTTGCGCCAAAGTGGGCTGCAGATAGGTCGCCAGATAGCGCGTTTGGTGCTGGGCATCGTTGATCGCCTGATCATAGGCGGCGAGGGCCGTGAGATAGGCTTTTTGGGCGAAATCTTGTTCCATGATCAGGTTTTGGTAATCGTTCACCAGCTTGGCATAATTGGGCGCGCCTGGGTCAGACAGGCCGCCGACCTTGGCTTGCTCTGCCGCAATGCGGTCTTGAATGACAGCGATGCGCCGCGTCAACTGGGTAAGGCGGGGGTCGCTGTCGGGGACGGTGCCTGTTAACAGGTCAAGGTCAATCTGGGCTTCCGACACCTGTTGCACCAGCGTGTTGACCACCTGCGCTGTGCCCGACACCTGTTGCGCCGGATCAAGAATGCCATTCTCCATACGAAATTGGGTCAAGGCCTGTTGGGCTGTCGCCATGCGCTTTTCGGAGTTCGTTAGGGTTTCTTGGCTGTATCGGGTGGTATCGGCTTGCGCTGTTTTGGACAGGTCGTTGATGATGGCGGTCGATTGGGCCAAAACCTCGATCGCGATGGCTTGCGCGTCTTTGGGGTCAAAGGCCCAAACACTCAGCGTCATCAGACCGGTCGCGCGGTCAAAGTTGGGTACGACCATGTTTTGCCAATAGGTCAGCAAATCTTCGGTAGATCCCTCGGGCGCGAACCGCATCAATGGGTCTTGCACGGGTTTTGAGAAAATTTGGCGCAGGTTCAGCTTGGCATCGACGCGGTTCAGCATTTCTTGGCTGCGGATGAATTGAAAGACGATGTCCATATCTGATGATGACGAGGTCGCCCCCCCCCGCGAAAGCCCCCAGAAAATCAAAGGCCGCGGGCACCTGTTCCGTGCGACTGCTAAAGCCCGCATCGCTTTCGTATTGATCCGCTGCTCTGGTGAAAAGATACCCGCCATAGCCCGCTGGAGGCAGCACGACTGTCAGAATAAACAGCCCCAAAATCCACCAATGGCGCGGACGCATCACGGCCTTGGGCGCGGTAGGGGCAGGTTTATAAGGGGCAGCCGAGGGGCCGTTGGATGCCCCTTGCGGCACCAAGCCCAGATTTGCCGCACGGTCTTTGGCCTCTGCTATGGCTTTTTGGCGGGCCATTGCCCGCGGCCTATTGGCCAGCCCAATGCGGGTTTGGGCTGTGGCGGGGTCTTGGGGCGTAAGGCTACGGGCGTCGGCCGTGCCAAAATCTGGCGAAAAGGGCGATGGGGGCAATATCGGGTTCCAAATCGGTGCAGGGGTTTGCGTAAATCAAATGAATTCGCTAAGCTTAACGTGGTTTCCACAAGTGCCACAAGTGCGCAGTGCGCGCGCCACCCCCTTGTCTTTCATATTTAAACCAACAATTTTTCAGAATGTCCGCCATGATCTCTCAAGCGCCCAAACCCTTTGCCCCTCCGCAATCGCCCAAACCACCAAAGTTTCGCATGGCCCGCGTCATTGGAGCCCTCATTCTGCGCGAAACGGGGTCGCGCGACAGCCGCGCCTCTTTGGGGTTTTTGTGGCACGTGATCGAACCCGTGGTGTCGATTGCGATTTTGTCTATGCTGTTTTCTATGATCAGCCGATCCCCCCCTTTGGGGACAAACTTTCCCCTCTATTACGTGACGGGGGTTGTGCCCTTTCACCTTTATACCTCCATCGGTCGGCAGGTTTCGGGATCGATGCGGTTTTCGCGCAACTTGCTGGGATTGCCGGCGGTGACGGTGGTGGACCTAATCATGGCGCGCTTCTTGCTAAGCGCGCTGACCAATATCTGCATCTTTATTGCGATGCTCGTCTGGCTGAGCATCGCCTACAACCTGCACCTGCAGCCGGATATGGGGGCGCTGATGATGGGGTTGGTCATGGCGATGATCTTGGGCCTTGGAATTGGCACGCTCAACGCGGTGCTGATGCCAGCTTCGGCCATTTACGAAAGCCTATGGGGCTTGGTAACCCGCCCAATGGTGCTGGTTTCAGGGGTGATGTTTCATATCGAGGACCTGCCAGAGCCAATCTTTGCCGTTCTAAAGTGGAACCCCATCGCCCAAATTGTCGCCCAGATGCGTCATGCCTTTTACCCAAGCTATGATATTGCTTGGGTGTCGCCGGCCTATGTGGCCTTGATTGCCGCTGTCTGCTTTGCTTTGGGTTTGGTGGGCCTGTACCGATACATCTTTGACGTGCTGGACACTTAATCCGTTAGGATTGCTTAGCGGCCAACGCCCAGATAGCGGGAAAATCCCGCCTGCAGCACGGCTTGGGGCGCGTAGATGTTGCGCAGGTCAGCCATGCGCGGCGCTGCCATTTTGGACGCCATGCGGGCCAGATCAAGGGCGCGGAATTCGTTCCATTCGGTCAGAATAACCACCGCATCGGCCGCTTGGGTCGCCTGATAGGCGTTGTCGCACCACGTAACGCCGGGCAACAGGGCCTCGCCCTCGCGCTTGCCTTGCGGGTCGGCGACGCGCACCTTGGCGCCTGCGCCAATAAGGGCCGGCAGAATGGTAAGGCTGGGCGCATCGCGCATATCGTCGGTGTTGGGCTTAAAGGTCACGCCCAATACGCCAATCGTCTTGCCGTTCACCGATCCGTCACACAGGTCAATGATCTTATCCAGCATCCTGCGCTTGATCTCTTCATTCACTTTGATCACGGTTTCGGTGATCTGCATGGGCACAGCATGTTCTTGGCCAATTCTGGCCAAAGCCTTGGTATCTTTAGGAAAACAGCTTCCACCATAGCCCGGGCCTGCGTGCAGAAATTTGTTGCCGATCCGCCCGTCGAGCCCCATGCCTTTTGAGACATCCTTGATATCCGCCCCAACCTTTTCACAAAGGGCTGCGATTTCGTTGATGAAGGTGATCTTGGTCGCCAAAAAGGCGTTGGCGGCGTATTTGATCATCTCGGCACTTTCCAGTCCGGTGAAAACCACCGGAAAGTCGCGCAAGAAAAGGGGGCGGTAAACGTCGGACAAAACCTTACGGGCGCCGTCAGATTCCACCCCCACCACCACCCGGTCGGGGCGCATAAAATCATCAATCGCAGCCCCCTCACGCAGGAATTCGGGGTTCGAGGCGACGTCGAACGCGGCCTTTGGGTTGGCGGCACGCACGGCTTCGGCCACTTTGCGGTTGGTGCCCACAGGCACTGTGGATTTGGTCACAACCACAGTATAGTCGGTCAAGGCCGCGCCAATCTCTGCCGCAGCCTCCATCACATAGGTCAGATCGGCATGGCCATCGCCGCGTCGCGTGGGCGTGCCCACGGCGATGAAAACGGCATCTGCCCCCGCCACGGCCTGCGCCAGATCGAGCGTGAAGGACAACCGCCCCGCTTGCACGTTCTTGGCCATCAGATCGGCCAAGCCCGGTTCAAAGATCGGCACCTGTCCGGCCTGAAGTCGGGCAATCTTCTCGGCGTTCTTGTCGACGCAGATCACATCGTGGCCGAAATCTGAAAAACACACGCCAGAGACAAGGCCCACATAGCCCGTCCCGATCATCGCAATCTTCATGGTAAGGCCTGTTTCAGGGCTATGCCTGCCTTTTGTGACTTGGGCTTTGTCTAGAAAGCGGGGGCCTCTGTGTCAAACGCGAAAAGGAGGTCCCCGCAAAAGGCCATGCGGCCTGAGCAGGGGGGGCGATCCGTTTACACCATCAACCAGATCGCGGGGGCCGCCCCAGCCCCGATGTCGATCGAAGACCACGACCAATTTGCCGAGGCTGCGATTGCATAGGTCTGCGTCTTGGTCACCGTTTTGCGCAAAGCCGTGCTGGGCGCACCGCCGTTTATATCGGGCGTGGCCCCTACAGCCCAAGCGGCAATCGTGGGGGCCGCATTGGTGCGCAGGCCCAGCCAGTAGGTTTGCCCCTTCAGAAGGGTCTGCGATACTGCGACCGTCTTGGTCGTTGCGGTTGACATATCAATCGCAGTCGTTTCCAGCAGCAACGCCGCCGGGCGACCATTGGTGTCTGATTTGTAGACGGCAATCTTGCCCGTGGCCCCCGCCACGCCGGTCGTGATGAGGATAGACAACCCCGTAAACGGTGTGTCCACACGCGGTGTGAAAGGAAAAAGCCGCATTTGATTTGCAATGTAGGTCAATGTTCCCGTGCCGGCCGAGGAGCAGATCGTTGTCATCATGCTTTCGCCTGCGGGCGGCGTCAGCCAAGAAATGTCTTGCCCCCCACTGACAGTGCCGCCCGCGCCCCCGTCGGTGATGCCATAGCCTGCCAACGTGGTCGGCTTATCCGTCAGCGATGAGAAGCTCACGGACGGCGCTTGGGTGGCCGTCAGTTTGCCCGCGCCGTCCAAACTGGCATAGCCGTTGGCAACGCCCTTTTGAGCCGTGCCCTGCGCATCGGTGATGCCGTAGCCCGATAGTGTAGAGGGTTTGCCGCTCAGGTCATCAAAGGCCCCACTGAACGACGTGGCCGTGGGCAGTTGCGCTGCGGGCACCTTGCCCGCGCTGTCTAGACTGGCATAGCCGTTTGCCATGCCCTTCTCGGAAGAGCTTTGCCCGTCTGTGATGCCATAGCCCGATAGGGAGGTGGGCTTGGACGTCAGATCGCCAAAGGCCCCGCTGAACGATGTGCTTGCGGGCAATTGGTCGGTGGGCACCTTGCCCGCGCTGTCCAAACCTGCATACCCGTTCGCCACACCCTTGGCTGCAATCTTCTGCGCATCGGTGATGCCATATCCTAACAGGGTGGTCGGTTTGCCCGTGATGCCACCCCACTCGGCCCCATTGGCCAGCGCGGGGGCCCAAGTGCCGTCGGCGCGCAGATACGTGCTGGTCCCCCCGCCCGAGGCTGGGGCCAAGCCCTTGGCCGTGCCGCTGAATGTGTCCAACATCGCTGTGATCTGAGTGCCCGTCAAATCTTGCCCAAGGGCCCAACCGGTGGTGGCATTGCCCTTGATCGTTGTTGCGGCCATCTGATCCAAAGCATTGGCACTGCTGGCCCCTGTGAGGAGGGGCGTGCCACCCACTTGGGTGTTGCCAGTGACCACATTGCTGGCGCAGCCCGCATCAATCCAGATCGCGCCATATTGGGCCATGCCCGTGCCAGCCCCCGTGCCCAGTGTGTCAAAGACATTGTTCGCCACGATGCAGCGGTAGCTGTTGCCGCTGGCCCCAGACCCCGTACCCTTGAACCAGACACCCGTTTTGGCATCGCTGATATAGTTGCCCTCAACCTCGCAGCCGTTTGCGGCTTGAAGGTTGTTCACAAAATTGATCGCCGCTCGAACCCGGTTGTTCAGGGTCGTAATGTTGGTATTCACCCCGATGAGGGTATTTTTCACAAAGCGCGCGCCGGTGGACCCGTCAATCCCCACCGCGCCCACCCCGCCACCGCCTGTCGCCAAAAACCCTGACCCCGCATCAAGATCGGGCCATTGGTTGCCCGAGGTGAGGGCGCAGTCCAGCAAAGTATTACCCGACACAACTGCGTAATCGCATTTGTCGATGGTGATGCCTTCGGAATAAACCATGCGCGCCACGCAGCGTTGAATGCGCGAATGGGGCATTTGCTTTTGGCTAAAGGCCGTGGCCCCCGCCCTTATGACGCGGCAGTTTTCCAAATAGCACCCGACTGGGAAAAACGAGGCCGTTGTGAACCCCGTGTCGTCCGAAGTGCGGCCTTGGGCGTCGATGCCCCAAGACGCGTTGCCGCCGCCGCGCAATGCAAAGGGGCGGTCAGGGCAATTGACGACCTCAACATTTTCCACGCCCGAGTATTGGTCGGATAGAAATACCCCAATTCCCGCATAGCCTGCGCAATCAAGCTTTAGGTTACGGATGCGGTTGTTGGCACCAAAGTAAAACTTAATCGCCGCTGCCGTGCGGTTGGTGCGGCGCAGCAGTTTGGTTGCAGTGCCGTCGCCCTCAAGCACCACATTGTTCAAGGCAGACTTCTGCATCTCGCCCGTCCAAAGATAGGTTCCCGCTGGCATAAAGGCCACGCCGCCCCCCTGCGCGTTGACATAGTCAATCATGGCTGAGACGGCGGGAATGGCATTGATGCTGCCCGTTGTATCGGCGCCCCAATGCAAGGCCGTCGCCGTGCCATTGGGAACCCAGCCCGCCAAGTCGGCTATGGCGGTTCCCGTTCCGGTATAGCGATAGGCGGCCATGGCGGCACGCATCACCAATCCCACAGCTGGGTTGCGCCCTGCGGCCCAAGTGACAAAGGCCGCACGGGTGGCAAAATCCTGCCGTTCCAGTGTTGTGCGTGCGGCTGCGGCATCCGCATCATCCATCAAGCTGCGCCCATATAGGCTGGCCGAGGCATCTAACACATCAACCGTCTGTCCGCCTTGCTGCGCCCGCAGGCGGTGGGTGGCGGCATTGTACCAGATGTCGCCGTTCTGCGGGCTGGCCGGATCGCCCGCCCCGAGCACGACGTTCAGCCCGCGTGAGGCCAAAACACGCCCCGTGCTGGCTTCAAGCGTTAAACCCGTCAGAAAGGTCGTGCCATCGGCGCTGACCTTCAGAACAAAGTTGTCGTTGCCCACGATCCCCATTTCGGCACGGCCTGAATAGCCGCTTTGAAACAGCAGGCTGGCGGTGTCGGACGGTTTGGCTTTGTTGACCTTGACCTGATGCCCCGCCCCTGCATGGGTGAGCAAGGTGGCCGAAGACGACACAGTCAGCCGGTTGGTGTCGTCGGCATCTGCCGAAATGCCAAGTGCTGCAACCCGCTCGCTCCGCTCGGCCGAGGTTGTCCAAACTGCGCCATCAAACACGGCTTCGCTGTCCTCGCCCTCAACCCAAACGCGCCAGCCGGTTTTGGGCACATAGAAATCCCAATACAGGCCAGAATAGACAGCCACATGGCCGTCTTCGCCCTGCCAATCGCCCGTGGCATCATCGGCCACAATGTAACAGGCCCCCGCGACCACAGCCGTGGGCGGCGCGGTGAGGCTGCGGCTGGCGGCTGTGGTTTGGACCAAAACGTCCAAGACGGCCAAAGCCTCGTTATGTGTCACGTGTTTTTGGGCTTGAGACGGCTCGATAAGGGGCAGCAATTGCAAGGCTGTTGTGGTCGACATGAATAACCTCCACGGGGATCAATTGACCCGCAAGGCTAAATGGAATGCTTAAATTGTTAGTAACCTGACCGTGCGCGCCTTAGCCAAAGGCCAAGGTTGCGGCAATCACCCACATGGTCAGGCCCACTACACATTCCAACACCACCCAAGCGCGTGGGGTGGCAAATAGGGGCGCCAAAAGCCGCGCACCAAAGCCCAAAAGCGCAAAGAAGGTCAAAGACGCCGCGGCCGCCCCCCATCCAAACGCCACCTCAAACGGCGCATGGTGGGTTGAGATCGAGCCGATCAGCACCATCGTATCCAGATAGACATGCGGATTGGCCCAAGTGAATATCACGCAGGTCAGCAGGACCTTGGACAGCGGTGTGGGCCGATCGGCGGCAGGCATCAAAGCCTCGCCCCCCTTACGGGCGGCTTGAAAGCGCTGGAAGCCATACCACAGCAAAAACGCAGCGCCGAACCAGCGCATGGCGGGCACGAGCCATGGCACGGCCGCGGCCACAGCCCCAAATCCCGCAATACCAACGGCAATCAGGATAGCGTCTGAGATGGCGCAAACCGCCACCACCGCCGCCACATGTTCGCGCCTGATCCCCTGTCGCAGCACAAAGGCATTCTGCGAGCCAATCGCAAGGATCAGGCTAAAGCTGGTGATATAGCCTTGGATGACTGCTAAGAACATGGACTGCCCCGTTGGGATAGGCAGACCTAACCGCCCAGAAGCGCCGCCTCAACCCCAAACTTTCAGACGCTGATGCGCGGCGGGAAGTTGAAAACGTAATCCGCTTCCGGGCCGCCGGGTTCGGCCATGGCATAAGTGCGCGCGCGCAGCCAAGCCACCACATCGCCCTTGCCCATGGTCGCACATTCCACCGGTTCCGCCACACGCACCGTGACAGGCTTGTTCATCTTGCGCTTGGTTTCAAAGAATATCAGCGCCACGCGCAGGGCGTAAGACAGATGGCTTGCCACCTGAAAAATCCGCGAGTTGCGGCCTGCGACATAGATGGCCAAGGTCTTCACCCCCGGCCGCCGCGCCAACCGCGCGATGAACGGGTGCCATTCGAAATCCGAAGCATTGCGCGCCATCGGTGTCACCGAAGTTGCCACCCCACCGCCCGGGAAAATGATCAGAACATGGCCTTCGTCCAACCACTCTACCGCCTTGCGCCGTGTTTCGGCGGATGTGCGGCGCGCTTCGGGGCCAGCGCCAAAGTCGATGGGCAGCAAAGCATCCTGCGCCTCTTGCGGTTGGCACAGCAGCGAGTGGCAGATCAACTTCACATCCTTGCGGACTGAGGCCATCAGATGTCCGATAAAAAGCCCATCGATGATGCCATAAGGATGGTTCGACACCACCAACAGCGGCCCTGATTCTGGAATACGTGCCATTTCTTCGGGGGATATGTCAGCCGTCAGGCCCAATTCGCCGATGGCTTGGGTGAAGATAGAATCTTCAGGATCATGCGGTTTTTGTTGCCAGTTGCGATACAACCGCTCAAACCCCGCGCGGCCACTCAACCGTTCAACCGTGCGAATCAGCGTGCGGCGCAGCCAAGGCATATCGGGGGTGGAATAGGTAAAAACCGGCCCCTTTTGTGCAGCAACGGGGGCGTCGGGCAACAGATCTATGAAGTCTGTTGCAGAGTCATTGATCATTTCATCGCCTCGTGGTCTGGCCGGATGGCCCTTTTTAAAGGGAATGCCGCATTTGCGTGACAGCCATATGACAAAGACGCTCCGCGATCAACGCGCAGACGGTGGAAAGGGGCGGGTTTTTTACCCCTCTAAACCACCTCCACCTGCCGCGCGAAACCATGCCACAATCGCAGCACGCTCGGCGGGTTCCATATAAGACAGGTTGGCGGGGGGCATGGCGTGGGTAATTCCCGCCTGCATATAAATCCGCCGCGCTTCCCGCGCGATGTCTGACGGAGTTTCCAGCACAACACCCTTAGGTGCCCAAGTGATCCCCTCAAACGCGGGCTCGCGGGCGTGGCACATCGCACAGCGTCCTTGAACGATGCTGACCACATCTTCAAAGCCTGAAGCACTCGCATAAATCAGCGCCGACCCCTGCAAAGCGCTGTCTTCGGAGGGGTGCTGCATTGGGGCGGTTGAAAGCCAAGCGATCACCAAAAACAACACCCCCGTGACAGCCCAAGTCCAATGAGGGCTGCCCTTTTTGGCGTGGCGGGTGTTGAACCAATCGCGCACGGTGACGCCCATCAGGAACACCAGAGAGGCGATGATCCAGTTGTATGGCGTGGCAAATACCAACGGGTAGTGGTTCGACAGCATCAAGAAAATCACCGGCAGCGTCAGGTAATTGTTGTGCGTGCTGCGTTGCTTGGCGATTTTGCCATATTTCGCATCCGGCGTGCGGCCCGCCTTCAGATCGGCCACTACGACCCGTTGGTTGGGCATGATCACGAAAAACACATTGCCTGACATGATCGAAGCCGTGAAAGCCCCCAGATGCAGCAGGGCGGCGCGGCCAGAAAAGACATGGGCGTAAAACCAACTCATCCCCACCAGCACGACAAACAAAGCCACCATCACCGCTGTCTGGTTGGCATTCATAAACACACGGCAGATTGTGGTATAGGCCACCCAGCCAAAAGCCAATGATGCTAAGGAAATCGCCACCGCTTGACCCACGCTTAGATCCATCACCGCAGGATCAATCAGAAAGATCTGCGCGCCCATGTAGTAAACCAGCACCAGCATGGCAAAGCCGGACAACCATGTTGAATAGCTTTCCCACTTAAACCAGATCAGATGATCGGGCAGCGCCGCTGGGGCCACCATGTATTTCTGGATGTGGTAAAACCCCCCGCCATGCACCTGCCACTCTTCCCCCGATGCGCCGGGGGGAAGCGGCACATCACGGCGCAGGCCAAGGTCAAGCGCTATGAAATAAAAGCTGGAACCGATCCAAGCCATGGCCGTGACCACATGCACCCAGCGCGCCGCGATTTGCACCCAGTCCCATAGAACGATCCAGTCATACATGCCCAACCCCTTGCGTTTTGAGGAACCTATCCCAAGGCGCACTCTTCTGTTAATCCTGCAAATGCCGGATCACTTTCAATAATCGCAAAATGCTGGCGCGATGCCTAAAGAAACCGACTGACCCATGTCTTACGTGAACAATCTACGCATGTTTGTGCGGGTTTACGATCTGTCGTCGATGTCGGCGGCGGCGCGTGATCAGCGCACCTCGCCCGCCGTCGCCTCGGCGCGTATTTCGGAACTGGAAAAGCACCTTGGCGTGCGCCTGTTCAACCGCACCACGCGCAGCCTGCAACCCACCGAAGCGGGCCGGAATTTTTATGAGGGCGCGCAAAAGGTGCTCGAGGCGATTGACGCCGCCGAAGCCGCCGTCATGGAAACAGCCCAAAATCCGCGCGGCGTGGTCTTTGTAGCAGCCCCCTTGGGGATAGGACGGCGGTTTATTGCGCCCCACGTGCCCGCGTTTAAGGATCAATACCCCTCGATCGACGTGCGTTTGCGCCTATCGGATCGGGTGATTGATCTGACGGCCGAAGGATTAGATGTCGCCTTTCATCTTGGAATCCTTGAAGATTCCACCCTCAAGGTCCGCCTGATCGCCGACTGCCCCCGCCTTTTATGCGCCGCCCCCGCCTATATCGCCCGCCGTGGCATGCCCGCCGATGCTGAAGCGCTTGTGCGCGACAAGCATGATTGCCTGAACCTGCGCTTCCCCGGAGCCAAAGAGTTTCAGTGGACGCTGCAAACCCCCGACGGCCCGCGCCGCTTTGAAATCTCTGGCCCCTACGAATCAGACGACGGCGATGTGCTGACCGGTTGGGCGCTGGACGGGCGCGGGATTGTGCTGAAACCGATTTTCGAAGTAGCTGACCATTTGCGTACGGGCCGCCTGGTGCCTGTGGCCCCGCAGGCCGGGCCCTTGCCGACCCAATTGTCGCTTCTCTCACAACAACGCAGCGCAAAGGATAGCAAGGTGCGGCTCTTCACCGATTTCATGGTGGCGCGTATTAAGGAAGAAATGCGCCGCGCCACCCTTGGCCCCGATGCGCCCGTTTGAAACCTTCGCTGCCCGCCCGCCGTATCACATTCAAGGCATAGCGGGCGGATCGCAAGACTTGGTGATTGCCTTCGCCTCTGTCGGGCACGATCCAACACGCCCCCCATCGCCTGAATTCGTGCGCGCCGCCACCGCGCGCGACCGTCCGGCCCTGTTCGTGATGGATGAAGCGCGCAGCTGGGCCACGGCAGAGGGGTTCGACGCCGCGTTGCGCGATGCGCTGACCACCCTCCAAGCCCGCCAAAAGATCACCCGCATCTTAGCCATCGGCTCTTCCATGGGCGCATTCGCCGCCCTGCGCGCCGCCCAAACCTTGCCCTTAACAGCCGTTCTGGCCATCAGCCCGCAATACCACCCCGCAGCTTCGTGGGAGACACGCTGGCGCGCGTGGACCTATCCCTTGCCCGAAGCCCTCACAGCCCCGCTGCCCCAAGGCCCCTATCTGTGCCTGATGCACGGGCTGCAAGATGACGCGGCACAGGCCGCCCTGTTCCCGCCCCAAAAGGGCTGCGACCATATTCTGTTTGCCGATCAAGCCCACGCCACCCTAGCCGCGCACCTGAAAGCGCGCGGGCTGGTGGAAGGGTTGATAGACGCCACCCTAGAAAAAGACCGCCGCCGCCTGCTGCGCATCTTGCAAGGCGCTGGCGGCAAAAGGCGTCAACTGCCGCGATAGGTGGAATAGCCAAAGCCCGACAGCAACAGCGGCACATGGTAATGCGCGGCGGCGTCGCTGATGCCAAAGCGGATCGGGATTTCGTCTAAAAACAACGTCTCGCCGGTCACCTGCCCCGTTTGGCGCAGATAGTCCCCAGCGCAGAACACCAGCTCATAGCTGCCCACCTGATACTCCTTGCCGCCAAGCAAAGGCGCATCGGTGCGGCCATCGGCATTGGTCACCACCTCGGCGATCTTCTTGTGGCTATTGCCACTCACGCGGTAGAGCATAATCTTGACCCCTGCCGCAGGCACGCCGCGCGCCGTGTCAAGGATATGGGTTGAAAGCCAGCCGTCTGCCATCATCGCCTCCATTTTAGCCAATATTGCCGCGTCGAACCCAAGGGCGCAGCCCCCGTTCCGCCTACAGCACTTTCCGGCTTTATTTGATACCCGCCCGCGTTTATCGCGCATAGGGTAGGTTTCAGCCTTTGAGGGTCCAGATGCAACGTTATCCCCGAGATTTCCGTGGCCACGGAGCCACCCCGCCCAAAGCCGCTTGGCCCAATGGTGCAAAAGTGGCCATTTCCTTGGTGCTGAACTATGAAGAGGGCGGCGAAAACAACATCCTGCATGGTGATGGTCAGTCAGAAGCGTTCCTGTCCGACATCGCCGGCGCTGCCCCTTGGCCGGGCCAGCGGCATTGGAACATGGAGTCGATTTACGACTATGGCGCGCGCGCAGGCTTTTGGCGCTTGCACCGCTTGCTCACCGGCATGGATATTCCCGTCACGATCTACGGTGTCTCCACCGCCTTGGCGCGCAACCCCGAACAGGTCG
>Ga0114966_10002482_pt1 | contig 16461 bp, 18 predicted proteins | sample M_130207_XF_Meta_FD_87029 | JGI IMG/M metagenome (GOLD analysis project Ga0114966, IMG submission 87029) | Freshwater microbial communities from Lake Montjoie, Canada to study carbon cycling - M_130207_XF_MetaG | ecosystem: Environmental > Aquatic > Freshwater > Lake | place: Lake Montjoie...
AGAAATCTGAAATCCTAAATTCCAAATGGCCATCCTCGTCACACCACAGACCCGCATCCTCGTCCAAGGCATCACCGGCGACTTCGGCTCGCGCCACGCGAAGCTCTCGCTCGACTACGGCACACAACTCGTCGCCGGCGTGACGCCCGGCAAAGGCGGACAAATTTTTGAGCACAACGGACACAAGGTGCCCGTCTTCGACACCGTCGCAGAAGCCGCGAAGCAGACCGGCGCGACGGTGAGCGTGATTTTCGTTCCGCCGCCCTTTGCCGCGGATGCGATCCTCGAAAGTGTGGACGCGCAGCTCGATCTCGCCGTCGCGATTACCGAGGGCATTCCCGTGAACGACATGGTGCGCGCAAAAGCCGCGATGGTCGGCAGTAAGACGCGCCTCATCGGGCCGAACTGCCCCGGCCTCGTCACGCCCGGCACGGGCAAGGATTCGCACGGCGGCTGCCGCATCGGCATCGCGCCCGGCTACATTCACAAACGCGGCAATGTCGGCGTCGTCTCGCGCAGCGGCACGCTCACGTATGAGGCCGTGTGGCAGCTCACCTCGCGCGGCTACGGCCAGACCACGTGCGTCGGCATCGGCGGCGATCCCGTGAACGGCACCTCGCACCTCGACGTGATGAAGATGTTCAACGAGGACCCCGAGACCGAGGCCATCATCATGATCGGCGAAATCGGCGGCGAAGCCGAGGAGCAGGCCGCGGCTTGGGTGAAGGCGAACTGCAAGAAGCCCGTCGCCGCATTCATCGCCGGAGCCAGCGCGCCTCCTGGACGCCGCATGGGCCACGCGGGCGCGATCGTGAGCGGAGGAAAAGGAACCGCCGCCGCGAAGATTGCAGCGCTCGAGGACGCCGGCATCGCAGTCGCAGAGACGCCGAGCGCGATGGCCGACACGCTCCTCCGCCACTGGGGCAAGAGCACCACCGCGTAAATTCATCCCGCTCTCCGCGAGTCCGCACGCCGGTAGCTGCGCTGGCAAAAGCGCAGGCTGATCCGCGTTTGCCCGATCAGCCCGCGCATTCACATTCGCGGCTACAAACCCATCGCGGCTTACCCGCTCCCTCTTGCGCGACCGGTCGCTCGGATCAGAAAAGCTCACCCTGCGGCTTGTCCGCTTTCGTCGCGCCAGAGCCGAGAAATGCGAGGAATTCCGCTTCGCCGAGAATGCGCACACCGAGGTCGCGAGCTTCGTCGAGTTTGCTGCCGGCACCGGGCCCGGCGATGACGAAATGCGTCTTGCTGCTAACGCTGCTACTGACGTTGCCGCCGAGCGCTCGGATTTTTTCCTGCGCCTCGCTGCGCGACATCTTTTCCAGCGTGCCGGTGAGCACGCAGGTCTTGCCGGTGAATGGCGAGACTGCCACGGACGCAGTGGCGCCCTTCGGATGGATGCCGAGATCACCGAGCCTTTTCAGCACGGCGCGCCCGATCGCGCTTGCGAACCAATCCAGCGCATTGCGCGCGGCCACGGGGCCGACGAGCACCGTGGCGTCCATCTCCGTCGCGCCCTGCTTTTTTGCCGGAGCGGCAAAATCGGCAGCGATGAGCCGCTGCCCGACCGCCTTCGCCTCCTCGACGAGCGCTGCGTGCTGCATGGCGAGCTGTTGTTTTTCGAGTTCGCTTTTGTTCTTGTTGATCCGTGCGCGCGGGCTGCTCGCCTCGATGCGCTCGCGCAGTTCGGCGAGCGCAAGCACGTCGCGCAGCAGCTTCGAATCGCCGATGGCGGCAAGATCGTCGTGAAACTTAGCAAGATCGTGCGCGGTCTCCTCGCCGATCTCGGGAATGGCGAGCGCGTGCAGCCAGCGGGCGAGCGGCTGTGTCTTCGCGCGCGCGATGCCCTCGATGACTTTCGTGGCGTTCTTCTCGCCGAAGATGCGCGGCTCATCGTCAGTGCCGAGGTTGAGCTTCGCAAGTGCGTCGAGGCGCAGCTCGAAAAGATCGAGTGGCGATTTCACGAGGCCGCGTTCGACGGCCTTTTCCGCGAAGACTCCGCCGACGCCCTCGATGTCGAGTGCGCTGCGCTGGCCGAAGAACTCAACGCGCCGCACAAGCTGCGCGGGACAGCCGGAGATGTTTTCGCAGCGCCACGCGACCTCGGTCTTCTTGCCGGTCGAGACCTGCGAACGCGAAATCGTCCCGTCGCACGCGGGGCATTTTCCGCCGACGTGCCCGAAGAGATCGAATGGCCGCGCATTGTCGTGGCGTTTCGATTTCACGACTTCGATCACCTCGGGGATGACCATGCCGGCCTTGCGGATGATCACCGTGTCGCCGATGCGGATGTCCTTGCGCTTGATCTCGTCGTCATTGTGCAGCGTCGCGCGCGAGACGGTGGAGCCCTGCACGAAGACGGGCTTCAGTTCCGCGACGGGCGTGAGCACGCCGGTGCGACCGACCTGGATGGTGATGCCGAGCAACTCCGTGATCGCGCCGGAAATCCACGGCACAGGTTTGTGGACAGTCGCGTAGCCCGGTGCCTTCGCCTTCGCGGGAATGCGCTCCCACGCGGCCCGGTCGTTCACTTTGATCACGATGCCATCAATCTCGTAGTGCAGCCGCGTGCGCAGGTCGCGGTCCTCGTCGTAATCGCTCACCACCTCACGCTGATACTTCGCGATCACGTCCTCCATGTCATCGCATTCCCACCAGACTTCCTGCACGGGAAGGCCGAACTTCTTCAGCGCACGCAGCGTCTCCGAATGCGTGGCAAAGCTGATGCCGTCGAGCGCACCCACCGCGTAGAAAACGGCGCGCACGGGGCGCTTTCCGACCGCGCTGGAATCGAGCTGCTTGAGCGTGCCCGCGGTGGCGTTGCGCGCATTCGGCAGCGTCCTCTCCCCCGCGGCTTCGAGCGCGGCATTCATCGCCTCGAATTCCTTTACCGGCATGTAGGCCTCGCCGCGGACTTCGAGCAGCGCGGGCGGGTTTTGCATGTCAAGACGCAGCGGGATGGCCTTTACCGCGCGGAGATTTGCCGTGATGTCATCGCCCGTCGTGCCGTCGCCGCGCGTGACGCCGAGCGCGAGCACGCCGTCGCGGTAATGCACGGAAATCGAAACGCCATCCACCTTCGGCTCCATCACGTAGCCGACATTCTCCGTGCCGAGCTGCTTGCGGATGGTCTGATCAAAACCTCGGAACTTTTCGACGGTGAGTTCGTCCTGCAGCCGCACGCGCTGTGCAAACTCCAGCTTTGCATCATCACCGGAAAGCTCGGGCGGAGCGATTTTTTCCAGCGATAGCATCGGCAGCTCGTGGCGCACCTGCGTGAAGCCCTTCGACGGCGCGCCGCCCACGCGCTGCGTCGGCGAATCGGGCGTGACGAGTTCCGGGTGCGCGGCTTCGAGTTCGCGCAGTTCGCGGTAAAGATCGTCATACGCAGCATCGCTGATCATCGGCTTCGCCTCGACATAATAGAGCCGGTCATGCTCGGTGAGTTCACTGCGCAGCTTTGCGATCCGCTGCTTCGCGTGTGTGGCATCCATTGTGTGGCGCATGTTTCACGACGGAACGTGCGAGGAAAGCGGAAAGCTCGTAACCGACGACGGCAGGAGACGGTGAGCTGAATGGCGAAATCCGAATGACAAATGACGAATGGGTGCTGCCACGGGAATTTCGTCATCCGTCATCCGTCATCCGTTTTCCGTCATTTTAAATCAGCCCGCCTCCTGCCGTCGGCAGCTACGGGCGCGATGGCACAAAGTAGTCCCACGCTTCAGCGTGCAAGGGCGTGCAGATCAGGGCAAACGCATCTAAATCAGAGAGAAAACCGGTTTTCTCTTTAGGCGGCATGCTCGCAGGCGTGTTTTGCGGAACCTTGGTTTTCTGGGAGCGTGAATCTACAGAGGAAAGAATTTAGATGCGTTTGCCCCGGAGCGGAATCCCCTCCTCCAATCAGGCAAACAGTTCCGTCAGGGGCTTGCCTTTTCCGAGGAGATTGTACGGCCGCCCGAGCATCTCGGTCGCTTCAAGATCGGTGACGCCCATCGCCTGATACACCGTCCTCACGACATCTGCGGGATCGATTGGGCGGTTCTTCGGATATTCCGCGCGCGCGTCAGTCGCGCCGACCTCGCAGCCTCCCTGGATTCCGCCGCCGGCCATCAACACGCTCATGCACGCGGTCCAATGATCGCGGCCTGCACCAATAGTTCCGCCGGAGCGACAGTCGCCGACTTTCGGCGTGCGGCCCATCTCGCTCGTCACGAGCACGAGTGTCTCATCGAGCAGGCCGGTCTGCGCGAGATCCTCCATGAGCGCGGAAAATGCACGGTCGAATTGCGGCAGGAGATATTTTTGAGGCAGTTGAAATTGTCTCCGTGCGTGTCCCATCCGCCCGCGCTCTTACACTGCTTGGCGATGCTCTCGTCCTCCTTCCAAAAGACCGTGACGAAAGGCACGCCCTCCTGAATGAGCCGCCGCGCCATGAGCAGGCTCGTGCCGTTGATCGTATTGCCGTAGCGCTCGCGGATTGAGAGCGGCTCGGACGCGATGTCGAACGCAGCAGTCGTGCCGCTCGATGAGAGAAGCGCAAACGCCTTCTCCTGCTGCCGCGCGTAATTTTTCGCCTGCGCTTCGTGAACAAGATCGCGTCGCGCGGTAGGCGGATGAAAAAGGGGCGAACTCATGGTGTGACAATCGCGTTTGCGGCGCGCAATCAGCCAGAGGGATTCAGTTGGGAGTGGCATGGCATGTTTCAAACGCAGAGGTGCAGAGATGATTTGAGATTTGCGCAGAGAAGTAGTTTTGCGAGCCGGTCGGTGCTGGCCGTTGCATCGCATCCCTCCGCGATCCTCTCCGCCCCCCCTCCGCACCTCTGCGGTTGAAAATGACCGCACGAACTGAATCGTTCCGGCTCAGTATTTCACTGCCGCCACACCGCTGCCGAGGCCGAGGTCACTCACGATCTTCGCAGCGTGCGCGAGCATCATGCCGACCTCGCTGGAGATCGCGATGAACTGCCAGCCTTCCGCGATGCGGCGCTTTGCCTGTGCGGCATCGGCGACGTGGATGCCGGGCGCGACGCCGTGCTTCTTCGCACTCGCAAGGATGCGTGCGAGCGCGTCGTTGAACGCAGGCAGGTCGCTGTCGAATGCAGGCGCGACGCCGAGCGACGCGTGCAGATCGTTTGGGCCGATGAATACGGCATCGATGCCCGGCACGCTGAGGATGTCGTCAATGTTCGCCACGGCCTCCGCGGTCTCGGCCATCACCACCACGAGAATTTCGTCGTTCGCCTTTGCAAAATACGTCGCGGCGTCGGCCTCGAAATTCGCAGGCCCAAGCTGACCGCCAATCGTGCGCTGGCCGACGGGCCGGTAGCGCGCCGCGCGCACCACGGCCTCGCACTCGGCGCGCGAATTCACGAGCGGCACGATGATCCCGAACGCACCCGTATCGAGCACGCGCTTGATGTTTTCCGTCGTGTTGAATGGCACCCGCACGAGCGGCACGCATCCGGACGCAGCGATGATGCCGAAGCTCCGCGCCGCGTGCTCGAAGGTCGCGTGCGAGTGCTCCATCTCGACGGTGAGCCAGTCGAAACCCGTGCGCGCCATGAGCTGCGCGCCCACGGAATCGGAGAGGTTCAGCCACGTGCCGACGCTCGGCTCGCCGCGTTTGAGTTTTGCCCGGACGGGATTTGTTTTCATTTGGAAAGGGGCATGCGCAGCGCGGGCGAATCGAACACCTCGGGATTCAGCACCCACTGCGGACGGCGTCCGGCGTGGCAGTCAGCGATGGCCCGCGCCGCAGCCTCGCTCACGCGCGCGCCGGTGTCGGTGCCGAAGGACGCCTGGTGCGGAGTGATGAGGACATTCGGCGCGCTCACGAGCGGATGCGAGGCGGGCAGCGGCTCGGTGACAAATGCATCAAGCGCGGCACCGGCGATCCAGCCCTCGTGCAGCGCGCGCACGAGCGCAGTTTCGTCCACGATCGCGCCGCGCGAAGTGTTGATGAGATGCGCAGACTTTTTCATCCGGCGAAGCTGCGCTTCGCCGATGAGCCCGCGCGTGTCCGGCGTGAGCGCGGCGTGCAGCGAGACGAAATCCGACTGCGCGAGCAGTTCGTCGAGCGTCACGAATTGCACGCCGAGCTTCTTCGCCTCCGCCAATATTTGAGGCGCGGGGTCGAATGCGATCACGCGCATCCCGAATGCTGCCGCGCGTTTCGCGACCGCTTGCCCGATGCGCCCGCAACCGACGAGGCCGAGCGTTTTGCCCGCGATCTCGGTGCCCCATTTCGGCTCCCACGTTCCGGCCCGCAGCGAGACGTAGCCCTCATGCACGCGGCGCGCGATGGCGAGGAGCAGCACGAGCGCGTATTCGGCGACCGCCTCGTCCAGCAGTCCCGGCGTGTAGGCAATCACGATGCCCAGCCGCGTCGCGACCTCGCGGTCAATCCCATCGCAACCGACGCCCCATCGCGAAAGCACCTTCAGCCGCGCAGCCTGCGGCGACGTGAGCACGGCGGCGGAATATTTGTCCACGCTCGCAAAAACCGCATCCATGCCATCGAGCAGCGGAAGCACTTCGGCCTCGCTGAGCGGGCCGTAGCGCGGCGAGTGCGAGATGGAAAAATCCGCGCCGCCGAGGATTTCACGCGCGCATTTTCCGACGACGGGATCGGCAAATGGCGACGAGGTGATGAGGACGTTCCAAGTCAGGCGATTCACGATGCGTGTTGCGCTCAGTACACGTCGCGCCGATACCGCTTCTCGGTCTTCATCAGCGTCTCCTCGACGAATGCGCGCGCTTCCTCGGGCGACTTGCCGCCGTGCGTCTGCGCGATCTGGATCAGCTCCTCGTGCACGTCCTTCGCCATGCGCTCCTTGTCGCCGCAGACGTAGAAATACGCTCCGTCGCAAAGCCATTTCCAAAGCTGCGCGCCTTGCGCGTGCATCCGGTGCTGCACGTATTCCTTGCGGCCGTCCGTCTCGCGCGACCACGCAAGGTCGAGGCATTCCAGCACGCCACTCTTGATCCACCTCTCGAATTGCTCGCGGTAAAAAAACTCCGTCGCCGAGCGTCGCTCGCCGAAGAACAGCCAGTTCTTCCCCTTTGCGCCCGTGGCCTCGCGCTCTTCGAGAAATGCGCGGAACGGTGCGACGCCCGTGCCCGGCCCGACCATGATCATCGGCGCATCGGGACTCTCCGGCATCCGGAAATGTTTCTGCACCTGCCCGAACACACCTGCAGTGTCGCCCGGATGCCATCGCTCGCAGAGGAAGGTCGAGCACACGCCACTGCGCGCACGGCCATGTGCACTCCAGCGCACTGCGGCGACGGTGAGATCCACCTGCTCGGGATGCGCCTTCAGCGACGACGCGATCGAGTAGAGGCGGATGTTCAGCGCGCGCAGCGTGTCGGTGAATTCCTGCGGCTCAAATTTCACGCCGGGAAATTCCGTGAGCACGTCCACGCAGTCGCGCGCGGCATTCCATGCCGAGGTGTATTCGTCGAGCGCCGCGGCATTCTCCGGCTTCAGCAGGTCCGCGATTTTTCCGACGCCCTTTTCGGCGAGCTTCGCGAGGAATTTTTTCTCGGCGAAATGGATCTGGAAATCGCGCAGCAGCGCCTCGCGCACTGGCTTCTCCACGTCCTTCACCTTCACCGGCTCGTCTCCGGAAAAGCCGAGCGTCTTCAGCGTCAGCTCCACGAGCGCCGGATCGTTCACCGGCTTCACAGCGAGCGCGTCGCCGGCCTCATACGTGAGCCCCGAGCCCGCGAGCGAAATTTCGATGTGCCGCGTGTCCTTGTCCGAGCCGGGCCCGCAGAGGCTGATGTTTCGAGCACAGCGCGCTTGGAATGGGTTGCGCACGTTGTAGGGGGACTTCGTTTCCGCAGACATGGGGGACGGGATAGGGATGCCGCGCGCGCAAGACAAGCTCGCTAAGAGAATCACACGCCCCCCCCCCTTTGGCGTTAAAAGGACACGCGCAAAAACTTCGCGCTTCCCCTCGCGCGCTGCACGGCAAGGCTCCCACCATGCAACGCTACGAATTCGCACAGCGCGATTCCACGCCCGGCGTCCCCTGCCCCTGCGGCACATCGCGCCGCGCATTTGCATCGCCGGAGAACACGCTCGCGACGGCCCACCTCGTGGAAATCTCGGAGGACGCTCGCACGCATTACCACAAGCGGCTCACCGAGAGCTACGTGATCCTCGAAGGCGAAGGCTTCCTCGAACTCGACGGCAAACGCATCCCCGTGAAGCCGCTGAGCACGATTCTGATTCGTCCCGGCTGCCGCCACCGCGCGGTGGGAAAAATGAAGGTGCTCAATTTCGTCGTGCCCGCATTCGACCCGGCGGACGAGTGCTTCGAATGGGGCGCCCGCAGCAGTGATGCGGATCGGCTTCGGTGTTGCGCGCCGTTCCCGGCAGCCGCTACGGTCGCGGGCTCATGCCGACGCGATTTTTCAACACCTACTCCCGCGAACTGGAAGAGTTCCGCCCGCTCGATCCTTCGGGGAAACGCGTGAAGCTCTACACCTGCGGGCCGACGGTCTATAACTTCGCGCACATTGGGAATTTTCGCGCGTATGTCTTCGAGGATTTGCTGCAACGGCATCTCGAAGCGCGCGGCTTCGACGTGGAGCGCGTGATGAATCTCACCGATGTGGACGACAAGACGATCCGCGGCTGCCGGCAACTCGGCGTGCGGCTCGCAGACTTCACGCAGAAATTTAAGGACGCGTTCTTCGAGGATCTCGGCACGCTGCGCGTGAAGCGTGCGCAGCACTTTCCCGCGGCGACGGATTACGTGGCGCAGATGATCGAGATGATCCGGGTGCTGATGGAGAAGGAAATCGCGTATCAGGCCGAGGACAAGTCGCTGTATTTCCGGCTCAGCAAGTTTCCCGAATACGGCAAGCTCGCGCACCTGAACCTCGACGAACTTCGCCCAGGCGTCCGTGTGCAGAGCGACGAATACGAGAAGGAAAACATCGGCGACTTCGCGCTGTGGAAAGCGTGGGATGAAAACGACGGCGACGTGAAGTGGGATTCGCCGTGGGGCCCCGGCCGGCCCGGCTGGCACATCGAGTGCAGCGCGATGGCGACGGCGCTGCTCGGGCCGGAACTGGACATCCACTGCGGCGGAGTGGACAACATTTTTCCGCACCACGAGGCGGAAATCGCGCAGAGCGAAAGTGTGACCGGGAAAAAATTCGCGCGCTACTGGATGCACAACGCGCACCTCATGGTCGAGGGGCAGAAGATGTCGAAGAGCGCGGGGAATTTCTACACGCTGCGCGACCTGCTCGCGAAGGGCTGGACCGGACGCGAGATTCGCTACGCCCTCATCACGGTGAACTACCGGCTGCCGCTGAATTTCACGTTCGACGGGCTCGCAGCGGCACGCAGCGCGCTCGGACGCATTGACGAATGGGCCGCGCGTCTCGCAGACCGCGCGGCGAGCGCGATCCTGCCGGATGAATTGCCCGCGCAATTTGCGAGCGGCATCGCGGCGTTCTTCACCGACCTCGATGAGGATCTGAACATCAGCGGCGCAATGGGCCGCGTGTTCGATCTCATCCGCGACACGAACCGCGCACTCGATGCCGGCGAGATCAGCGCGGGCATCGCCGTGGGAATTCTCGAAGGCTGGAAGCGGATCGATTCCGTGCTCGGACTCGAACGCGAGGCGCACACTCCGTCGCCGGAAGCGCTCGCGCTGGTCGAGCAGCGCCAGATCGCGCGGACAAACAAGCAGTGGGCTGAGAGCGACCGCCTGCGCGACGCAATCGCTGCGCTCGGCTGGATCGTGAAGGACACGAAGGACGGCCCGAAGCTGACCCCGAAACCGTAGCGTAGCTCCCCAGAGCTGCGCGCGGTCGGACGCGAGACAAGTACGCAGCTCTGGAGGGCTACGCTACGGTTCTCACCGCGCCAGATTCACCGTCGCGAGGACGATCTCGGCAAAGCCGCGCGGGTCGAGGCTCGCGCCTCCGACGAGTGCGCCGTCAATGTCCGGCTGGCCCATGAGTTCCGCGGTGTTTGCGGGCTTCACGCTGCCACCGTATTGGATTCGCACCTTGTCCGCGGTAGCCGCGTCCCAGAGTTCCGTGAGCTTGCGGCGGATGAATGCGTGCGCGTCCTGCGCCTGCTGTGGCGTAGCGGTGCGGCCCGTGCCGATGGCCCACACGGGCTCGTAGGCGAGCACCGTCTCGGTGAGCTGCTCTGCGCTGAGTCCCGCGAGGCTGCCGCGGATTTGCTTTTCCAGCACGGCCTCCACCTGGTTCGCGTCGCGCTCGGCAAGCGTCTCTCCGATGCACACGATGGGCCGCAGCGTCGCGGCGTGCGCGGCGTGCGTCTTCTTGTTCACCATCTCATCCGTCTCGCCGAAGATCGTGCGGCGCTCGCTGTGGCCGAGCACCACGTAGCGGACAAAAAGCTCGCGCAGCATCGAGGCGCTGATCTCGCCAGTGAACGCGCCCGATTTCTCCGCGCTCATGTTCTGCGCGCCGAGCTTCACGTTCTGCACATTGCGCAAGATCTCGCCCGCCTTCGCGAGCGCGGTGAACGGCGGGACGATCACGACGTCCGCCCGTTTTTCCGAGCCGATTTCGATGAGGAACGGTTTGAAGAACCCTTCCGTCTCGCCGACGGTCATGTTCATCTTCCAGTTGGCTGCGATGATTTTTTTGCGCATGGGATTTTGAAAAGTGGACTGCCTATTTGTCGTTGAGCGCGGCGACGCCTGGGAGCGTCTTGCCTTCGAGGAGTTCGAGGCTCGCACCGCCGCCGGTGCTGATGAATGTGACCTTGTCCGCGACGCCGGCCTTTTTCACGGCCTTCACGCTGTCGCCGCCGCCGATGATCGTCTTCGCACTGCGGTTCGCGGCGATGGCCTCGGCGATGGCAAACGTTCCCTTCGCGGCTTCCGGAATTTCAAAGACGCCCATCGGCCCGTTCCAAATCACCGTCTTCGCCTTCGCGATTTCGTCGGCGAAAAGTTTCACGCTCGCGGGTCCGATATCCACGCCTTCCCACTCAGGCTCGATGCCCACACCCTCGGGCGCGAGCTTGATGTTGCCGAGCTTCTTCGCACCAAAGTCGAATGCATCCGTGACCATCGCGTCCACGGGGATGAGCAGCTTCACTCCGCACGCCTTCGCCTTTTCGATCGCAGCCTGCGCGATGGGTTCCCACTCGGGTTTGTAGAGGCTTTTGCCGAGCGTGATGCCCTGCGTGAGCTTGCGGAAAGTGTAGGCCATGCCACCGCCGATGATGATCGTGTCGGCCTTTTCCAGCAGGCGATTGATGACCTCGATCTTGTCGTTCACCTTCGCGCCGCCGAGGATCACCACGAACGGACGCTCGGGATTTTCAAGTTCGTCGTGGAGATACGTCAGCTCCTTTTCCATCAGCAGCCCGCTCACCGCCGGGAGCAATGCCGCGACGCCCGCCGTCGAAGTGTGCGCGCGGTGCGCCGAGCCAAACGCGTCGTTCACAAAAATCTCCGCGAGGGCCGCCATCGCCTTTGCGAGCACCGGGTCGTTCTTCTCCTCACCGGCTTCAAAACGCACATTCTCCAGCAGCGCCACGTCGCCATTCTTCATGTGCGCGATGATCTTCGCGGGCACTTCGCCGATCGTGTCGTGGCTGAATGCGACCGGGTGCCCGATGAGCGTGTGCAGGTGATCCGCGATCGGCCGCAGCGACTCCTTCTCACTGCGCTTGCCCTTCGGCCGTCCGAGGTGCGAGCAGAGAATCACCTTCGCACCTTTGCCAATGAGGTATTGGATCGTCGGCAGCGTCTCCCGGATGCGCGTGTCGTCCGTGATCACCATGTGCCCGTCCTTCTCGTCGAGCGGCACATTGAAATCCACGCGCACGAGGCAGCGCTTCCCGGTCACTTCAATGTCGCGAATGCTTTTCTTGGCCATAAAAATTTGAGGCGCGGATGAACCGCGAGCGTTGAGGAAAAGACAAGTTTTTTACGGTGAAATTCTGCGGAGGAGGAGGATGAAACGCAGAGACGCGGAGACACGTAAGAAGAATGGCGCTCTGCAATGCGACTCCGCTTCGCTCCACGCCCTTTATGCGAGAGATCGTCTTGTTTTCCATTCTCCGCGTCTCTGCGCCTCTGCGTTTCATTCCATGCTTGGCCACGCAAGGTGACCCCCTTTCCTCCGCGCCATGCGCATCCTCCTCTCCCTGCTCCTCCTCGCCTCCGCACTCACCGCAACGGAAATGCCCACCGTCGCCGGCACCGGGACCGCGGGCTCCGCGGGCGACGGCGGCCCCGCGAAGGACGCCACGCTCTCCGGCCCGAAAGGCAACGTCTATGTCGCCGACACCGAGAGCCACAGCGTCCGCACGATTGAAATGAAAAAGGGCGCTCTCGAACTCATCGCCGGCACCGGCGCAAACGGCGACGGCCCAACGCGGGACGCCGCGGACGGCGTGGGCGACCCGCTGAAATGCAAGATGGCCCGCCTGCACGGAGTCTTCGTGGACAAGGACGGCAGCGTCTTCATCGGCGACAGCGAAGCGCACCGCGTGCGGGTGGTGAAATAGTCACCGGCACTCGCGGATACAGCCGCGATTTCCCCTTTCCACCTCCGCGCACCCGCGCTATGTCCCGGCCATGCCGAAACTCCAGATCGTCCGCCACGATGGTTCACAGATCGATCATGAACTGACCGAGGAAACCCTCACCATCGGCCGTGCGCCGGACAATGTGTTCCCGATTGATGACGTGAGCCTGTCCAGCCACCACGCGCAGATCGCGCCGGTGGGCGGCGAGTTCATCCTGAAGGATCTCGGCTCGACGAATGGCACGGCGGTGAACGGCACCGAACTCGCGCCGGAGACCGACCACGCGCTCAAGCCCGGCGACCGCGTGCGCTTCGGGCATGTGGATGCGATTTTCGATCCGGAAAATGCCGCGGAGGGCGCGCAGGAATTGCCGGCAGATGTGGACCGTTCGATCGCGCCGGCGGCGAAGAGCATCAAGCCATCGAACTTCATGAACGCGTCGCCATTCCAGAAGCGTGTGGCGAAGCAGGACACGGTCGGGATTGCGATCATGGCTGTCGGCATCCTCGCCACGCTCGCCGCGATTGCGGTGCTCGTCATGGCGACGCAGATGTCGGTCTCGTAGGCAGCGGAGCGCCGCGCGTCCCTGCCGGCCACGTTGCTCCCGCGGGCAGCGCGATTTTTCCGCGCGCGAGGATCTTGGCGGCGATCTTTTCACGCGACCGGAAGTGCCGCGCTCACTTTCACCGCACAGCAAAAGTGCGCGCCGGAGGCACACTCGCAATTTGCATCGTGCGTCCCCTGCCCTACGCTCGCAGCCCACGATGATGCCCGAGGAAAATCCGTCCGCCACGCCAGCCATTCCGCACCAGCGGCGCAAGCGCTATGCCGGAAAAAATCCGCGCCGCTTCGAAGAGAAATACAAGGAGCGCGATCCGCAGCGCTACGCCGACACGGTCGCAAAAGTGATCGCATCCGGCAAGACGCCCGCAGGCACGCACCGCCCGATCATGGTCGCGGAAATCCTCGATGCGCTCGCGCCGAAGCCCGGCGACATCGCGGTGGATTGCACGCTCGGCCACGGCGGGCATTCGCAGGAAATCCTCGCGCGCATCCAGCCCGGCGGCGTGCTGCTCGGCCTCGACGCCGACCCGGTCGAACTCCCAAAGACCGAGGCACGCCTGCGCGCGCTCGGCTTCGGCGCGGAGGCATTCATCGCGAAGCGCAGCAACTTCGCCGGCATCGCGCAGGCGCTCGCGGCGCACGACCTCGCGGGTGCGGACATCGTGCTAGCGGATCTCGGCGTCTCCTCGATGCAGATCGATGATCCCGCGCGCGGCTTCTCCGTGAAACTCGACGGCCCGCTCGACATGCGGATGAACCCGCAGCGCGGCCAGCCCGCCTCCGCATTGTTGGAAAAAATCGGCATCACCGCCCTCGCCACATTGCTCGATGAAAATGCCGACGAGCCGCACGCCGCGGCACTCGCAGCGGCACTCGCCGGAAAAAATTTCGCACGCACAACCGCGCTCGCGAATGCAATCCGCGCCGCGCTGCCCGCCGTGAAAGGCGACGCTGCCACGCTCTCCGTCCGCCGCGTCTTTCAGGCGCTGCGTATCGCCGTGAACGACGAATTTTCCGCGCTCGACACGCTGCTGCGCCAGCTTCCGGCCTGTACGAAGCCCGGCGCACGCATCGCGATCCTCACCTTTCACTCCGGCGAAGATCGCCGCGTGAAAAAATCATTCGACGCGGGATTGCGCGCAGGAATCTACGCCGCCGTGAGCGACGGAGTCATCCGCGCGACGGCGGCCGAGCAGAATTCCAATCCACGCTCCGCATCGGCAAAACTCCGATGGGCACGGCGTGAGCCGTGACACGGGCAATCCTGCCCGCAGAATCGGCGCGCGGACAGGGTTGTCCAAGTTACGCCTTATGCGTCCGCATTACGCTTTACGCGTCCGGCTTCGTCTTGCGGAGCGCGATCACCTTGTCGCCCTCTTTCCACTGGCCGCGCTTTTTCAGCACCTCCACGCGCTCGAAACGCTTAAGGACATTACGCTTTGCCGCGATGGTTGCGGCACCTTTGAGACTGCGATGTTGGGACATGGTGAAAAGGTCGGGTGTGTTTGGAAAAAGGGGCGCGAAGCTATCGTGCAGCGCCGCCCACGCAAGCGGATTTTTCCTCCGCATGACAATCCGTTGCACGAAAGGATTTTTTGTTGTCACCCGCCGGAGCGCCGGTAGGTTTCCGCGTCCCGCTACCGCCATGAACGCACGCACGTCACTCCGAAAGCCGAAAAATGCGGCATTCACCCTCATCGAACTGCTCGCCGTGATCGCGATCATCGCGATCCTCATGAAGCTCCTCTTCCCCGTGATCATCTCGGCGAAGAACCAGGCGCGCCGCCTCGAAGCCGCCAACGACGCGCGGGCCATCGTCGCCGCCTGCAAGAACTACGCAAGCGACTACGGCAAATTCCCGCCGGTCTCGTCCACGTCCGGGGCGACCATCTATACATTCGGGCCTAAGACCAAGAACACCGGCGTAAACGGCGAGCAAGGAAACTACGACCTCGACAACTCGGAACTTTTCAACATCCTCCGCGCCATCTCCACCGGGCTGAACGCCAGCAGCGTGCTGAACAAGCGCGGCTCGAAATATTTCGAGCACCCCGTGGCAAAGGATCTGAAGAATCCCCGGAGCGGCTTCGTGGATGGCACAGGCTACCCCGCATTTGCGCCGACAGGGGCGCTCATGGATCCGTGGGGCACACAATATTGCGTCGTGCTCGACGCCACCGGTGCCGACGAGATCCCCGCGACGGACGTGCAGAAATACTACAGCGACTTCGACATCATCCGGATGGGAGCCATCTCCTTTTCGCTTGGCAAAGACCAGATTCTCGGGACAAAGGATAACCCGAAACGCTACAAGGGCACATCATCCAGCGACACGCCGGATGATGCGATCTCTTGGCAGTGACCGCCGGAGCCAAAGAAAAAGCGGGTGTAGTTCAATGGTAGAACGGCAGCTTCCCAAGCTGCATACGAGGGTTCGATTCCCTTCACCCGCTCCCTCCCTCTGCTAGACGGACTTACAGAAAAACGAGGCTCTGAAATGCGATTTTCAGAACAAAAGTCAGAACACGTCCGCCGATTTCAGGGACGTTTTCCGATGCTCGCCAATCTCGTTACTTTTCCTTCTTCCGGTTGACGCGGATGATTCACGGATGCACTCTTGCCGCGTGAGCAAATCAAAGAAGCCAGTTGCGACCGCCACGGAAAAAAAGACGCCCGGCATCATCATGGGCGAAAAAATTCGCGCCCGCGCCAACAATCTCAGCGACACCGAACGCGAGGCTTTGATGGGGGACGCCATGCGCATCGTGTATGGTTCACAAGGGGACGCGGCCCGTGCTCATCGCCGCTGATACCAACGTCCTGTTGGATTTGGCGGAGGAAGTTGAGACGGTCACGGATGCCGTCATTACGATTCGCCAGCGATTGCGGGATGCACGCTTCGTTGTTCCACCCACGGCGCTTCACGAACTGGCATTGGCTGTCGGTGGCGGGGAAACCGAACGCATCCGCAAGACGGCTCTCCGCGCCCTCTCGCAACTGCGGGCGTGGGGATTCGAGGCGCTGAATCTCGTTCCGGTCGGGCATGGCATCGTCGAGCGGATCGCGGAGGAAATCCGCCGCGAGGATTTGCTGCCCACGGAAGAAAAGAATGATTCGCTCATCATCGCAGAGTCGGCGTTGCTTGAGTGCCGAATCCTGTTGAGCGGGGACGCTCATTTGCGCGGAGTGGATTTCCAACGACTCACTCTGCTCTTGAAGGATTTCGACGTGGCCGCGCCGGTCATCGCAACGCCTCGCGAGATTGTGCGGAAGTTTTTCCGCTGAATCATTTGCCGCTAGCACCTGCCGAGGCACCGTGATGGAAAAACCCGCCGAAAAGCC
>Ga0114966_10002483_pt1 | contig 16460 bp, 9 predicted proteins | sample M_130207_XF_Meta_FD_87029 | JGI IMG/M metagenome (GOLD analysis project Ga0114966, IMG submission 87029) | Freshwater microbial communities from Lake Montjoie, Canada to study carbon cycling - M_130207_XF_MetaG | ecosystem: Environmental > Aquatic > Freshwater > Lake | place: Lake Montjoie...
ATTTGCAGGACGCGTGGGCTTTCACGCCGGGGACGAAAACGTGGAAGCGTCTCGCCGATCTGCCGCACCAGGCCGCCGCCGCGCCCAGCCCCGCGCTGGCGGTCGGCGCGGCGCACCTGCTGGTGCTGGGCGGATCGAACCGGCCCTTCGTGGAAGCCCAGCACGCCGCGCGACCCGCGCTGGACGGCGCGGGCGTGGAGCATCCGGGATTTCCCAATGCCATTCTCGCGTATCACGTGCTCACCGACACATGGATGACCTGCGGCGAGGTGCCGCGCCCCGCGCCCGTCACCACGCCCACGGTGGAGTGGCGCAAACGCACGATTGTGCCGACGGGCGAGATTCATCCGGGCATCCGCTCGCCGCAAATCCTCGCAGGCGTCGCGAAGCCTGTGGGGAAGGATTTCGGTGTGTGGAATTGGCTGGTCGTCGCGGCGTATCTCGGCGGCATGGTCTGGGTGGGCGCGTATTTTTCGCGGCGCGAGCAAAGCACGGACAATTTCTTCCGCGGCGGCCAGCGCATCCCGTGGTGGGCGGCGGGCCTGAGCATTTTTGCCACGATGCTCAGCTCGATCACCTTCATGGCCATCCCCGCGAAATCCTACACCTCGGATGCCTCGTGGTATATCGGGCAACTGACGATCCTCGTCGTCGTGCCGCTGGTGGTGTTCTTCTACCTGCCCTACTACCGGCGGCTCAACGTCACCAGCGCCTACGAATATCTGGAGCAGCGCTTCAACCTCGCCACACGCCTCGTCGCCAGTCTTTCGTTCATCCTCTTTCACGTCGGGCGCACCGCCGTGGTCATCTACCTCCCGGCGCTGGCGCTGGAGCAGGTCAGTTCCATCGACGTGATGACCAGCATCCTCCTCATCGGGGTGATTTGCATCATCTACACGGTCATGGGCGGCATCGAGGCGGTGATCTGGACGGACGCAGTGCAGGCCATCGTGCTCATGGGCGGCGCGCTGCTCTGCCTGTGGCTGGTTTTCAGCCGCGTGGATGGCGGCGTGATGGCCGTGTGGCAGACCGCGCAGACCGACGCGAAACTTTTCCAAAGCCTCACCGCGGACCTGAGCATCCGGCCGGACACCACATCATGGGTTGTGATCGTCGTCGCGTTTTTCTTCAACTCGATCGTCCCCTACACCAGCGGCCAGGACGTGGTGCAGCGCTACGTCACCACGCCCACGGAAAACGCGGCCCGGCGCTCGCTGTGGCTGACGATGTGGCTGGCGGTGTTCTGCTCGGCGGTGTTCTTCGCGCTCGGCGTGGCGCTGTATGCCTTTTACAAAGACCGTCCCGAACTGCTCGATCCCGGCCTGGTCAACAACGATGGCATCCTGCCGTTCTTCATCATGCAGCAAATTCCCGTGGGGCTCGCCGGGTTCGTCATCGCCGCCATCTTTGCCGCCGCGCAGTCCACCATCTCCAGCAGCCTGAACAGCGTGGCCACGGCCTACGTCACCGACTTCCACGCCCGGGTCGTGCGTCCCGGCAATCCCGACCGCGCGAACCTGCAAGTGGCCCGGATCATCGTCGTGGTCGTGGGCGTCGCCGGTGTGGTGCTGGCGTGCGTCATGGCGCGGTCGGACATTCAATCCATGTTCGACGTGTTCAATTCGCTCATCGGCCTGACCGCGGGACCGCTGGGCGGGCTGTTCGCGCTCGGCATTTTCAACCCCCGCGCCAATGGCCGCGGCGCGCTGCTCGGCGCATTGCTCGGGTTCCTCGCGGTCGCGGGAGTGTATTTCAGCAAAGCGCCCGTCTTCGGCCCGCTCTACGCGCTGATCGGATTCGTGACGTGTTTCGTCACGGGCTCGCTGCTCAGCGGGCTGTTCCCCCGCGACGTGGCCAAACGAGCCTGACCACGCCATGCCTGCCGCCTCGCTCGATTCCAAGGCACTGATCGAACGGCTGCAAGTCCTGCAAGCCGCCGAAACCTGGGGTGCGCGCCTGCTCGCCGGTTGGCTGCCGGGCATCGCCCACTGGGAGGCCAAACATGCCGCCGGCCTCCACCTCTGGCAGAATCTCCAAATCGCGCGCGACCTGCGCGGACGCCTCTGGGAACTGCGCGTCGCCCAGCCCGACCGCGGCCTACCCTCGACCCTGCTGGAGACCGTGATCCGCCGCCTCGCATGCGCGCAACACGACGTCGAATTCATCGCCGGACTGTATCTGGGCTGGAAAGGCGCGCTGGTCGCGGCCTATCGCGATTACCAGTCGCACACCCACGCGACTTGGGACGCGCCGAGCCTGCCCGTGGTGCAAAACGCCCGGCTCCTCGGCGAAGCGCAGATCCGGTGGGCGGAGGAATTCCTGCAAAGCGCCGCCGTTTCCCCCGCACAACAACACCTCGTCGGGCGCTGGCAAACTTTCGCCGCGGAACTGATCGCCGCCAGCGGACTATTTGGCACCGCCGCCGCGCCCCTGCCCGACCTGCCGCCCGCGTATTCCTGCCTGCTGCCCATCGCCAACGCCCGGCGCGACGCGCGCTTCCAGATACAACTCCAAGGCTTCGAGCGCCCCAGCCCCGGCGACGTAACCGCGCACACGCGCTGGCAGTTTCTCAACTACTCCATGGAAATGCAGGCCGCGGAGACCCTCGGCTCGGTCTTATGGGAAGTGGACGGGATGCCCTGGGAATTTTACTACGACGCGGGCCGGCATTGTTACGATGAATGTCGCCACTGCCAGATGGGCGAGGAACGCCTGCGCGAACTCGGCCACGAGCTGCACGAATTCCCGCAATTCGTCGGCAATTACGCGTGGCGGCAGCTCTACGATCCGCTCCGCCGCTACGGAATGCTCACCGCCGTCATCGAGCAGGATGCCTTTGCCCTGAAGCACGGGACCTACAAAGGCTACGTCACGCAGGGCGACACGCGTTCCGCCGAAGCGGTGCTCTACGACATCATCGACGAGACCCTGCACGTTCGCTGGGGCGCCAAATGGCTGCCGGAATTGCTCAAAGTGAGCGGCGAACAAAAGACCGTGGACGAAGTGGTCGCGGAATGTCGCCGGGCCGTGGGGGAAAACTCCCTCGCCCCCGCCCAGCGCGCCTCCCGCAGGAAATAATCGCGCGGACGGCTCCCCGGCACTGAGTTTGGCGCACAGGCGCGGTCGCGATATTCCGCCGCCGTCCGGGACGGATACACTATCTTTGACCAACCCATCCGCTGGGAAAAATGACCGGGCGAAACAAAGCGTCCGCGAAAAAGCGCCGACCGGACTTCCTTAATCCCATCCTGCCGCGAACCCCGACAGGCTGCTCGACTGCGAAGACTAACGAAAAAGGCCCCTGCGAGATCAGACTCGCAGGGGCGTAAATTTCAGATTCTTTAATTACGAACTAGAGGCTAAGGATGGGCGACACCGGATCTCCAGAGGCACTCTTGTGGCTGTAGAACGGATCACCCGCGGTCCACCGAAGACCCCCAGCACCTGCACCCGGCTTAGCGCCGGGACCGACGCCGCCATTTGCCTCAGACAACCCGAAGGTGGCCGCGTTTGTGATTTGCGCCAAGGTGTAACCTGGAGTGTATCCCGTATAAACAGCGTTAGCGATTGCGGCTGCTACGCCAGCGGGAGCGACCTGACCGGAAACCCAGCCAAACGCCTGCGCTGCGGCCTGAGCAATGTCAAGCTTGAACCCGCCCGAACCCACTGCGGCAGAGATCGCAGACAGAGCCTTGGTAATATCGAGCGATACAACCGTGTCCCCAGCGTTGACCAACTGAGCAACAAATCCAGTAACTGCGCCCGCGACGCCCTTTGCCGGACCGGTGGTGAAGGTGCCGACGTTGCCATTGCTCGTCCTGAATGAATACGCCGCAGTACCTAACTGAGCATTATACGCTGTATAGGTTGGACCGAGCGCGGTGACCGTGGATTTTACGGCATTAGTCAAAGCAAGCCGCTTGTCAGCGACCGAAAGGTCGCGGTTCTCAACGATCCCCGTGGTTAGCGCCGCACTAATTGCAGCTACTGCTGCGGGACGGTCACCAAGGGCGAGTTTGTCCACCCCAGCAGTTCCAGTCGTCGCCGTGATCAGTGAGTGCTGGAGAATCCCCGCGGCAGCCAGATACGCCTGCTGGGGTGCATTGAATGCAATTGCGTGCGCCACAAAGTGCGAAAATTTAGGAATCGACACCGTTCCAGCTGTAGCAATATCAGCAACGAATGAGGGGTTTTCCAGAACCTTTGCGCCGATGTATGCCTGGATATCCAATGTTGGCAGTCCGGCCGTTACCTTCGTTTTAATAAACCCCGCAACTTCACCGGCCACGGCCAGATTCTCCTGCTTGGTCCGCGCCGCGCTGATGGCGTCCTGAGTGAGTGTGGCCGCCGGTGCAAGCGCCGACTTCGTGATCACCGCCGCGAGTGCGCCGACCACATCGCTGGGATGGGCGAGAGTGGCCGCGTAGAGCAGAGCCCGGTCACGATCAGCGCTGCCCGGCGTAGCGAGCGCAGCCGTGGTCGCCGCGTAAGCCGCGAGTTCATTCAGCGTGTATGGAAACAAAGCCGTGACCAAGTTGGCACCAGCATTGATCGGCACGGCGTTGGCACCACCGTTATGCAAGCCATCCGCAGCGATTCCGGCAGCCTTGAGGGCGGCCGCATTGAGACTTCCGTTGCCCGCCAAAGCACCGACCACAGCGATATATGTCGGAGTTCCGGAGCCGGCGGTGACAATTTCCTGAACCATCGCAGTCACAGCAGCCGCTCTTTCAGGATTTTTTGCCGAACTTCCGCTCTTTAGAGCAAATCCGATGTTGAAGGCGATGTCCGCATATGCGTCCGACTTGTTTGCGGCAGTGGCGGCAGCGGCCGCGGCTTTAATCGCAGCGGCAGCAATTAGCGGAGCCTTAACGGTGGTTATATTCGCCGGAAACGAGGCAACCGCCCTAGCAGCGAGCCCAGCATTCCCAACATTCGCACCGGTGATGACACCGGCGACGATATCCGCGGGAGTAGCCCCGCCAAATCCTGCAGCGTTAGTCGTGGCAATAGCCACGGCGCTTGTTTGAGTCTGAGCGGCAGCAGCGCCACGCGCCACAATATTCTGAGCAGCAGCTCCTGACCCGGGATTAGCCCTAAGCAGAACGGCTTTGACTATATTTCCAGCGGAAGCGACGAATTTAAGAGACCCCGCCGCTGCGACGGCAGCATCATCATACGAATCCACAAGCCCGTTCGTTGATCCTAGGTTGAGGTAGCCCGCGAATGCATCCACGAGATCATCCGAGTAGGCATTATTTGCCAGCCCAGTCTTGATATCAGCGTAGCCCGCAGAATTGCGATTGACGGTATTGCGCAACGCGCCTTGCGCGATAGCGCCTGCTTGGATATCCGTCATGCCAACTGTTGCCACCTGAATCTTGGTTACCATATCCCCGAGATCCACAGTTCCCGACGGAATTGTCAGAGCCTGAGTCGCGGAGTCAAGGTTTTCAGGCCTGTTGAGCGCCGGAGAAGCCAGAATGGCCGCCACGGAAGCAGAAGCAATGTCTTCAATCAACGCCTTCCTAATCCCAACCACAGCCGCAGGGAGTCCAGGCGCCAGATTGCCTGCCGCCAATGCTTTTGCAAGCAAGCCATTGACCTTGGTCGGATCTACGGCAGACGCCCCGAGCGGAGTCGAAACCGACCCAGTCAAAATTGACGCGACCACCGTATCCAAACCCGACGACAAGGTCGCATGAGCACCAATCGTATTCAGAAAAAGCGTATAATCAGAAGAGCCGATCTTGTTCGGATCTGCTGCCGCAGCAGCACCTCCAGCCTCGGCGAGTTGTGCAGCCATGGTGGCACTAGCCGAGGCAATGACCCCCTCCGCAAGAGCCCCGAGAGCGGGGCCAGCTTGAGTAACCCGAAATTGCGCGATCTCCGCCGCGAGAGTCGAGAACGTGATCCCGACCGGTCCCACGCTGTTGGCAACGTCGGTCGCCAAGGCCTTCACGGCTGCGGCATACTCACTGGCGGAGGCCGCTGATTTACCAGTCGGCGCCGGAATGATCAGCGTTTTTGTGGGAGAGAGGATCGCTAATTTGGCTTCGATTGCCTTCAGCTCGGGGTCGCCAAACACCGACCTTCCGTTAGGCTCAAAAGTCCCGCCGCCTAGAGGATTCACTTGGGGGTAATATTGCCCCTGGGCGAAGGCCGATCCGGCACCGAGCCCCATGACCAAAGCCGCAGCAAAGATTGCCGCGAGGCCTTTCCTGGCGCGACGACCGGAGAAAATGGAGTTCGTTGATTTGGTGAGGAGTTGCTGTGACTTCATAGTGTTTTGAGGTGTTTTGAGGCTGGAGGTTTTGTTTGAGGGAGGACTCTATTGGAACTGCATGTTCCGTGCTTAATGTGGCGGGAGAATCGTCAAAGATTTGCTCGATGTCAATAAAATCTTTCGATCTTTTTTGCAAAGTTTCTTGGCGCACCCGGTGCGTTCATTTTTCGAATCATCAACTCGGATGATGGCGCACTTCCCGGCGGTAGTCTAACTCCTTTTTGTGACGATTCGATGAAGCGCAGGAACAGACGCTGGAATCAATAGAGCGGGGGGTGAACCCGCCAGAGGATTCTCCCGGCTGACCAGGATCTACGAGCCAAAGCTGAACCGAGCGACCAAAGCGAAGGGCGTATCCTGGGGCGCGGGGGAAGGTAAAATTAAATTCGTGATTGGCACGATTTTCGTTGCCTAAAGGCACACAATCTTCGACAAAACAAATTTGAAGAAAGCTCTCGATTGGGGCTTAACGCCCTCTGAGAATAGCCTATGAGCGAAATTTTTTCCAAATTCAGCATCCATGCCGCGAAATTTCACGGCCAAGTCTGGCTGTGTCTGGCAGGGATTTGGCTGATCGTGCTTTTCTGCACCATCGCCAGCATCAACGGACAACCCTTTTCCCCCAGGCAACGAAAGCTGTGGATGCTGGTGGTCTGCCTGTTTCCTGTAGCTGGCGCGCTTGCGTATCTGCCGTTTTCGTTCCGGTGGGATGAGTTTTCGCAGCTTTTCCTCCTCCGATCCAAGCCGCGCGATTTGACCGAGAGAAAGGGCAACGCCAAGCCGCGACCGAATCGCCTCAGCGGAGGGCCGATCGCTTGAACGGGGGGTGCGGCAGATGGCGGATGCGCTCGCGGTGGGAGACCATTCTGGGAACGGCTTGGTGCTGCACCCTGCTCGCGGCATATTCAGCCTCGAGTGCTGAGCCGCAGGTGCTGCAGCCTTCGCGCGGGGTCGATGCCTCCGTTCCTGCCCAGGCGACTCGGGCCTCGACAGGCACGCTCCCGAGGGACGCCTACCAGACCGAACCCGCGGTCGGAGTTCCCTACTCGAAGCTCTTCCGGAATACGGAAGCTCCCTATAATAATCCCCTCTACCCGATTGGCGTCTCCCCCTCAGCCCGCACCGAGTCTGTCACAGCCCGGGGCACTTTGGCTGTGCCCATCAACGCCTCATTTTCGCTCCTCCAGCGCGGCTTTCAGCCTCAGGACGCCGATCTGAAATTGGGACCCGTGTATTTCAAATTGCGGGAGATTTCGGGCGCTGCCCTTTGGAGCGACAATATCCAACTTCGGGAGAAGGGCCGTGAATCCGGCACCATCGCAATCACCACGGTCAGTGCTGCCGTCATTGCGCAAATCACCGAGGGACTCCGACTCGCTGTTGCCGGCTCTTTCGTTTATCTCCCGCTGCAAAACGAAGCCGGCATCGCGGGCTTCGGACTTTATGCCCCGTACGTTCTCGGGCTGGGTGACCAGCCGCTCGCTCATTCCGAGGTCACTTGGGACACCCAAATCGGCAATTGGAACGTGGTCTTCGCGGACAATTTTCGCATCGGCATTGGCCGCTTTTCCACCAGCCTGCGAGACGATGCCGTGCTTTTCGAGGGCGGTGACTTTGACGGCCGGGACACCGCTGGCAGGTATAGCTTTGGCGCGAACAATTCTTCGATTCGCCGCGGCAACGGCCGCCGCCGGGACAATCGCGACGATGGGGGCATCCTCTACTTCAGCAATATTGTCAGCGCGCAAACAGATCGCCTCATCGTCGGGAAGACCCGGCTCCGCATTCAGGCCAGCCATGAAGACCTCTGGTATAATCAAAGCGACCGAGGGCTTCCTGGGATGCGCGATCATGTCAACGTCAGCCTCGTCTCGGAGCGGGAAAATTTGCGCTTCAAACCGTTCGCGAGTTATAACGCCCTGCGGACCGACACCGAGAACGGCTTCAGCCAAACCCTCCGGGCAGGAGTGGCCGGGCCGATCACCGATCAACTCCACTTTCACGGCGAAGTGGGATACTTTTTCGGGGACGACCGCAATTGCTTCCTCTGGTCGCTCCGCGCGGACCACCAAGCCGGACCCTACACGGATGAGTCGATTTATTACCGCCGTTCCGTCAGCGATTTCAATGACGAGATCAGCGAAGCCTACGGTTACAATATCCGGCAGATCCTCGGCCCGAAGATCGTGGCCGACGCATTCATTTCGCGTTCGAACATCGAAGCGCTCCGCAGCGGCGGCTTTTCCCGCACCGAAACCCGCACCGGAGTCCGACTCCGCATTCACGCCGGACCCCGTACGGAAATCACCCTCGCCGGAACGGGTGCGCTGGTATCCGCCGACGAAGGCGACTATCGCCTGTTGACGGCGCGCGCCGAGGTCAGCCACAATTTTACCGATACCCTCCGCGCTCGCCTGGCCTATCAATATCAGCAGCGCGATTCGGACTTCCGGGGCGACGACTACTACGAGAATCTGATCTACTTCAGTCTTTCAAGATACTTTAATTGATCATCCAGCGTGGGTGATCTAATTTTTTGTGTGGTTGACGGAAGGATGCGGGGCGGCTATTTTATTTCTTCGACCACAGAATTTTTGCGATAAACACTTCCTAATGCGCCCGCCTATTTTTTCCATGCGAACCACCCTAACCGTAATTGCACTAACCTCGGTTCTAGTCACAGCCTTGGTTGCGGAGGATCGTCCATCTGGTGCGAAGATTCCGTTCAAGAAAACCGCCATCCCACTCGCAACATCGGAACCGGCTGGCGTGCCGAAACTGGGCCGTGGCAAAAACTCCGCGAGAGAAGTCAAAGATTTGCAGGAGAAAAGGCAGACGCTGCAAGGGGAAGTCCGCTACGCCAAAGCGAAGCTGGAAGCCGCGCAAAAGCAGCTCGGGCTGCAAACCGCAGCGGGCAATCTCGAAGCGGCAGACCGGCTGAACCAGGAGGTGAAGGACTGGCAGTCCCGGCTCGATTCTACACGAGCGCAGCTTGATCAGGTGGAGAAGGAATTGGACGCCGCCACGGACGATCAGCAAAGCTCCGTCGTCGGGAACAACGAAGTTTTGGTTCCCGGAGAAACGCTCGAGGTATTCGTGAATGAGGATCCCTCCTTCAACGGACGCTACCAGGTGCGCCGGGGCGGATACATCATCATGCCGCAGGTCGGCCGCATCGCCGTGGCGGGCAAAACGATCCCGGGTGCGGAAGCGGCCGTGAAGCGCGCGCTCCAAAGCTCGGAACTGCACCGCGCTTCGGTGTTGATCGAAAGAGTTCAAGGAGCGGATATCGAGCACGGCAATGTGGTCTTTCTCTCGGGAGAATTCACCCGGCCAGGCACGTGGACGATTCCGAAAAATGTCACGCCCACTTTGGTTGGCGTCATCTTGAGTTCGGGCGGGTTGACCGACAAGGCCGACCTCACCTGCGTTCGGGTCATGCGCATGTCGTCAAACAAGGGTGTCGTCGAACCTGTGAACGTGCAGCGGATCATCGACGGCGGCGGTTTGACGTCCGACATCACCTTGGAAGAAGGCGACGTCATCGTCGTCCCGGCCGGGCCATCCAGCGTCTATTATGTGGCGGGCAATGTCGTTCGTCCTGGGGTCTTCCCGCTCAAACCCGGCGAGAAACTCACCGCCTACAACGCGATTCTGCAAAACGGAGGCTTTTCCAAGTTTGCCAAACAGCGCGGCATTTACGTGCTCCGCGCCATGCGCGACGGGTCCAAAGTCAAAATCCCGGTGGACGTGGAGGAAATCAAACAAGGCGGACGTGCCGACGTCATCCTGCAGAGCAGCGACATTATCGTCGTCCCGGAGAAGTTTTGGAGTATCTGAGGATACTGCCGGACCGGGAGCCCGGTCCTTCCGATGAGCTTTCCCGGAAATCACCGGGGCGGACGGCAAGTGAATTGCTGAACAAAGCTCCGATTTGCGTAGTCTGACCCCGCGCCCACCCTTCACCCATGATTCCCGGACTTAAAGCACGCGTCCTCAGTCTGCACGATGTGCTGATGTATCTGGCGCTCGCCCGGTGCCACCTGCGGTTGATGACGCTCCTCGTCACCTTCAGTCTCATGTGTGGGCTCACCTACTACATCTTCGCGCGACCCGTGTATCATTCCCGAGCGATGGTCGAAGTGGACTATCTGGTTCGGGAAGGCGACGCGGAATCGATCCATCGTGATCGCGACGGACAAATGAGTGGCGTCCCCATCGCCCTCACGGCCCCGCATATTCTCCAGCGTACCGCGAAAGCGCTGGGTGTCGATGCCAGTCAGTGGGAGTTACTGAACCACTACATGACCAAAGTCCGGGCGGTTTACGATTCGCAGGACAATCTGGTCGTGGACGTGTGGGTCGCCCGCCCGGAGTTGGCGGAAAAATGGACCGAAGCCATGGTGCGGGAGTATCTCGCCAGCCGGAGCGAAAAACGGCGCGAACGCATGGAGGCGATCGGGAAACAATTTCCGGACGACATCGCGGAACTCAGCCGTCGCCTCAACATCCAACTCACCCAACGCCTGACCCTCGAGAACACCGGCGGATTGAGGGAGATCGAAATCAAGCTGCAAACCCTCGGCAACGTCCCGGCCAAGATCGCCCGCTGCCAGGCGCAGATCGATACCATGGGGCAGGCGCGGATCTCCTTGGAAGATCCCGCCCAGGACACCATCGCCAAGCTCTCCCTGATCGCCAAAGTCGAAGACAGCATGGAACCCCTGCAGGTCGGCGACACGATCGAAGCCGCCCCTTCCGCCGATCGGGACGGAGGCAAAAAGGAAGCCGAGAGCCCAGCCAAGTTTGTCTTTGGTCCGCAGATGACCCCCAACCGCGAGCGCCCGTGGGATCAACTCGTGCGGGATCAGGCGCGCGTAAATGAAGAAATCAGAACGCTGGGCAAGACCTTCCTGCCGGAGTCGCGAAAAATAAAGGAACCCATGAAAAAGCTCGCGGAGATCACCGAAAAACTCGAAGCGGAATTTCAGGTCGCCCGGCAGCGCGTTGACCTGAAATTTCAGCAATTGATCAACGACAAGAAGGATCTCGAATCCAAGCTGCTCATCTACACGGAGCAGACCGAGAAGAGCCGCAAACTCCTCACTGAATTGGGCCTTCAGGAGCGGGCCTTCGCCCCGTTCAGGGAGTATCTCGTGCGTGCCCAGCAAAAACTCGAAGCCGTGGACTACGGAGGCGAGATCGAGCGCATCCACCTCAAATATGCCGGGCTCATCGAATCGCCGGAACGTCCGGTTTCGCCGAACCGCCTGAAGTTGATCATGCTGTCACTCGCCATCGGCCTCGTCCTCGCGCTCGGCGTGCCGTTTCTGATCGAGTATCTCGACCACACGCTACGCAGCCTTGATCAGGTCGAGTCCACATTTCACATGCGGGGGCTCGGGATCGTTCCGCAGATTGAGAGTTCATCCACCGGGACCGCCGCACTCATCAACCGCGATGAAAACCACAAGGATTCGCTGGTGGAAAATTTTCGCGTCATCCGCACCAACGTGCTTTCGATGGGCAACCTCACGAAACCTCCGCACGTGACGATGGTCACCAGCGCGATGCCCAAGGAAGGCAAGACCGTCGTTTCCTCGAACCTCGCCGTTTCCTTTGCCCACACCGGCGCACGCACGCTCCTCATCGACACCGATCTCCGCCGGGGCCGTCTGCACCGCCTTTTCGGCTATCGGAAGGATCCAGGCCTGAGCAACGTCCTGCTCAACGAAGTCACGCTCGAAGAAGCCTGCCGCCCGACCGGCGAGGAGAACCTCTCGATCCTGAGCGCGGGACGCCACCTCGAAAGCGGCACGGAACTGCTCGGCTCCCCGCGTTTCGCCGAACTCATGCAGACGCTCCGCCAGCGCTACGACCGCATCGTGGTGGATACCCCGCCGGTGCTGGGGCTCTCCGAAACCTCGATCATGCAGAGCCACATGGATGGCGTCCTCTTTGTCATCTGGACCGGCCACACTCCGGCCCGCAGCGTCCGGACCGCCGTGGACATGCTGGCCGCCAATGGCGCGAATTTTTACGGCTTCGTCCTCAACCGGCTCGATCTCAGCGCCACGGCGAACTACTACCAGTACTACTATTACTCGCACGATTACTACTACCAGCACCCGCTGGAGAATGCGTGAGTGTGAACCCGTCCCCGCGGACGAAAATCCGGCCCGTTGAACCCGCCCGCCCCGTCCCGGCCTGACCCCAACGATCCGCGCGCCGTCTCGGTCGTCATCCCGGCTTTCAACTACGCCCACTTTCTCCCCCAAGCCATCGCTTCCGTCCTCGGGCAGACGCATCCCACGCTCGAACTCCTGCTCGTGGACGACGGCTCCACCGACGACACCCGCGCCGTGGTCGCCGCCATCGCCGACCCGCGCGTGCGTTACCTCTGGCAGGAAAACTCGGGCCTTTCCGCCGCGCGCAATACGGGCCTCCGTGAGGCGCGGCATCCGTTCGTCGCCTTTCTGGATGCGGATGACATGTGGACACCGGAGTTTCTCGCCACCGTGCTCGCCCGCTTCGCCACGCTCACGGAGGACTTCGCCTGTGTCGCGACCGGAACCACGCGAATGGATACCGCCGGCCAGCCCGCCGCCACGTCGCGCTACAACGCCTCCCACACCCGCGAACTCACCGTCCGCGATTTCTGCCTCCGCAACCATCCGCTCTCCTCGTCCGTCGTCGTCCGGCGGCACGTCTTCGCGGAAAGCGGCGGCTTCGACACCGCATTGCGCAGTTCCGAGGACCGCGACATGTGGATTCGACTGACCGCGCGCGGACACCGCTTTTTTCTCATCGGCGAACCCTGCGCCTTCATCCGCCGGCACCCGAAAAACATGAGCAAGAACGCGCCCCGCATGAAGCAGAACACCCAGAGTGTCCTGACCCGTGCCTGGCAGCGCGGCGCGGTTTCGCGCCTAGACGCGCCGTTCTGGCTGCGCGCTTTCGCCATTCACTATTTCCTCGTCGCGTGGACGCATTTCGACGACGGGCTCCGCTGGGCGGCGTGGCGTTACTGGCTCACCTCGGTCGCCTTGTGGCCGCTGTTCCTCCGTCCGGCCCTCGTCCTCGAGCCGCCGCTTTTCCGTCTGCGGGCGCTCGCCCACTTTCTCCTGCCCCGAAGCCCGTGAAAATCCTCCATGTCGTCAATTCCCTCGACCCCGGCGGCATGGAAAACGGCGTCGTGAACATGGCGCAGGTGCTGGAAGGTCGCGACTTTGAGATGCACATCGCCTGCCTCGAGCGGCGCGGCGCTTTCACCGACCGGCTGCCGCATCCGGAGCGCGTGGAGGTGCTCGGAAAAACGGGCGGCTTCTCGCCCCGCGCCGCGCTCCGCCTGGCCCGCGCCATCCGGCGGCTGCGACCGGATGTCGTCCACAGCCACAATCTCGGTGCGCTCATTTACACCGCCCTCGCCACCGGCGGCGGGCGGCTGGCCACGGTCATTCACGGCGAGCACAGCCAGTTCACGCCCGAGGAACTCACCCCGCGCCGCCTCCGCCAGCGCCACTCGCTCTACCGCTCGTGCCGCGCCATCCACACCGTCGCCCACCCGATGCGCGAGGAGTTGCTGGTCCTCGGTTTTCCTGCGGAAAAAATCACCGTCATCCCCAACGGCGTGGACACCGCCCGCTTCGCTCCCGGCGACCGCACCGCCGCCCGGCGTGGCCTCAGCCTCCCGGCCGACGCACTCTGTCTCGGCATCGTCGGGCGCTTCGGGCCGTTCAAGCGCCACGCCGTCCTGCTCGATGCCTTCGACACCATCGCCCCGCGATTCCCCTCCGCGCACCTCGTGATCGCCGGCACCGGGGGCAGCGAGGAAACCGCCGTTCGCACCCGCGCGGAGGGCAGCCCGCACGCCGCGCGTATCCACTGGCTCGGCTTTCAGAGCGATCCGAGCCTTTGCTGCCGGGCGCTCGATCTCCTCGTCATCCCATCGGTCAATGAAGGCCTCTCCAACGTCGCCCTCGAAGCGATGTCCTCTGGCGTGCCCGTCCTCGCCAATCTCGGCTGCGGCCACGAGCACATTTTTACCTCCGGCCAGGAGGGCCGCATCGCCGACCTCTCCCACCCGGGCGCATTGGCCACCGAGCTTTCCGCCCTCCTCACCACGCCGGAGCGGCTCGTTGACTTCGGAGAGAAAGCACGCACTAGAATCCTCGGGCATTTTTCCCTCGGCTCCATGGCTGACGCCTACGCCGCCCTCTACCTGGCTCATCGCTAAATGGACTTCGTCTGCGTCATCCTTTTCCTGATCCTCTACTACCTGCGCCCGCAGGAGTGGCCGCTCGGGCTGGCCAGCATTTCTTTCGTTCAGTGGACGATGCTCGCCGGTCTGGCCTCGCTCTCCCTGCGCGAACGTGGACTCAATCTGCGCAGTCTTTTCCGCACGCCCCATGACTGGGCGGTGCTGGCCTTTTGGCTGTGGATCATCGTTTCCACCCCGGACTCGAAGTGGGAAACCTTCAAGGAAACGGTCAACCTCTACATCTTCTACGTCGTGATCGTGCAGACGCTCTACTCGATCGAGCGCCTGAACCAATTCGTCGGCTGGTGGACCTTCCTCATCTGCGCCATCGCCGGACTGGCGCTGCTTTCACTCTACGGCGTGGACCCGCTGGAAAGTCGAAACCTCACCGAAGGCGCGATGAAAGGGCGCCTCATTCTCAATCTCTCCATTTTCAAAAACCCGAACGCGCTCGGCCACAGCGTCGTGCCCGCGATTCCGCTGCTCTACTACTTCTGCATCTGGAAAAAGCCCATCGTGCTCCGCGTCCTCGGCGTGCTCCTCATCGTCATGGTCGGCTACTGCATTTTCCTCACGCAATCGAAAGGCGCCTTCCTCACCGGAGCTGCGGTCACGGTTGCCACCGCCACCTTTGGCCGCCCGAAAACCGTGCAAGCCCTCATCGTTTGCGCCGCCCTCTTCTTCGGCACGGAGGGACTTCAGTTTCTCCCCCGCATGGTTGAGCTCAAGAAGGTGAAAACCGACGAAGCCATCCTGGGCCGCGTCATGGCTTTCACGCATGGCATCAAAGTGAGAAACGCCACCGGGATCGGCTACCGGAACTGGTATCAGAGCTTCCTCGCGGGCAAATACCGCTTCGCCCAAACTAAGAAACCGCAGGTGGTGCAATCCACCGAGGGTAAATTCAAAGTGATCGCCCCGCCCCCCATGCCCATCGTCTCGAAAGCTCCCCACTCCTCCTACGTCTGCATTGGTGCGGAGTTGGGCTACATCGGCTTTTTCCTCCACATGGGCATCCTCTACTGCGGCCTGCGGACGCTCGTCTCCGCCCGCACGTCCACCCCGAATGAAGAGCGCATCCGACGCATTCTCTTCGTCCTCACCGTTTCCTACATGGTTTCGTCGTGGTTCATCGATTTTGAGTACCGGCCCACCTTCTTCATGTTTGCCGCCGCGGCGGCCGCCCTCCACCGGCATCTGCACAAGCTGAACGACAGGCAGGAAAATGCAGTAGCCGAGGAAACCCGGGCACCGCGGCAACCCGCCATCCCGTCGTGGCGTGCGCGCCTGATTCCGCAATTCGCGCTCGCCGGTGCCTGCGCGCAAGCCGGAGCGCCCGTCGCGGTCCTGACCATGGAACCCGCCATCGCCCCCAAAACCATCCCGGAACCCGCGCCGGACCCGCAACCCGTCTCGGGCATCGCCTTCAACTGGAACCGCATCACCTGGCTCGACCTCACCATCGTCTTCGCCATGAGCTACGCGGGCATTCGCTACTGGGATCACCTGAGCCGCACGATGTAAGTGGTCGCCCTCATCTCCACCATCGTCTTTTGGCTCAGCCTCGGCGTGCTGGCCTACACGTTTGTCGGCTATTCCGCGCTCATGAGCTGGCTCGCCCGCGGGCGAAAAATCACGCCGCCAGCACTGCCGGACGATCCTCCCGCGGTGACCGTCGTGGTCGTGGCGCACAATGAGGAATCCCGAATCGGTGCGCGCCTCGAGAACCTGCTGGGCGCGGACTACCCCCCGGGAAAGCTCCGCGTGCTCCTCGTCTCCGACGGTTCGACTGATGCCACCGTCGCGCTAGCCCGCGCCTTCGACCCGCAGCGCGTGAGCGTCCACGCCTCGCCGACCCGCGCCGGCAAAGCCGCCGGCCTCAATGCCGCGCTCGCGCAAGCCACCGGTGAGATC
>Ga0114966_10002485_pt1 | contig 16448 bp, 12 predicted proteins | sample M_130207_XF_Meta_FD_87029 | JGI IMG/M metagenome (GOLD analysis project Ga0114966, IMG submission 87029) | Freshwater microbial communities from Lake Montjoie, Canada to study carbon cycling - M_130207_XF_MetaG | ecosystem: Environmental > Aquatic > Freshwater > Lake | place: Lake Montjoie...
GTCCTTTTCAAAGATACGCGGCACATGAGTGTGCCCGTAAAAGCAGACCTGAGTGAACTGATAGCTAAAGCTGGCCATCGCGTCGAAGCGATTGGTCACGTAACCCCAGTTCCCGGGAGAATCGAGGGTGGCGTGGACGATGGTAAAATCGCGAACTTGGCGGACGAGTTTGAGGTCGCGCAGCCACTGGCGCTGTTCCTCGCTGAGCTGCTGGCGGGTCCAGAGCAGCGCATTTTGGGCCAGCGGGTTCAATTCTTCCAGATTGCTCTCACTGGCGGCACCTTCGTCATGATTTCCGCGCACCACCGGGCAGCCCATATCCTGCACAGTTTTCAAACACTCGACCGGATTGGCCGCGTAGCCGACGATATCGCCAAGGCAAACGTAATTGGCACAACCCTGCTCCTGAGCGTCCCACAGGACGGTCTGCAGGGCTTCAAGATTGGCATGAATGTCTCCGAAAATGGCAAATTTCATCGTCTCAGGTTGGCGGCGATTCGGCCCACCTTCGGGACATGAGCAGGGAAATCAAGCACTTCGGCATCCAAACCCTCATTGGGAGGTCTTCGTAAGCCCGGCGCCGTTTTTTGAAAAGCAAACGGGGCGGATCACCCGATCCGCCCCGTCGCTTGATAGAGTCCAACAGCCAGAAGGAACCACTATTTGAAATGTTTGACTGAACCGTCTCCGGTTCGTTGTCTGGTGGTATTCTCCCACAGCTCAAAAACAATGCGTCAGGCGCTCGTAAATGAGTTGTAAGGAGGGTGTGAGATTGCCTCAGCACAGGCGTCATTTCAGCTCCGCCAGTCTTTCGTAATACCGAAACTCCAGTCCTTCAGATTGACCGACGATTTCCTTGAGTTGGAAAAGATTCTCGAAGGGCGGCAGCAGGACATCACCTTCGTATGGCTCGGCAATCCAAGTTAGATAGAGGCCGTCACACAGGGGCAGCAATTCCTCAAAGACGCGGGCACCACCGATGACGAAGACGGTTTCCGCTTCACCGCAGACCTTGGGCAGGTCCGCAGTGCTGCGAATGATGGTCACGCCTTCACGCTCAGGCATCGTCGTGCTCAATACGATGTTCTGGCGACCGGGAAGCGGCCTGCCGATGGAATCGAAGGTGGCACGGCCCATGAGGATGGGATGGCCAAGGGTAGTGCGCTTGAAGAACTTCAGATCCTCCGGGAAATGCCACGGCAGCTTGCCCGCGCGTCCGATGACGCGATTGCTGGACATGGCGACGATGGCAATGAGGCGCGGCATGGCTGGCCGAAGTTTACCAGAGATCGATGGGCTGATGCGGCTCGGGGCGGATGATTTCCGTGCCGGGAATGGTTTCGTTGAAACGGCGAGTGAACCATAACTGTGCTGGTTCTTCACCGTGAACGAGCAAGAGCTTCTTGGGCTTCACCTTTTCGATGTACTTGGCGATCTGTTCGCGGGAGGCATGGGCGCTAAGGTCAAAGCTCTCAACGCGAGCATTCAATGCCACGGCGGGCATATCGCGGGATAGTTTGATCATCTCGCCAGGCTTGGCATTGCGAATCTTATAGCCGGGGGACTCGGGATCGGTGTAGCCGACGAAGCAGACCGTGTTGCGCGGATTATCGAGGAACTTTTGCGCGAAGATGTTTGAGACCGTGTGTTCGGTCATCATGCCGCTGGAGAGTGCAAAGAGCGTGCGTGGACTGGAGACGATTTCCTGGCGCTTTTTGTTTTTGCGGGCCACGAGCATCTTCATGTCCTCCAGCAGGCGGAAGCCGGGGTAGCTGCGACGGCTGCGTGAGGCGTAGTGATCGTAAAGGACGGTGATCTTGGTGCTCAAGCCGCCGATATAGAGTGGCATTTCAGGGATCAGACCTTCCTGAAGCAGTTCGTGCAGCATGAGCATGACTTCCTGTGTCTTGCCGAGGGCAAAGACGGGAATCATCACGGCTCCACCGGCCTCATGCGTGTCGCGAATCACGCCAGCGAGACGTTCCTTTTCGGCTTTGCGGGAAAAGCCTTCAGGCCGGGCGTAATCGCCACGGGTGGTCTCAGTGATCATCACGTCAATGCCGCTGGTCGGAAAATCGGCGGCGCGGCAGATCGTTTGAGCCTCGAAGTTTACATCGCCCGTGTAGAAGAGTGTGTTGCTGCCTTCGCGAATCAGAACACCGGTGGAACCAAGAATGTGGCCGGCGTCGAACATGGTGGCTTCCAGATTGGTATCAGGAATTTCGAAAGGGCGGTCGATGTCGCGATAAATCCACCTGGCGCGGATTTCATCGAGTTCGCGGTGGGTGAAGAGCGGATACTCGGTGATGCTTTCCTCCTCGCGCTGCTTCGTCATGACGTTGACGGAGTTGTGCAGCATGGCAGAGGACAGCTCGCCGGTGATTTCGGTCATGAGGACCGGCGTGTTCGGTTGCTTGCGCTGCAACACGGGCATGGAGCCGATGTGATCGTGATGCGCGTGCGTGATCAGGATGGCTTTAGCGGACTGATGTGGAAGCGGGCCGAAATCAGGCATGGCATCGTAACCTGCTCGTTTGGGGTGCATGCCGGAATCTAAGACGACACGATGATCCCCGGCTTCGAGGAGGTAGGAATTGGCACCGATTTCACGTCGGCGCGTCAGGTTGCGAAAGCGCATGCAGTTTTTGAGGAGGGGGAGGGCGATACTAGGGGCCATCAGCCCATCCACAAGGAGAACTTAGTCCTCAGGCCTTGCGATGGCCTGCGATGCGGGCAAACAGAGCCGAAGCAGCGATCAGGGCCGCAGGCATGGTGGGGGGGCACCAAATGAGGCTGGATTGGAAAGCGAGGAAGCAGACGACTAGGGCGGAAAAGATAAACAACAGGCCCCGAAACAGTGCTTTTTCTTTGGGAACACGAAACACCAGCCAGAAACCCGCGAATACGGCTGCTGACCAAGCCAGCCACTGCGCGTAGGATGGCAGCAACTTCAGCCGTGGCATGGCAAGGATCTGCGCGAGGGCCTGCGCGTGAGATTGGACGAGTCCACCTTCATCTGTGCCAATGACGATGACTTTGTCTGGTCCGCTTAGATTCAGCTTGTCCTGTGCAGACAATGCCTCAGCGAGTCCGTCTGCCATCAAGTTGAGCGCATCAACCTCGGGGATGGTTTGTTTGGCATCGACGGCAAACTCACCGGACGTAGTTAGCGGCACAAACGCACCATTCGTGAGATAGGCACCTGCCCCCGGCCCCAAAAGTAGCCGATGCGTGGCGTAAGGCGTCTGCGAGATGCGCGCGAGTGCCTGCGCAAGCACAGTTGACCTTAGATTGCCGCTTTCTTGCAGAGCATACGGCAAAAGTGTGATGCCATCGGCCATGCGCGTGCTGGCGATGCCAAGCTCCGCCTGACGACGCAGTTGATCATCCGGTGCGGCGATCAAGGCACCAAGGGGCGGCACGGCAGCGATATCGCCCTGTGCTTTTTGGAAGCGCGGCAGCGAATCTTCGAGACCGCCCATGAAGGCTGGTGCTTCAGGACTGGCCGCGAGCTGGGCTTCGACGCCAAGAATGGTGCTGGGAAACGGCACTAAAGCCTCGGCGGCTTCACGCACGAACTCGGGCGAAGGTTTGCTCCACATGAGCGTTTCGGGAATGACCAACGCCAACGGATCGAAGGGTTGCAAACCTTTGAGCACCATCTGCCAGTCGAGCGGACGTGGCGGCCAACCAGCATATTCGGCTTTGCTGGCGCTGCGCATCTTCACCCACACGACAGGTGAGGGAACCTGCGGATCCGCTTTTTCAAAGCGATCACGAGCATTCGCGACAAGGAAATCGAGGAATAACTCATCGACGCGCTGAAATCGTCCGGCCTGATGCTCACGTTCCAACCACCAGCCGAGGCTGGCGAGTAGGAGGATGAGAACAAAGGCGCGGATCATGCGGGGTCAGCATTCCGATGTGAGATCGAGAATCCAGCGCGAATCAATGGGTGCTAGGATGATGTAGGCACATCAACCGGGGCAACCACATCCTCGCGCTTGTCAGCAGCGAACTTGAGGCGCTTGAGTTCTTCGTCGTGGGAGACTTTGACGATGTCGCCATCGCGGATGTCGCCTCGCAGGAGGTGCTCTGCCAGCGGGTCTTCGATATTTTTCTCCACCGCACGGCGCATCGGACGTGCGCCATACTGCGGATCAAAGCCCTCTTTCATGAGGAACTCGCGGGCGCTGTCATCGAGCGTGATGTGGATGTTCTTCTTCTTGAGACGGGCGACAACCTTGGCGACTTCGAGATCGACAATCACGTTGAGTTGCTCCTTCTCAAGCATGCGGAAGATGACGATGTCGTCGAGGCGGTTGAGGAACTCGGGCTTGAAGAATTTCTTCGCGGACTCGGTGATCTTGCTCTTGATGCCAGCGTTGTCGGCAACGTCCTGCTGCATAGCGATGAAGCCAAGGCTGCTCTGCTTTTTGATCTGCTCGGCACCGATGTTCGAAGTGAGGATGACGATGGTGTTACGGAAATCGATCTTGCGACCGAAGTTATCGGTCACCTGGCCTTCTTCGAGGATTTGCAGCAGCAGATGCATCACATCCGGGTGCGCTTTTTCGACTTCATCGAACAAGATCACGGAATACGGGCGACGACGCACGGCTTCGGAAAGCTGCCCACCTTCTTCATAACCGACGTAGCCGGGAGGAGCACCGATCAGACGACTGGCGGTGTGTTTCTCCATGTATTCGGACATGTCGATCTGGATCAGCGCCTCGGCGGTGCCAAACATGAATTCGGCAAGGTTCTTCGCGAGGAAGGATTTGCCAACGCCAGTCGGGCCGAGGAACAGGAACGAGCCAATCGGACGGCGTGGGTCCTTCAAATCGGCACGGGAACGACGCAGCGCCTTGCTGATGGCGATAACGGCCTCGTCCTGACCGATGACTTTGCCCTTCAATTCGGCTTCCATCTTCAGAAGCTTCTCGGCTTCGGCCTGCTCCATGCGCTGAAGCGGGACGCCGGTCCATTTTGAGACGACGGACATGATATCGTCTTCGGTGACATCGACGATGCGTTCCTGATTGTTGGAGCGCCAGCGCTCCAGCACGTCATCAAAACGTTTTTTGGCGTTTTTCTCGCGATCACGCAGGTGCGCGGCTTTTTCGAAGTCCTGCTCCTTGATGGAGCCTTCTTTTTCGACGCGAATCTCCTCGATTTCGGCCTCGATGACCTTCAATTCGACTGGACGCGTCATGGCACCGATGCGGGCCTTGGAACCGGCCTCGTCCATGATGTCGATGGCCTTGTCAGGCAGGAAACGGGCGGGCAGGTAGCGCGAACTGAGGTCCACGGCGGCCTTGAGGGCGTCCTCGCTGTACTTCGCCTTGTGGTGCAGCTCATATTTGCCGCGCAGACCAAAGAGAATCTTGATGGCGTCCTCAACGGAAGGCTCCTCGATTTTCACGCTCTGGAAGCGGCGTTCGAGTGCGGAGTCCTTCTCGATGTATTTGCGATACTCATTCAACGTGGTGGCACCAACGCATTGCAGTTCGCCACGGCTGAGCGCGGGCTTGATGATGTTGCTGGCATCCATCGCACCTTCAGCGCCGCCAGCACCGACGATGGTGTGTAGTTCGTCGATGAAGAGAATTACGTTCTTGTTCCGGCGGATTTCATCCATGACCGCCTTGATGCGCTCCTCGAACTGGCCGCGATATTTCGTGCCAGCGACCATCAACGCGAGGTCGAGGGTGATGACGCGCTTGTCGCGCAGCAACTCGGGCACGTTACCCGCCGCAATTTCTTGGGCGAGGCCTTCAACGATGGCGGTCTTGCCGACACCGGCTTCGCCGATGAGCACGGGATTGTTCTTGGTGCGGCGGCAAAGGATCTGAATCACGCGGGCGATTTCTTCGGAGCGGCCAATGACGGGGTCCATCTCACCTTTGATCGCAAGTTCGGTGAGATCGCGACCGAAAGCTTTGAGAGCCGGGGTCTTCTCGTTCTTCTTCTTGTCACTTGCCGGTGTGTTGCCGCTGGGGGCGACGGATTCGCCCTCCTCTTCCTCCTCTTCGTTCTGGGAAGAGAAGTTCGGATCGAGTTCCTTGAGGATCTCGCTGCGGGCCTTGTCGAGGTTCACATCGAGATTACGCAGCACCTGCGCCGCGACGCCTTCACCTTCTCTCAGCAGGCCGAGCAGGATGTGCTCCGTGCCGACGTAGCTGTGATTGAGGGCCTTGGCCTCCTTGGAAGCGAGCGCGAGGACTTTTTTCACCCTCGGGGTGTAAGGGATGTTGCCGACCATCTTGGTTTCCGGACCGGAACCGACCTGCTGCTCGACCTGCATGCGCACGGTTTCGAGATCGAGGCCGAGTTTGGTCAAAACGTTGACGGCAACGCCTTGGCCGAGCTTGATCAGGCCAAGGAGCAGATGCTCCGTGCCGACGTAGTTGTGATTGAAGCGGTCTGCCTCTTTGCGGGCAAGAGCGAGGACCTGCTGGGCGCGTGGAGTGAAATTATTCATCATTAGGTTTGGAGGGGTTGCCTCCGGGGGTTGATTGGGATGGGGGAAAATTACTTGGGCCGTCGATGGATTGCAACCTTGCACGAGTTATTTCAGCGCGCATGCCATCACGCTCCTCGGGTGACAATTCACGCGCTGCATTGAGCTGCAAATGCGCAGGTTGAATCTCCAGCAGTAGCATGTCGAGCAAGCTGCGGTCGCAGTTGCCAACAAGATCGAGATCGGCGCCGAGGCGGAGCATGGAAAGCAGGTTTAATGCCTCTTTCGAGGCCAGAATATGCGCATAGCGCAGGATGGCAAAGGCCCGCCCGACTTGATCGCTCAACATGGTCTGATGATCCTCTTTGAGCTTGGCCCGGGCGGTCTGCTCGGAACGCACGACGCCCTCGATGACTTTTTCGATCTGGGCGATGATTTCAGGCTCCGCCTCTCCGAGTGTATGCTGGTTCGAGATTTGGAACAAATTGCCCAATGCCTCGGTGCCTTCGCCATAAAGACCACGCACGGCGAGACCGATCTTGCCGACAGCTTTGATGACGGGATTGATCTGGTCGGTCAGCACGAGCGCGGGCAGATGCAGCATGACGGAAGCACGCATGCCGGTGCCGAGATTCGTGGGGCAGGCGGTCAGGTAGCCGAGTTTTTGATCAAACGCATAGGGCAAGGAGCTTTCCAGCTCTGTGTCCACGCGATCCACCAGTTCAAAGGCGCTGCCGAGGTTCAAACCGGGCCTGATGCCTTGAATGCGGAAATGATCCTCCTCATTGATCATGATGGAGATGCTCTGCTTGCGATCCACCACGACGGCGCAGCCGGAAGAGCGTGCCGCATGCTCGCGACTGACAAGGTGGCGCTCCACGAGCACCTGTTTGCGGATCTTGCTGAGATCGGTGTAGTCCTCGCTGTAGCCATCACGCATTTCGGGCAGATTTTCGACCACGGAGCGTGCGCGTTCGAGCAATTCCACGCGCTGACGCTCTTGGCTAAAACCGGGAAACGGATAGCCGCGCAGGTTACGCGCCAGACGCACCCGCGAGGTCATGACGATCTCGGAATGCGGGCCTGCACCCTTCATCCAGTCGGCGGGATTTTTGATCAATGTGGCAAAGCGCATCATGGGGCAACGTAAGTTGGACGTCTAAAGGTACATACGTGTTGAATGCCACGCAAGGACGGCTCTGGAAATGGCAGCCGCCGTATTATCTGCCCCGCCTCACTCATTTCGAGGAAGCTTTGGGCTGGAGACGTTCGATCTCGGCTTTTAAACGTGCTGCATCCTCATAGCGCTCCTCACGCACCGCTAAATCCAAATCTTCACGCAGCTTAGCCACGTCGAGCGGTGGTGGAGCGGGCGGCGCAGGCGGGGGCGCCACTTGAACATTGGAACGGGTACGCGCCATCGGTTGCGGATCAGGAGCAATCTGGCGGTTCGGACGCTTGCCGATGTGGCGGGTGCCTTTGTGCATGTTGCGCAGCAAGCCATCCAAACCTTCGCTAAAGGCGCTGTAGCACTCGGGACAGCCCATTCGGCCGATCTTCTTGAGTTGGGAAGCAGTGAAGCCGCAGGCGTTGCACACCACCTCCATGGTATCCGTGTCCACCCGTTGCGAAGGCGTGAGAAACGCCTCGGCAAGACCGAAGCCGGTCTCCTCGGTCACGCTCTTGGCCTGCGAGCAGGTCTCACACAGATTCACCGTGGTCATCTGACCGTTGATGATCTGGGTGAGGAATACCGAGGCCTCATTCTCGCATACGTCGCATTTCATGGGTTCAAACTGTGCTGCTTTCGTGCCATATGAGATGATACGATTGTCGGCCCGTACTGGTTATGACAGGTATTTCCCCGCGTCAACCGATGCCCTGCATTGCCAGCCATTCATCCAGCTCGGCCTGTAACTGCGGGTGCTTCGCAAAGCTGTAGTGAAAAGTCCGAAAACCCAGCCGTGCAGCCGTTTCGATGTTCGGCAGCAAATCGTCGATGTAGAACGTGCAAATCGGGTCGAGATCGAGCTGTGCGATGGTGTGGTGAAAAATCTTTTCGCCCGGCTTGGAACAGCGTGCCTCGTGCGAGTAAACACCGTCCTGGAAGTGCTGGAAGATGGCAAAGCTGCGCAGGAAGTAGTCTTTATGCAGGCCGTTCGTGTTTGAGAGCAAAAACATCGGTAACTTGCCCTTCAAAGCGCTGAGCGTTGCGTGCATTGGCACGTTCTGGGTGAAAATCTCACACCAGATTGCTTCAAACTCCGCTTTGCTGCCGCGAAAGCCGGTCACCGCCATCGCCTCGCGCACAAAGATGGCATCATCGATGCGGCCATCCTCATATGGCCCTTTGATTCCATCAAACAGCGTCAGCACCGTCTGCGCCGGATGATCACACTTCTCCGCCAGTCGCCGGGCGGCGATGCTGAAGTCGAAGTCGATGAGAACTTTGCCAACGTCGGAGAGAATGACAGGCTGGGGCATGGTTTCGAGATAGAAGTGAACGCGGCGGCTGCCAAGTCATCGTTTGTGCCACAAATCACCGCAGAACAACAGCACGCCGGTCCAGATCAAACCAAAGGAGACCAGCGCCGCCGCACTGATCGTTTCATGATAAATAAAGGCACCGACGAGAAACTGGCCAGTGGGCGCAAGAAATTGCAGCACCCCGAGCAGCGCAAAGGGAAGCTGCCGTGCGCCATGCGCGAAGCCGAGTAGCGGAATGGTCGTGACAATGCCGAGCCCGGTGATGAGCAGCAGATCATGCGTGGAGGAAGTCCCCCAAATCAAAGCGCCATTATACTGGCTCCACATCAGATAAGCGGCGGCAATGGGGATGCCGACAATCGTTTCCACACCGAGACCCGGTAGCGAGCCGAGGGGCGAACGCCGCCGTGCGAGGCCATAGAGCGCAAAAGTGCCCGCCAGCAGCAGCCCGATCCATGGAAAGCGGCCGACTAGCACGATCTGCATCGCCACACCGCATGCGGCGGAGGCAATGCTGAGCTTTTGCAGCCGCGACAGCCTCTCACCGAGCAATCGGCTGCCGATGAGCACGTTCAGAAGTGGATTGATGAAGTAACCGAGGCTGCAATCAATGATGCGCCCATGCTGCGCGGCCCAGACGAAGACACCCCAGTTGATGGCGAGCAAAAAAGCCGACCACGCATGCGCTTTGATCAGCGCCACATCACGCAATGACTGCAGGAAGCCTTTCCACTCGCCCCGCAGCATGAGCAGCGGCAGCACGGTGGCCATTGTCCACACCACGCGCTGCGCCAGCGCCACATCACTGCCGAGATGAACGATCTGCTTCCAATACACCGGCAGCACGCCCCACAGCCCGAAGGCCATGACAGCGCTGAGCACAGCCTGAGTAGGAGGGCGTGGCTGGCTCATGGGTTTTTTGGCCTACGGCTGAAGAGAATAAGCACGGCGGCCACAATGCCGAGCACGGCATTGATCGTCCATAAAATCGCAGGGTGATGATCGTACAGCGGCATGCCCAGCGCGGAACTGGCGGTGTTGCCTGCGCACCAAGCAAAGCTAAGGAAGCCCACATAGCGCCCGCGCATATCATCAGGCGCAAGACTGGCCGAATAGGCCTGCTGCCGCGAGAATGCTGCCATCTCACCAAAAGTGAATATCACCATCATCGCCACAAACGCCGCGAGTGTGCCGCTGACGAGGAAGACAAGGAAGCTGGCTCCCATCAAGATGTAACCAAGCGCTAGGACCTGCTTGACTGACCATTGACGTAAGCCTGCGGCCAGTGGCACCTCCATGAGACAGATCAACACGCCGTTGAGCGCCAGCACGAGTCCGCAGTAATGCAGTGGCAAGCCATTGCGCTCGAAATGCAGTGGAAAGGTCGTGTTCGTCTGCCTGAAAACCCAGGCCATGCATGCACAGGCGCCAAACAGCGCCAGAAACGGCTTGTTAGCCCGAATCGAGAGCCACGCATGGCCCCAGCCCGCGTGCTCACGTGCCGTGCGGTTTCCACGTGGCAGAAACACCCATGCAATAATGCCGAAGACGACCGAGGTGGCCGCATCAACAGCGAAGAGCCAGAAAAACGAGTGCTCTGCCAAGAAACCCGCCGCCGCTGGCCCAAGTGACCACGCGAGGTTCACCGCGAAACGTTGTACCGCGTATGCGATCACGCGATGCTCTGGTGGCACGATGTCTTGCACCAGCGCTGCACTGGCTGGATGTCCGGCTTCATTGATGGCACCGGTAATGAAGGCGAGAATCGCCAATGCACGCCAATCGAAAGCCTGCGACATGGCGAGCATGCATGCAGCGCCTGCGAGCGACGAAACAGCCATGGTGACGTTTCGACCCAAGCGATCCGCCAGCCAACCACCAAGCCACGCAGCGACGAAACCGCCCAGCGAGTAAGCAGCCACGGCATAACCTGCCTGTGCGGCTGTGTTGCCATTTCGAGTGATGAACAGCGCTAGGAATGGCACGACGAAGACGCCAAACCGATTGACGAAAGTAGCTCCTACGAGAACCCAGAAGGGCCGTGGCAGGAGATGAAGTTGGGAAAACAATGACATGGTTGGAAACTGAAAAAGAGGTTCATGGAAAATGGGGAGGTGAGCTGGAACGCAAAACGGGCCGGCTCGTGTGAGCCGGCCCGTCGAAGGCTTTGAAGGTTGCTGTGTTCGTTGCGGATTACAGGCCTTTGCTCACAATGTATTTCACGAGATCGACGACTCGGTTGGAATAACCCCACTCATTGTCGTACCAGCTCACGAGCTTGAAGAACTTGCTGTTCAGTTCAAGACCTGAGCCGTGGTCGAAGATGGAGCTGTGCTGGTCATGAATGAAGTCGGTGCTGACCACTTCGTCGGCGGTCCAATTGAGGATACCTTTCATGTAGGTCTCGCTGGCCTTTTTCATAGCGGCGCTGATTTCCTTGTAGCTGGTTTCCTTCTCAGTCTTCACGGTGAGATCGACGACGGATACAGTCGGTGTCGGCACGCGGAAGGACATACCGGTGAGCTTGCCCTTCACTTCTGGAATGGCGAGGCCGACTGCCTTGGCGGCACCGGTGCCGGAAGGAATGATGTTGATGGCAGCGCTGCGGCCACCTTTCCAATCCTTGGCGCTTGGGCCGTCCACAGTCTTCTGAGTGGCGGTGTAGCTGTGGATGGTGGTCATGAGGCCTTCGGCGACGCCGAATCCCTCTTTCAGCAGCACGTGCACGACCGGAGCCAAGCAGTTGGTGGTGCAGGAAGCATTGGAAATGACGTGGTGATTGGCGGCATCATACTTCTCATGGTTCACGCCCATGACGATGGTGATGTCCTCTTCCTTACCTGGAGCAGAAATGATGACCTTCTTCGCGCCGGCGTCGATGTGGCCTTGCGCCTTGCTGCGCTCAGTGAAAAGGCCGGTGGACTCGATCACGATGTCCACGCCGAGTTCCTTCCAAGGAAGGGCGGCAGGACCTGCGCGCACGGCGAGGCACTTGATCTCATGACCATCGACGACAAGAACGTCGTCCTCAGCGAGGTCAGGCTTGGATTTCTTGGAGGTAACGTTCTCGCGGGCTTTGCCCTGCGTGGAGTCGTATTTGACGAGGTAAGCGAGGTTGTCTGCGGACACGAGGTCATTCACAGCGACGACGTCAATCTCTTTGCCCAGGAGGCCCTGATCACAGATTGCGCGAAAGACGAGGCGACCGATGCGCCCGAAACCATTGATGCCGATTTTGACCATGTTATTTGAGGTAGTTTGGATTTTTTAAGGGCGGCAGTCCTACCGCCGAGGGGTGGGGGTGTCAACCCCGTTGGCAGCAAGAACCGGGCCGCCTGTTGCAGATGTTCATCTCATACTCACTACATTTGTAGTTGTCTAATCACGACAAATGTAGTGAACTAAGCATGTAATTCATTAAATCATGCCAACTGCACCCGACATCGCCGAATCCGAATGGTCCATCATGGAAGCGCTTTGGGAGTCCGCTCCGCAGACGGCCTCCGAAGTGACAAAGACCCTGCGCCCCACAACTAACTGGGCAGAAAATACCGTTCGCACACTGCTATCGCGTCTCGTCGAAAAAGGAGCGCTCAAGACCAGCGAGAACTCCAACGGCACCCGCACCTTCCTTCCTGCCTTAAAGCGCGAAGCTTGTGTCCGCGCTGAGGGCGAGTCCTTCATGCAGCGCATGTTTGGCGGCGCGGCCAAGCCCCTGCTCGTCCATTTCGCACAACACTCGAAGCTCACCGCCGAAGAAGTGCGGGAGTTGAAAAAAATCCTCGATCAAAACCTCAACTCCTAACCAAACATGCATACGATGACACCCATCCTCGATTGGCTGCTCGCCACGAGCATCCGTGCCTCGCTCCTCACTGCGGTGGTGTTTCTGCTGCAGGCAGCCTTGCGCAAACAGCTCACCGCTCGCATGCGTTACGCGCTCTGGCTGCCTATACTCGTCGTTTTGCTCATGCCTGCTTTCCCGCAGAGCCGCTGGAGCGTTGAAACGATCTTATATACAGCACCGCAACCTCTGCAAATCAGCTCTGCACCTATCGAGATCGTCTCAAGCGGCCTGCCGCTCGAGATCAGCCCTCAAACCTCTGCGCCTGCGCCCTATGATTGGCAGCACATCATCTTCATCAGTTGGTTCATTGGCGCAGCAGGCATGCTTCTTTTGGGCACCGCATCATTCATCTTCACGCTGCGTCGATTTAAGAACTCACGCCATCCTGTAAGTGCTGAACTGTCTGCCACCCTCGCGCAAATCGCCCGCGAGGTCAGGCTTCAGCATCTTCCACGCGTTTGGATGGCCTCTGCCATTCATAGCCCCGCCGTAACCGGCCTGCTGCATCCTACCCTGCTGCTTCCATTGCATTTTGACGACGTTTTCACCCCTGCGGAAGCTCGCCTCGTGCTCAAACACGAACTGATGCATCTCAAGCGCCACGACCTCCCACTCAATGCCGTGCTCTGCATTCTCATGGCGCTGCATTGGTTCAATCCCCTGCTCTGGCTCGCATTCTTCAAGGTTCGCCTCGACCGCGAAGTCGCCTGCGATGCCCAAGTAGTGCAAAACGACAACGGCGACCGCCGCCGCGAATACGGCCACGCCTTGCTCAAGGTCGAGACAGCCTTTTGCCCTCGTGGCCTTAGCCTCGGCTTCGTCGGCATTTTTCAGCGCGGCAACGCACTTCGTTCTCGCATTCAATCCATCGCCACTCAACCCACGCAGCATCCACTCATGAAAACCGCGCTCAGTCTCTGCATCGTGCTCCTCACCTTCCTCGGCATCACCAAGGCCGCCCCGCCGGACACCAATGCACCCCAAGTGCTGATTGAAGCCAAATTCATCGAAGTCAGTGAGGAGGCCGAGGCATTGCTAGCGCCTTTCGATACCGCTGCTGCTTCATCGAGCGTCAGCGGGATGCTCAATGATGTTCAATTCAGCGCATTTCTGAAGAAAGTCGAAGGTGCCAAAGGAGTGGACATGCTCGCCGCGCCGCGAGTGATTACCCGATCCGGCCAGAAGGCCATGAGCGAGATCAGTCGCGAGTTCGCCTACAAGGACGCTGAAGGCAAGTCAGCCACGAAGAACCTCGGCACCATGCTTACGCTGCTTCCCAAAGTGACTGGAGAGAATATGATCGATTTGGATCTATCACCGCAGATCGTGGAATTTGAAGGCTTTCTGAAGCACGCGAGCGGGGTGGAACAACCCATTTTCAGAGAGCGCAAAGTGACTGCGAATGTCAGCATGACTTCAGGGCAAACCGTCGTCCTTGGCTTTCCCGCCACCTCCACGAAGCAAACCACCGAAGATCGCTCGGCAGGGCGCGTCACCACAAAGACGGAAAACGTCACCACGCACACGATGGTCTTCGTCACGGCGCGTCTCGTTGATCCGGCCACCGCCAAACCAGCTGATCCCAAACCTGCGGCGAAGAAAAGCCCGCTTCAGACGAAGCTGGATACGATTGTGATCCCAAAGATCCAGTTCAGCGACGCCACACTTGAGGAAGCTGTGGCCTTCCTCCGGCAGAAAAGCGCCGATCTAGACACTGCCACGACGGACCCAAACCAGAAAGGACTGAATATAATCCTCAAAACGGATACCTCCTCCAACTCGGCCAAAATCACCATCGACCTCAAAGACGTCTCGCTACGCCAAGCACTGCATTACGTCACCGAACTCGCGAATCTCAAAATGACCGTCCAGCCGTTCGCCGTCACAATCTCTCCAATCACCACCCCAGATTCAAAAGAATCCCTGGCGGCTGAACCAAAGGACACTCACTTCAAACTAGATCACATCACTCTACCCAACGTTGTGTTTAAAGAAGCACGAATCCAAGATGTGCTCGACTATCTCCAGACACAAAGCCGTGAACTCGACACGTTCGCATCTGAGTCTGTGAATCGAGGTGTCCATTTCATTCTAAGAACAGGAGACAAAAATCTGCCGCCCATCACGCTCAATCTCAAAAAATATCCTCTTGGTGGAGCTCTAAGTCTGGTCACTGACCAGGCAGGCCTAAAATATCGTGTGGAGGGTGGGGCAATCATCATCGTGCCGGTGGTACACACAGGTCTTGTGGGCTACGCCGACAAAATCATCCTCCCCAGCGTCGAATTCCGCGACGCCACACTCGCCGAGGCTATCACATTCATCCGCATCAAATCCCGCGATCTCGATCCTGATAAAAAAGGCATCAACATCCTCCTCAAAGGCGACGGTGGTAACGCCAAAATCACCCTCTCTCTCAAAAACGTGCCCGTCTCCGAAGCTCTACGTTACTGTGCCGAACTGGCCGGCCAAAAACTCAGCGCCGACGAGAATACCTTCCTTGTAAGTCCCTTGTTGCCAAAACGGTAAATGATACCGACCTAGACTGATGGTTCAGAGAACGTCTCCTCAAAAGTGCTGAGCCCGAGGATTAGGCAGCAAAGAGCGCAGGGTGGCCTTCAGTCGGAGTTTGAGATTGGAGCGCAGGTGTGCTCCTTTGTGCTTCAACTGCGTCATCGCTTTCTTCCCACCATCGCTCCTCACTCGTCATTACTTTTGAGATGACAAAGGGCGTATTTTGTCGCCACCTTGTCCCTTGGCGTTGCTAACAAAGGCGTTTATGATCGAGGCGTGAAGTATATCTCGGGCATCGCTGGTCAGTTGATGGGATTCAAGCGCCTCGTTGGGGTGCTGGCACTGGCATGGGTGTTGCAGGCGCAATCGCAGACGACGGACAAGGCATGGTCGGAGCGTGAGACGAAGCTGGCGAACGAGTATCTGTCGTTGCTGGTGCAGCAGCCGGAATATGGTCGAGTGCTGGATCTGCTGTGGGCGCTGTATGAGAAGCATGATGCGACGAAGTTGCTGGTGGAAAATGTCTCGCAGCAGGCGAAGGCATCGAAGTTTCCGGCAGTAAAACTGGTGGAGGCACATCTAATCCGAAAGAGCGGAGATTTGAAGCGTGCCGCGCAGTTGTATGACGAGTTACTCAAGACTGACGGGAAGAATCTGACTCTGCTGCAATCTCGTGCGGCAGTGGCTCGAGAGCTATCTGATCCGGCGACGGCGTTCACGCTGATCAAGCAGGCGGCAGAGTTGGTGCCAGCTAATGATCCGCAGGGGCCGCTCATGTGGATCGAACTCGGTGGCATGGCTCTGGCAGGTGGCAAAAATGCCGAGGCGGCAGATGCGTATGAACGTGCGGCGAAGCTGAAGCCGCAGGACATTGATCTGGCGCGGCAGGTGGCGCAGTTGCTGTTGCATGCCGGTTTTCCAGAACGTGCGGCAAGTTTTTTTGCCACACTGGCCGATCAAAAAGATCCGCAGCGCAAACTGGATGCGCTCTACGATCTGGCGCGCATCTATGAGCACGCTGACCAGTTTCCAAAAGCGGACAAGGCGCTCAAAGACGGCCTGGCACTGCTGCATTTTCGCGATGGTCGTTATTTCGATTTCTTCCGTCGTCGCGTACGATTGCATGAGCGGTTTGGA
>Ga0114966_10002487_pt1 | contig 16444 bp, 14 predicted proteins | sample M_130207_XF_Meta_FD_87029 | JGI IMG/M metagenome (GOLD analysis project Ga0114966, IMG submission 87029) | Freshwater microbial communities from Lake Montjoie, Canada to study carbon cycling - M_130207_XF_MetaG | ecosystem: Environmental > Aquatic > Freshwater > Lake | place: Lake Montjoie...
CGTCGCCCCCGATGGATCGCTCTTCGTCGCCGACTGGTACGACCCCGGCGTCGGTGGCCACCGCATGGGCGACGCCGACCGAGGCCGCCTGTTCCGAGTCGCCCCGCCGAAGACTCCGTACAAGGTCGCGAAGGTCGATGTCAGCACCGTCGATGGTGCCATTGCTGCACTGAAGAGTCCGAATGAGGCGACGAGATATCTGGCTTGGAACGCACTTCACGAGATGGGTGAAAAGGCCGAAGCCGAACTCGCGAAGATCGCCAAGTGGAAGAAGCCTCCTGTTCAACGGTCAGATGCCTCCGACAAGGACGGCCCCAGCGCGACACTTCGCGCCCGCGCGTTGTGGTTGTTGAGCAAGCTGAAAACCAAGGGCCTGCTGCACGTTGCCGAAGCTTTGCAAGACGGCAACCCCGACATCCGCATCACTGCGATTCGGGCCGCCCGCCAACTGGTGAATGCAGGAGCAGGCCAAACGCCCGTTCAATCCAATGTCGGAGACCAAGGAACAACCATCACCTTTGAAGAACTGATGATCCGGTCACAGCTTCGCGATGTCATGACCTCCACTCCAATCCCAATGGAAGTCCTGCGCGAGACGGCGGTCGCGTTGCGTCACTCCAAACTGCCATCGAAGCCGTTGTATTGGGCGCAGCTCGCCACTCGTCATGACGGCAAGGACCGTTGGTACTTGGAGGCTCTTGGTCTTGCTGCCGAGGGCAATTGGGATGCCTGTATCGCTGCACTCAAGAAGCTGGAATCGGCCGATGCCAAGCCTGAGTCCGCGTTTGCGAATCCGGTTGCTCGCGACCTGATCTGGCGCGGCAGAGGAACAGCCGAAGGGACCAACACGGCCAAGGCGTTGGCCATGCTGTTGGCCTCGGATCATGTGAGTGCCGCCGATGCGCCTCGCTATGTCCGGTCGCTCGACTTCCAACCGCCAAGCCAACAAAAGGACGACGCCCTCATCCAACTTGCGTTCGGCAACTTTGGGGACGAGGCAAAAACGAAGTTCATCAACACGGAAGCGATCTCGCGTCTGAAGGGCTTTGATGTCTCGAAGAACCCCGCGCAGATGGCGGCTTTGAACCGAGTCCTGGATGGCGTGAAGGGACAGCCCCAGTTCATCACGCTCGTTGAGAAATTCAATGTGGCGGATCGGTTCCCCGACCTGCTGGCCCTCGCACAGGCGAAGCCAGATGACCAGATCGGCATCGACGCGGTGAAGTTGCTGCTCGACAAGAAGGCCAACGACCTGCTCTCGGCAGCGCTGGCGTCTGATAACGATAAAGGTCGCTCTGCACTGGCCACTGCGACAGCGCTGTCGAACACGGGCGATGTGAATGCGTCACCCTTGCTGTTGCCCGTCGTGAAGAACGACAAGGCTCCCGCTGATCTCCGTCGGCAGGCAATCAAGGGAGCCGCTCGCAGCAAACCGGGAGCGACGGAAATCTTGAAGCTCGCCGAGTCGAAAGCGTTCGATGACACGTTCGCTCCCGCCCTGTCGGCCGCGCTGCAAGCGGCACCGCTCGATGCCGCGCAGAAGACGCTCGTGGCGACGCTCTTCCCGGCTCCGGCTGGCAAAGACTCCAAGCCACTCCCGCCGCTGAGTGAACTTGCCAAGCTGAAGGGGAACGCGGGCAACGGCCAGAAACTGTTCGCCACGACCGGCAAGTGTGCGACCTGCCACATCGTCAACGGCGAGGGAAAAGAAGTCGGGCCGAACCTCTCTGAGATCGGAGCCAAGCTCAGCCGACAGGCGCTGTTTGAATCGATCGTCTTCCCCAGCGCGGGGATTAGCCACAACTACGAAGCGTGGACGATCGTCCTCAACAACGGCACGACGCAAACGGGCCTCCTCGTCAGTGAAGACGGTGAAAAGCTCAGCCTCAAGGGAATCGATGCGATCGTCCGCACGATCGCGATTAAGGACATCGACGAACGTCAGAAGAACACGATCTCGCTGATGCCCGCCGACCTCGCGAAGTTGCTCTCGCAGGAGGAAATGGCCGACGTGGTCGAGTACCTGATGACGCTCAAAAAGGCCAAGAAGTAGACCGCCGCCACACGTGACTCGCGATCCGTGCGACCTCAAGTTGCACGGATCGCGGCATTCTTTGGAGCCGCGTGTTGAGTCGCGTTTCAACGGCTTGTTCCTCGCGCGGCTGCGACCTACGATGCCGCGCGACTTGCTGACACACTTGTCATTCGTGGAGAGACTGATGCCCGCTGAACCGACCAACAAGACGATCCTCATCATCGACGATGACCGTGAAATTGCCGCGATGCTGATGGGAGTTCTCCAGAGCAATGGGCACCGCGTCGTCCACGCACAGAACGGCGTGGAAGGCCAACGTCAAATCGAAGCGATCAAACCGGACCTCGTGATCACCGACATGATGATGCCGCGCATGGGGGGCTTTCCGGTGCTGGAGTTCCTCAAGACATTGGAGTCTCCGCCAGCCGTGATCATGATCACCGCGAACGAAGGGGGACGGCACAAAGCGTACGCCGAGATGCTCGGCGTGGCCGACTACCTGAGAAAACCGTTCCCGATGGAAGTGCTGCTCGAATCGGTCCGCCGCATCTTCGCGACCAAGGATGGGACCGAAGAGAAGGCCGCGCCACTCAAAAAGGCCGTTCGCAAGCGGGCAGTGAAGTCGGAGACCGACGACGAGGATTAGGAACGCGGAGCAGTCCCATTTGGAGGACGGGCACTCTTGCCCGTCTGCTCTTCAATGTGAAAGCCGGACGGGCCGAAGTGCCCATCCTACGTCGCTCAGTTGAAGCCCATGTTGCGGTTGATGTCGCGAGCCTGATCTGACCAAAGGATCTTGTCGAGCGGGTCTTCCCCTTCAGCCCGGCGATTGCCGCGACCGATCTTGCCCGCGTCCGATCGCCAGTCGGCTTTGGGTTCGTCAACGTCCGGTTCCCACTGCTCGCTCTTGGCAAACGGTTTGGATTTCCCAAAGCCAATCCCTGACGAAGAGCAACCGAGCGTCGCTGTCGAAACGGCGATCAACAGGGCGAACTGGGCGACTGGACCGAGTAACATTGAAAGACTCCCGCGTGCAAAAATGGTCGATCCCGGCCTGTGGTCTTGACGCCGGAGACGGTCGAACCGCGCGGGCTTATCTCAGAATGGCTGAAATGTGTCGATATGGTTTCGGGCTGCCGAGCAGCCCGTAGGGCGAGCGGAAAGAGTTGTCTGACCCACGCCAACCCGCAGTGTGAACGAGGACGAAAGTCGAGCGACGAGAATCCTCGCTCACGCTGCGGGTTGGTGTGTGGAGTAAACCCTGTCTTGCCACCCGCCTGATGACTTGGCCCGCTCCCTCGTTTCATAACCCTCGTTGAGTCTCCTTCGATGACACCTCCCACTGCTCCGCTCGATGTTCTGGTGGTCGCACCTCATCCCGACGATGCCGAGATTGGTGTCGGCGGAACGCTCATTCGTTGTCAGCGCGAGGGACTGCGAACGGGGGTCGTCGATCTGACGACGGGCGAGCCGACGCCGCACGGTTCGTTAGAGATTCGCGCGAGAGAAACCGCCGCCGCGACGAAGATTCTCGGTCTCGACTGGCGGCACAATCTCGGGTTGCCCAATCGATCGCTGGAGCCGACGCTCGACGCGCGTCGCGCACTGGCTACGGTCTTCCGGATCACACGTCCCAAACTGATCCTCGCGCCGTACTGGGAGGACAGCCACCCGGACCATATCGCCGCGTCGAGCCTCGTCGATGCCGCCCGCTTCTGGGCGAAGCTGTCTCGCAGCGACATGCCCGGCGAGCCGTATTTGCCGCCGCGCGTCCTCTACTACTTCAGCATCCATTTGAGAATTCATCCGCAGCCCGCGTTCGTGTTCGACATCAGCGACGCAATCGAGGCGAAGCTGGAAGCCATTCGCTGCTTCGAGAGCCAGCTCATCACCGGCCGTTCGACTGAGTTCCCGACGGCCCTCGATGACATCCGCGACCGGGCACGCTATTGGGGCTGGAGCATCCATGCGAAGTACGGCGAACCGTTCGCCAGCCGCGAGACCTTGCGAGTGGCTAGCTTGCGCGAATGGCTCGCTTGAGCGGCGACGCGCCCGCTCAAGCACGAATCAGGCGAGCCGGGTACCGTCAGGCCCCGGATTTCGCGATGAAGAATCCGGGGCCTGACGGTACCCGGCTCACCAAGAACGTCTCGTGATCGACGGTCTGAGATTAGGTCAATTCATGTCGCTGCTCGTGATTCGCAATGGGACCGTGTACGACCCGACCAACGGCGTCGATGGTCAGGTGCGTGACATTTGGATCGAGGGGGGCAAGGTCGTCGCCGCGCCGGTCGATCCTCACGCCAAGGCCGATCGCACGCTCGACGCCAGTGGCTTGGTGATCATGCCGGGAGGTGTGGACATGCACTGTCACATCGCCGGGCCGAAGGTAAACGCCGCGCGGAAGATGTTGCCCGAGGAACGGCGTCGTGCGCGGATGTTGCACCGTACCGAGATCGCTCGCTCGGGAACGACCGGCAGTTGTCCGTCCACGTTTGCGACGGGCTATCTGTACGCAGGACTCGGCTACACGACCGCCTTCGATGCGGCGATCCCGCCGCTGGTCGCTCGTCATGCACATGAGGAATTTGAAGACACGCCGCTGCTCGATAAGGGATTTTTTGTTCTTGCGGGAAACAACCAGTTCGTCATGCAGCAGCTCAAAAATGGGCAGCCGGAGCTGGTGAAGGCGTACCTCGGCTGGTTGCTCAATGCGACGAAGGGCTACGCCATCAAGGCGGTCAATCCGGGCGGGGTTGAGGTGTGGAAGAGTCGCGGGCTGGGCAATGTTTCGGGGTTGGACGACACGGTCGATCACTTCGACGTGACGCCGCGACAGATCGTGAGGGGCCTCGCGGCGGCGGTCGATGAGTTGCGGTTGCCGCACGCGCTGCATCTGCACTGCAACAACCTCGGGATGCCCGGTAATTGGTCCACCACGTTGGAAACGATGCGCGCGTTGGAGGGGCATCGCGGACATCTGACTCACATTCAGTATCACAGCTACGCGGGCGACCCCGACGATCAGGCGACGTTTGGCTCGCGCGTCCCCGAGTTGGCGGACTATGTGAACTCGCACTCGAACCTGACCGTCGATGTCGGCCAAGTGATGTTTGGCCAGACGTGTTCGATGACGGGCGACGGGCCGCTCGGGCATTACCTGCATCGGGTTCTTGGCGGCGCGTGGTTCAGTTGCGACCTTGAACAGGAGTGCGGTTGCGGGATCGCGCCGATCAAGTACCGACGGAAGAGTCTGGTGCACGCCCTGCAATGGGCGATCGGCCTCGAGTGGTATCTGCTGATCGACGATCCGTGGCGAGTCGCGATGAGTACCGATCATCCGAACGGCGCGTCGTTCTTGGCGTACCCGCAGATCATCGCGTTACTCATGGATCGGACTCGCCGCGCGGAGGTTCTCGCCACGCTGCCCGAAGCGGTGCGCACGCGCTGCGTGCTGCCCGATCTCACGCGCGAATACACGCTGAACGAGATCGCGATCATCACGCGGGCGGCTCCGGCAAAGATGCTCGGGTTGACACATAAAGGGCATCTCGGCCCCGGAGCCGATGCCGACGTGACGATCTATACGCCGAATAGCGACATCGAGCGGATGTTCGAGTTGCCGCGCTGCGTCCTCAAATCGGGCGAAATCATCATCGACCAAGGCGAAGTTCGGAGCAGCGCCAACGGCGCGACTCAGCACGTCAGTCCCGAGTTCGATGACGCGGCGATCCCGATCATCCGCGAGTGGTTCGAGGCGCACTACACGGTGCAGTTTCGGAACTACCCGATGCAGGACGAAGAGCTGCTCGGCAAGATGGTTTCCGTCCCGATGACTTCACCGTGATTTGAGTGAGTCAGTGCAGCGGGACGTAGGACGGACACTCCTGCCCGTCGGCTTTCTGGCAATCCGTTCACGCGGAGAAAGACGGGCAAGAGTGCCGTGACCGCCAAAAGTAGCCTTCATCGCTCCGCGTGAAGTCAGCCGAGTCACCAACAATCCGGATACGCGGGAAACTGCGTCATTCCGCGTTCGGCTCTCTTCACGCGGAGCGATGAAGGCGACTTTTGGCGGGGCACATCAAGCGTGCCCGTCCTACGAGGGAATTCCAACAGGCTGCTATCCTCGCGCCTGCTTCATCAGCGTGACATACTGTCCGGCGAGATCGCGGATGCGGTCGAAGTCGCCTCGTTCGAGCGCGTCCTTCTCGACGAGTTGGCTTCCGAGTCCAACAGCACACGCGCCCGCTTTGACGAAGTCTTTGAGCGTCTCCAAATTGACGCCGCCCGTCGGCATCAACCGAACTTGCGGCAGCGGGCCTTTGAGCGCCTTGAGGTACGCCGGGCCACCGATATCGGCCGGGAAGAGCTTCACGATGTCGGCTCCGGCTTCCCAAGCAGTCAGCACTTCTGTCGGCGTGTACGCACCGGGCATGATCCCTTTGTCGTAACGCAGCGCCAACTTGATGACTTCGAGGTTGACGGTCGGTGAGACGAGGAACTCGGCACCGGCAAGGATCGCCGTTCGAGCCGTCTCGGGATCGAGGACCGTTCCCGCGCCAAGCAGAACCTTCGACCCAAGCTCTTTCTTCACGGCCGAGATCACTTCCACCACGCCCGGCGTCGTGAACGTGACTTCGATGATATCGATGCCACCTTCATAAAGTGCCCGCGCGACGTTGACCAACTGATCGCTGGACGAGGCACGAATGATGGCGACCAAGCCGCGATCAAGAACGCGCTGCAAACTTTCGTGACGACTCATGGAGTGTGGTCCTTCGGGAAGAGTGGGGCCGGTCAAACGCGGGCCGAGAATTTTTCAGCGTACTCAAGGATCCACTGATCGATCAGGTCGCGGAATCCGTCCAAGTCGAGTTGGGCCAGTTGTTGGTAGTGCGTGCGGCTGAGAACCTCTTTGTTGCGGATCGTTCCGCGTGCGATCAGTTCCACGATCCGGCTGGCCGAGTACGGACGAATGACCATCTCGAGCCGACTGTAGTACTTGTTGAGCGGCTTGCCGTCGCCGGGTGCAAGGTCATCGCGTGAGATCTTCGCGCCCCAGCCGTCCGCTCCCACGATTGACTGAAAATCGAAACCGGCAAAGTGGACGACGAGTTTTCGCAGACAGACTTCAATTGCTTCCGACAGTTCGAGTCGTGCTTTGGAGTGCAGATTCTTGCACTCGTCTTCGGTCATGGCTCGCTCAGCCCGCTCGCGTGCTTGAGCGGAACGTTGTTGCTGTCCGCGTTCGATCGCGCGTTCGAGCCTCTGGTCAAAGTTCATGGCATTGGTCCGTTCGTGATCGGGCTGCGAGGTGTGAACGCGGAACATCGTCTTGATCGGCGAGTGAAGTCTCGCATGGCTCTCGAAAGTGTGGAAAGCGGGACGATTCTAGGAAGGCCCTGCGGGGCGGGCAATCGCGCGTGAGGAGTTGGCTCACGCAAGGCGTCGGGGTGCCGCGCGAGGCTTCGCGCCTGTAATCCCTACAAGGTTGACGTGCGATTCCTGCAATCGCGGTGAGTCCCAAGCCGGAGCGAACTTGAAGGCCAATACCGCTTGACGTTCGCTTCGCCATGACATTCCCGCGTATTCGCTTGAGTCGATCAGGTGCGTTCAGCAAACCACGCCTTGGCACGGATGCTGCTTTGCCTGAGCAACGTGGACGACTGGGCCATCGCCCAGTTGCGGTTGCTCAAGCTGTCGGGTGGAAACAGTGGCGCTTCGCCGCGCTGGCCCTACCCTCCTACCTTGAAAAGGCGATGGCTCTGCGTTGACGACGACGCCGCTTGCTCGGCACAGGTCAACTGCCATAATGCGGCCCCTCGACATCGCAACGGTCTGCGATGACGAGACGCATCTTGGCGGGGGGCGTTGGTCATGCTGGCGGTCGAAGTAAATTGGGAAAAGGTGAGACAGCTCGGCGGGAGTCTCGCACCGTGGCAATGGGGTTTGGTGGTGCTGGTCGGCAGCATTGGCGTGTGGGCGTTGTTCCGGTTGCGAGCATGGTTTCGCGAAGATGACGGTCGTGCGGACGACCACTTGGAAATGCTCACTCAGTTTCGAGATTTGCATCGGCAGGGTGGGATATCCGAGGACGAGTACCGATTGATTAAGAGCCAGTTGGTAGCCGGTCATGCCTCGCAAACGCAGTCAGGACGGCGACCTTCCACAGCAGCGAAATCTGCCGGAAGGGCCTCGCCAAGCGGCCAAATGGTGGGACCACGCAACGCCACGGTGGACGAGTCAAGTACGAGCGAGAAATCGCCGACGATGGAGTCGGAAACAGAAGACCTGACGGATCGCACAGGATTGGATCAAGCACGATCGGATCGAGCAGAGTCAGATCAGACGGAATTGGATTGAGCACTGACGAACGACGAGTGGATCAGAGATCAAGAAGACGAGACATCGGGAAGACAGGCCACGACAAGACGATCGACACGCAGGCTCGAGGATGGGTCTGAACGAACGTCGCTGAAGAATCATGGCAGGGCTAGGGCCAAGGACGCGCCGCTTGCTTTCATCATCGAGTTACTCACCGACGAAACCCCCTCGGCAGCGTTGAAGGAAAGCTAATGACTTCGGGACGCGATTTTATGTCCACCGGCAAACGCGGCGCGACCGGTAAGAAAAACGCCAACTGTTCATTCTGTCGCAAGAGCTACCGCGAAGTCGGGCCGCTCGTTGAGGGACCGGATGAGGTCTACATTTGCGGCGAGTGCATCGAGCTGTGCCAGAGCATTCTGGATCAGGAACGGAAGCGGCGTGGGACATCGACCAAGCTGTTCAACCGCGTCCCCAGTCCGCGTGAGATCACCGAGCATCTGAACCAGTACGTGATCGGTCAGGATCGCACGAAGAAGATCCTCTCGGTCGCGGTTCACAACCATTACAAGCGACTCATGGCGACGGCTGATGTCGATAACGAAGTCGAGATCGAGAAGTCGAACATCCTGCTGATCGGGCCAACTGGCTCGGGCAAGACGCTGATGGCGCGAACGATGGCGCGTCTGCTGCAAGTCCCGTTTGCCATCGGTGACGCCACGACGCTGACCGAAGCGGGCTACGTCGGTGAGGATGTCGAGAACCTGCTGCTTAAGCTGCTCCACGCGGCCGACTTCGATGTCGAAGCGGCTCAACGCGGGATCATCTTCATCGACGAGATCGACAAGATTGGCAAGACCTCGCAGAACGTCTCGATCACCCGCGACGTGTCGGGTGAGGGCGTGCAACAGGCGCTGCTGAAGATGCTCGAAGGAACAGTCGCCAACGTTCCGCCGCAAGGGGGACGCAAGCATCCCGAGCAGCAATACATTCAGCTCGACACGACAAACATTCTGTTCATCTGTGGTGGCACGTTCGTCGGGTTGGAAGACATCATCGCCAAGCGAATGGGCAAACGGACGATCGGCTTCGGTGCGGCTGAAGTCGAAGACCCGCTGAAGGCTCGTGCTGGCAAGTTGCTCGGCCAAGCCTGCACCGACGACGTGATCGAGTACGGGATGATCCCCGAACTGGTCGGGCGTCTGCCGGTCGTCAGTGCCCTGTCGCCCCTGGAAGAAGATGACCTCGCTCGGATTCTCATCGAGCCGAAGAACTCGCTGGTCAAGCAGTATCAAAAGTTCTTCCAGATGGAGAACGCAGAACTGGAGTTCACTCCGGAATCGCTGCGTGAGATCGCCCGGATCGCGAAGTCGAAGGACACCGGTGCCCGCGGCCTGAGGTCGGTCGTCGAAGAGTCGATGTTTGAAGTGATGTACGATCTGCCGGACTTGTCGCCCGGCCAGAAATACATCCTCACCCCGGAAGTCGTACGTGGCGAGATGCGGTTGGAACCACTCGATGGTTCGGCCGCAGCCTGAAACGGTTCAACGTGTTTCAATTCTCCAGCCCGGTTCGTGTGCGAACCGGGCTGGTTTCGTTGACGGTGGACCGCAAGTGAGCAGTGAACTTGGTTTCTCTATTCGCAACGTCTGTGGATTCTGCGGAGTTGTTGTCAGAGAGTGCAAAGTGAAAGGTGATCAGTGCAAAATTGCAGAGAACACTCGGCAGGAGGCACTTTTCACTGATTTCAACCAGCGATTTCATGGCTGGAGTGTGAGCCGCGTGAGATGCACTTGGACTGAAATTCCCTTCGTGTCTGACGGCTTGGTTTGAGTGGCTCGCCCATCCAACGCTATGATCCCGCCGCGTACTTTCATTCTTGATCCGTTCGCCACCGCACGAAAACGAGTCCGTCATGCAGGCCCGATTGAAGGTTCTTCACGACAAGGCCAACGTCAAGCAGGTCAAACTGCTCCCCGTCACGCTGATCGGTCGCAGCACCGAGTGCAATTTGAAGATTGCATCCAGCCAAGTCAGCCGCGCCCACTGTCGCATCACTCTCGCGGACGACACGGTTTACGTGGAAGATTTGGGGAGTGCCAACGGGACGATGGTCGATGGCAAAATGTTGCCACCTCATCAACCGACCTCCATCGCGCCGGGAGCCACACTCGTTGTGGGACCGGCTGAGTTCCAAGTCGATTACGTCGCCTCGACCAGTCTGACAATGGTGTTGTCTCGAACCTCACCGCCAATCGCGAGCGGTATGTCGTCTACCGAGTTGATCGTTCCCGTCGCCCAAGCCGTCGTTCCACAAGCTCCTCCAAGTCCGCCATCGGCTGCCCCCCCATCAAAAGCACGCCCCGTCGCGGAACCGAAGGTGGCCAAACCTGTACCGCGTCCCGTTGTGGCAGCTCCGGTGATGGTGCCGGTTGTTGGCAAGCCCGTTGTGGCGGCTGCTGTCGTGGCAACCGCAGTCCCAATCGCTGTTGCCACTGTGCCCGTTGCCGCCGCCGTCGAGTTTCCTTCCGCCGCTTCGGTCGCGGTGCCGATTGAGATGTTGTTTACCGGGTTTACCTTTCATGACGAAGAGGCTGCGGCTAGCGAGCCCCCGCTCTTCGACTTCGGTGCTTCGTCCACGAATGACGCCGAACCCTCGGCGGACGAGTCACCATCGTCCGCATCGACTGGCGAAAAGAAGGGGGGGCTGAAGTCGCTGTTTTCGATGTTTGGACGCGCGGCCAAGAGCAGTCCCGCGCCAAAACCAACATCGCCCGCCGCCGTTGCCCCCGGTGTTTTCCTGCCGACGATGGAGCAAAGCGGTGATGTGGTCGATGTTCCCGAGCAGGGATCATTGGACTTGGGCTTCGGTTTTATTGAATCGGCTGTGACGGACTCGTGCGCGCAAACGCTGTCGTTCGCGCCACCCGCTTCGAGTGAACCTATCGCCGAAACCAAAGACGACGAAGACAACGGTTTCTCGCAGTTCCTCAACCAGTTGTAGCCCGTAGCGACGGGCACTCTTGCCTGTTGCGTGTGGCCATCGATAAGGCGTCCGGCAACAAATCTCTAACACAACGTAGACGAGTCACTCCGTGACTCGAAGATTCCGGTCACGGAGTGACCGGTCTACTCTCTCTTGCCGCGCGTCTAATACGCATCCCAAGAAATAGTCGCGCTCGACAGACTTCCGAAGTCTTGGCAGATGCGACCGCGCGGTTATTTCTTGGGATGCGTATTAGTCCCCTCCAACGAAAACACGCCGCCGTCCTGAAGGACAGCGGCGTGCAATGGGCTGCGGGAAGAGCGGACGCTCTCCGCTTCGACTACTTGCTCGCTTCCGCGAATCGTCGGGCGACTTCGGTCCAGTTGACGACGTTCCAGAAGGCACCGATGTAGTCAGGACGACGGTTTTGATAGTTGAGATAGTAGGCGTGTTCCCACACGTCGAGGCCGAGCAACGGGGTGCGGCCGTCCATCAGCGGGCTGTCTTGGTTGGCGGTGCTTTCGACAACGACCTGGCCCTTGTCGAACGAGAGCCAAGCCCAGCCACTGCCGAACCGCGTGGTGGCTGCGGCGGCAAACTTCTCTTTAAACGCGGCGAAGCTGCCGAATGCCGAGTTGATCGCGGCGGCGAGGTCTCCGGTCGGTTCACCTCCCGCGTTGGGACCGATCACCGTCCAGAACAACGAATGGTTGGCATGGCCACCGGCGTTGTTGCGAATCACAGTGCGAATGTCTTCGGGAACGGAGGCCAAGTCCGAGATCAGCGCTTCCACCGACTTGGCGGCGAGTGCCGGGTGGGCTTCCAGCTTGGCGTTCGCGTTGTTGATGTAGGCTTGATGGTGCTTGCCGTGATGAATCTCCATCGTCTTCGCGTCGATGTGCGGCTCCAAAGCGTTCGGAGCGTAGGGCAATGCGGGAAGAGTGAAGGCCATAATCGAATGTCTCCTGAGGGAACCGGTTTCAGTTGCTCGCGATGATCCAAACGCGAATCTCGACGGCATTCTAGGAGGCGCTCGTTCACGATGCAAAGAGAGGCGAAGACTCGCGTGCGACCGGTTGGCGACTCGTTTGAGTCGATCCTGACACCAACGTAGACGAGTCACTCCGTGACTCGAAGACTCCGGTCACGGAGTGACCGGTCTACTTTTTCTGCTGCCGGTCACCAGACAACGGACGTTTCACCGAGCGACTTTGCCGCCCGCTTCGTCCGGTGGACGTTGGCTCAGGCGACGCCCGGCTTGATTCTTGGGATCGCCAGCATCCGTCTGTTGTCCCGGAAGACGCGTCCCTAGCGGAGGTCGTGCTGCCGGAACGAACTTCTTCGACGAACCGGTCGCAGGAGCGACCCCCGTTCCGCCGCGCGGCGCGGGAGACTCGATCACCGTGTCTCGTGCGGACAACGGATCGGCTTCAGCGGGAGTCGACTTCGGCCCGAGCAACGGCGGGGCGGAGTTGCCCAACAAATCGGATCGACTCTTCGGCGATGTGGCCTTGGGGGACTTGGCCGCAGGGCGAGCAGGAATGCGCAGGCTCATGCCGACGCGGACACCGTTCGCGTCCTTCAACTGATCGCGGTTAGCTTCATAAATCTCGATGAACCGGTTCGTGCTGCCGAGTTGTTTGGCAGCGATGGACGACAACGTCTCGCCCTTTTGGACGACGTGCGTCTTTCCAACAGCCGTGCCGCCCACCGAGTCATCTCGGCGCGAAGTCGTCTCGCTGGCCACGATCTCGTCGCTGTCGGGGATTGGAATCGGAGCCAGATCGGGAATGCCATCGTCCGTGCCGTGTTGTCGCTCCGTGCGGGACTTGTGCGTCGAGACATCGAACGGCTCGCGCGAGTCGTCCAAGAAGAGATCGGGTGAGTCATTGCCGGGCAGCGATCCATCGTCTCTTTGAGACGACGAGCCGTTTCGTCCTGAGACGGCTCGCGCCGCTGTCCGTGGCGGTTCATCGACCTCTTCAATCCCCTGCAAATACGGCGCGATCGACTTCTCAGCGATCTGAGCATCCAGTCGCTTGGCCGTTTGCAGGCGAGGCGAAGCCGTTCCGGTTTTCGCATCGTTGCGAAAGAAGAACGCTCCCGCCGCACCCAACAGCAGCACACCCAACGCCAGCCCGATTCGTTGATCTTGATGCACGACGCACTCCTCCCGCAGATTGGCAAACCCCGTATCGCGGGACAGTCGGCAGAATCTGCCGAAGGGCATCAGCGTGATTTGGCGAGACAAAAAGAATTGCTTGGTCGCGACGGACGATGTGCCGATCAGCACGGTTGATCCGAGTCTGCGGGACGCCTGTCCGCCTGTCCTCCCGTTTTGAAAGGCTGCTACGGGGCGGAGCATCAATAAATGGCTGTCGCGAAATATTGGGTCTCGGGTGCCACGGTCACGGAGTCTTCGACGTGGCCGTGCGAGCGTGGAGCGCGTTCTCCATCGCCACACGGCCACGTCGAAGACTCCGTGACCGTGGCACCCCAATCCTGTCAGTTTTTGATGCGCTGCCCCTACGTCAACTGGCCTGACGCCTCGATCGGCCAGACATCGACGACTTGGCCGTTCTCGTGAACGATCAGTTCGCGATGTAGGTTGCAGGTGGTACAGGCGTGGCTGGGGATGAGATGCAGCACTTGGCCGATGCGCCAGTCGGGAGACGGCTGCACGACGGTGTGTTCTTCGGCCATGAACACAGGGATTTGAGCTTCAGGGAAATCGCGGATCGACGGCACGCCGAACTCAGCCCCGGCTCCTTTCACGCCGACATCCAACACAGCGCGGGTCGAGGTCGGGCGACTGATGACGCGGACCAGCAACGACAGCGCGACTTCAAACTCGGGTGCGAGGCGTTGGTATTGGCGGTCCATCGTCGCGTAGGTTCCCGCCTGGACTTCATCCACTCCGTCCATCGCGCCCGTGCTGTCATAGGTCGCGCTGGAACAGCCGCTCACGCAGCCGACGGGCAACCGTGCCACTTCGAGGAACCGCCGCGTTTCGACCGCTTGCTGCATGGCGGCTCGTGCGCGCGTTGTTCGTTCCGCACGATCGAGGACGTTGACGAGATGTCCTTCGTACGCCTGCAAACCGGCAAAGTGAACTCCCGGCAGATCGACGATGCGGCGAGCCAACTCGACCGCCGGTTGTCCTGGCGACACACCGCAGCGCCCCATCCCGATATCGACCTCAATCAACAGGAACACCGTCGAACCGACGGTCGTCGCCGCGCGGGAGATCGCCAGCACTTGCTCGATGTGATCGACGGCCACGCTGACTTTCGCCCGCAGCGCCAGTCGAGCGAGCCTCTCGCACTTGATCGCGCCGACGACTTGGTTGGCGATCAGCACGTTGTCGATCCCGTGTTCAACGAGTATCTCGGCCTCACTCAACTTCGCGCACGTCATGCCGACCGCGCCCAGTGCCAGTTGGCGTTGGGCCAGAGTCACGCACTTATGGTTCTTAAAATGAGGCCGCAGCTTCGCCGAGCGGTCTCGAAAAAACGCCGCCATCTGGGCGAGGTTGCGATCCGATGCCGCGCGATCAAGTAACAACGTCGGCGTGTCGAGGTCTTCCAACGGACGACCGATGCGCGGATCGAGGGGAGAGACGGGAACTTGTTCAATCATCACTTCAACTCCGTCAACGGGTTGTCGCGGCGTGTGAGTGTCAGCGCGACCGGGCCGCCGACTCGCTGTGATTCAAAAATACTGGCGATCATGCCGACCACCGAGCGGCCCGCGTACATGTTGCACAGTGGCTGACGATCCTTGTCGATGGCATCGAGTAGATCGTGAACAGCGGCGACGTTGCCGCCGTGCAGGCCCTCGCCCTTGAGCGTCTCGGGCTGGCCGATTCCTTGCGAGGTGATCGGCTGCCACTTGGCTCCGCTTCGGCCGGGCGACCAGCTCGCGTCTTTCAGCAGCCAGACGGGGGCGAGGTATCCGGTGCTCAGCTCGATCACGCCGCGACTCCCCAGGATTTGCAGAGCGAAGCGTGACGGGTTGCCTCCCGCGCCGCGCACCGAATCGAACGTCCCGACGACGCCGTTCGCGAACGAGTACCGCGCATGAACCGCATCCCCCGCGAGTGGCCCGATCCCTTCATTCCCCTCGGCAACGTCGGCGGCCGTGATCGGTCGCCCCTTCGCCGTGACCGTTGCAAAGCAGCTTGTCGCCTCACCCGCGAACAGTCGCATCAGGTCGAGAATGTGAGAGCCGAGGACCCACGTATCTTCACCGCCGCCGCGCTGCGCGTCCTCTTTGCCACGACCGCGCAGTTCGAGCACTTCGCCGATCTCACCCGCCGCGATCAGCTTCTGGATGACAGCGTTCGTCGGCGAGTAATGCGTTTGGTGCGACAGTGCCAGCTTGAGATGCCGCATCTCGCACGCGCGGATCACGTCGTCCGCTTGAGCCAGCGTCGGGACGAACGGCTTCTCCATGTAGATGTGGCAGCCATGCTCGGCCGCTGCGAGAGCCATCTCACGGTGCTGGTCAATCCAGCGCGGAGCGACCGCTACGATGTTCAGCCGTTCCTTGTCGAGCATCTCGCGGAAGTCGGCGTACGCGACGGGAGCTTTCGTCCGCTTCTGAGCCTCACGCCGCCCGGCCTCCTGCTCATCGGCGACCGCGACAACTTCACACTGCGGCACGTCGGTCCACACCGTGTCCAGACCGTGCCCGTAGTTCCCCTTCCCCGTGCGGCCGATGACTCCCACTCGCAGCTTGTCCGGCATGATGGCGTCCCTTGGTGTGACTGGAATTCCCGCGCTCAATGATCCCGCGAGGGTTTACCGTGAGGGGCGGCAATTGTCACGGTGGGAGGCTGCTCACCTTGGGCCATCGCCTTTTTCAGAGTAGTTCCTCCGTTCCCGTGGGGCACTCTCGTGAGTGAGGAACGGTGGCAGGTTGGTTGGGATGCCCTGTCTACCTCTTCTCTCGCTTCCCCTTCTCCGTGCCTCTGCGCCTTGTATGTTGCCAAAACGAAGTAAACGCCATGTAGTGGAGACCGGGAAGCCTGCGGCTTTGAGCGCCCGCGAAAAGCCGCAGGCTTCCCGGAGTGCGGCAGATCGATTGTGCCTAGGTGA
>Ga0114966_10002489_pt1 | contig 16433 bp, 13 predicted proteins | sample M_130207_XF_Meta_FD_87029 | JGI IMG/M metagenome (GOLD analysis project Ga0114966, IMG submission 87029) | Freshwater microbial communities from Lake Montjoie, Canada to study carbon cycling - M_130207_XF_MetaG | ecosystem: Environmental > Aquatic > Freshwater > Lake | place: Lake Montjoie...
ACCTCCGGCCCGATGCCGTCGCCCGGGATGAGCGTCACACGGTGGAGCGCGCGCCGATCCGGCCCCGCCGCGCGGTTGCTCCGCGACGCCTTCGCCGGTCGATCCGCGGATCCGTCGGATGCACGGGCCATGCGGGGCGCGCTAGCACGGGCGCTGCTGCGCGGCCAAGGCACCCGGTCTGGCGTGGCCGGGCGCGCAATCCCGGCGACGGGTGGAACCCGCCCTTCGTGCAACGCGATCACCACGTCCATGACGTTGGTCCCGGTCGGACCGGTGACCAACCCGCCGCCGTGGCGCGCGAAGAAGCCGTAGGAGTCGTGTGCCGCGAGCGCATGCGCGACCTCGGTCCGACCGGCGCGACGAAGGAGGCTGCCGTCGAGGATCGCGCCCGCGGCCGGCGTCGGCCCGTCGAGGCCGTCGGTACCCGCCGCGAGCAGGGTCCAGCCGGTCCCGGCGAGCTGCTCCGCGGCCGCCAGGGCGAATTCCTGATTGCGCCCACCGCGGCCGCGACTGCCGCTCGCCGCGACGACCGTCTCGCCACCGGCGAGCACGCAGAGCGGGCGCCACGGGCGGCGCGGCAGCACCCCGGCAAAGCTCCGCGCCGCCGTGGCCGCCTCGCCCTCGATCGGGTCGGGCAGCCGGCGCACCGCGTAACCGAGCAAGCGGGCGCGCCGGGCCGCCGCGGCAAGGGCGGTCGCGTTGGAGCCGATCACGATCGCCCGCGACCGGGCCACCTCCGGATCGCCCGGCTTGACCGTCTCACCGCGACCGGGCGAGGCCGCGCCTCGCTCGAGGTGACGCAGGACGGAGCGCGGCACTTCGCTGCGCGCCACCGCCGACAGGAGCAGCGCGAGAGCCTGCGCGAACGTCGTCGGATCGGCGACGGCGGGCCCCGAGCCGATCGTCGACGGATCGTCGCCGACGACGTCGGACATCGCGAGCGTCCACACCATGCGCGGTGCGGACAGGCGCAGCAGCCCGCCGCCCTTGACGGCGGAAACGTGCTTGCGCACGGCGTTCAGGGCCGCGATCGGCAGGCCCGAGCGGAACAGCAGACGCTGCAGCCGCACCTCGTCCGCGTCCGGGATGCCGCGTGCCGGCATCGCGAGAAGCGCCGACGCACCGCCGCTCAGCAGGAGCAGGACGGGCTCGCCCTTCGGACGCCGCCGCAGGGCCGCGACGAGTCGTCGCGTCGCCGCAAGACTGCCACGGCCGGGGATCGGATGCTCGCCGCGCAGGATCGTGACGCCACCGATCCGTTCGGGTGCGGCCGAACGGGAGCGCGCACCGGGGGCTCGCGGCGCAATGACGATGCCGCGCACGCCGGGGATCGCGCGCACCACACCGCGGGCCATCGCGACCGACGCCTTGCCCGCTCCCGCGATCCAGGGGCCGGGCGGCGGCTCGGCGAGACGAGCGCGCCTCGGAGACGCCCCGCGCCACCCTGCCGGGCTTCGCTCAGCGCCGCGCAGCCAGCGCCATACGAGCCGCTCGGGGTCGACGGCCAGGAGGGCCGCTTCGAAGATGGCCCGGGCGTCGTCGCGCCGGCGACCGGGGCCGTGCGGGTGCTTGCGACGTTCCTTCAGCCGTTCTCTTCTTCCGACTCGCCGACCGCGAAGCGGCGCAGCCCGCGCTCGTCGTCAGGACGGCGCATTTGCTTGGCTTCGCGCTCCTGCTCGGACTGGCAGCTGATGCAGAGCCGCGAAAAGGGCAGCGCCTTCAGGCGCTCCTCGGCGATATCGAGTTCGCAGACCTCGCACAGGCCGTAGGTCCCCGCCTTGATCCGCCCGAGCGCATCGTCGATCGCCTGAAGTTTCAGGCGGTCTCGGTCGGAGAGGATCAGGCTGATGTCCCGATCGCGCTCCTCGCTCGCCAGGTCGTAGGTATCCATACCCTCGTCCTTGCTGCCCTCTCGGGTGTATTGCGCGTCGTGCTCGATGCCCTCGAGCACCTGCTCGCGCATTGCCAGCAGGGAAGTCTTTGCGGTCTTCAGGAAGGTCTTGCGCAGGACCTTCTTGCCGCCGCCGCGCGTCGAAGCATTGGATGCCATGGGGCGGCGAGCCTAGGCATGGTGCGGCGCCGTGTCAACCTTGGTCGGCGAGAAGCGCTCGGCGAGAGGCCCGGGGCGGGCCGAGCCGCGGTACTCAGTTCTCCCCGGCGACGCTCCCCTCGAGGTCGTAGGTGCTCGTCCGGGTGATGCGGACCGGCAGGATCCGCCCCTCCTCGAGGGCCGGCGAGCGGGCGAGCAGGGTGACGCCGTCGATGTCCGCAGCCTGCCCCTGGGTGCGACCGTACCAGCGCCCGTTGTCGAGCCGGCCGCAGACGAGGACCGGCAGGGTTTCGCCGAGTTGCAGCAGGTTACGCTCGCGGGCGATGCGCGCCTGGAGGCGCATCGCCCGGCGGCGGCGCGCCTCCTTGGTCTTCTCGGGCACCTGCCCGTCGAGGGCGCCCGCGGCCGTGTCCTCCTCCTGCGAGTAGCGGAACACGCCCACCCGCTCGAAGCGCATCTCCTCGAGGAAGCCCAGGAGTTGCTCGAAATCTTCCTCGGTCTCGCCCGGGAACCCGACGATGAAAGACGAGCGCAGCACGACGCCCGGCACGATCTCGCGGATGCGCCCAACGAGTTCCCGCAGCCGCCCCGAGACCCCCTCGCGCCCGCGTCGCATGCGGCGCAGGACCGAGTCGCTCGCGTGCTGCAGCGGCATGTCGACGTAGGAGCAGATGCGCGGCTCGCGGGCGATCAGCCGCAGGAGGTCGTCCCCGACGTGCTGCGGGTAGACGTAGAGCAGCCGGAACCAGTCGATCCCCTCCACCTCGAGCAGCGCCTCGAGAAGCCGGCGGAGGTCGGCGCCGTCGTCGCGGTCCGCGCCGTAGTTCGTCAGGTCCTGCGCGATCAGGTTCAATTCGCGCACGCCACCGCCCGCGAGCCGCCGCGCCTCCTCGACGAGCGACGGGATGCTGCGACTCTCCTGGCGGCCGCGGATCTTCGGGATGATGCAGAATGAGCAGGTGCGATTGCAGCCCTCGGCGATCTTGAGAAACGACGTATAGAACGGCGTCGACTGGATGCGCGGAGCGTCGGCCGGCGGCAGGACGTGCTGGGCGCCGATGTAAGCCGGTCGCTCCCCGGGCGCATCGAGCAGCCTCGGCAGGTCCATGAAGTCGCCGGTGCCGACAAAGACGTCCACCTCGGGGATGCTCTCCCGCAGCGACGACCCGAAGCGCTCGGCGAGGCATCCGGTCACGATGAGCCGGCTCGCGCGGCCCGCCTCCTTGTGGCGGGCGAGGTCGAGGATCGCGTCGATCGACTCCTCCTTCGCCTCGTCGATGAAGGCGCAGGTGTTGACCACCAGCACGTCGGCCTCGGCGGGATCCATCACCAGTCGATGCCCGTCGCGCACGAGCAGGCCCTGCATCACCTCGCCGTCGACGAGGTTCTTCGGGCAGCCGAGCGAGAGGAAGTGGATCCGCTTGCCGGCGGCGATCGTGGTGTGCGGTTCCGCCATCAGTCGCGCATGTTCGTGAACTGGAGCGGCCGCTTGTAGTCGGCCGCGCGTAGCGCCTGGATCACCTTCTGGAGCTCGTCGCGCTGCTTCGCGGTGACGCGGACCTGTTCGTCCTGCACCTGCGCCTGGACCTTGAGCTTGGTCTCCTTGATCAGCTTCACGACCTCGCGGGCGGCGTCGCCGTCGAGTCCCTGGAGCACCTTGATCGTCTGCCGGGCGGTTCCGGCCGAGGCCGGCTCGATCTTGCCGTAGTCGAGCGACTTCAGATCGACACCCCGCTTGGCAAGCTTCGCCTGGAGCACCTCGACGACCGCCTTCACCTTGAAATCGTCGTCGGAGTGGATCTGGATGCCTTCCTTGTCCATATCGATCTCGGTCTTCGTTCCCTTGAAGTCGTAGCGCTGCAGGATTTCCTTGCGGGTTTGCTGGAGCGCGTTCTGGACTTCCTGCGTGTCGACCTCGGACACCACGTCGAAGGACGGCATCGGCTCTTCCTCCCTTGCGTCGAAAGGCGGTTCAGCGGGCGGGGGACTCCTGCACGTCGGTCCCCGCCGGCGGCTCGAAGCGGAAAAGCGCCGGGTCGAGCGGCCGGTTGCGGACCAGTCCACGCAGTGCGACGCGCGTCGTGTTCCCGATCGAGTCGCGGATGATAGCGGCGCGGATGTCGAATGTCACGGGATCGAGCTCGAGTTCGAGCGAGCCGAGCACGGCCTGAGGGTCGTCGAGCGGATCGAGGCGAAGCCGCACCGAGCCGTCCCCAGCCGGCGCGATGAGCGTCGGGCGGAAGTCGCGCTCCACGCTGGCGACGCCGAGCAGGAAGGACACCGGGGTGCGCGATTCGAAGGCGTCGCGCAGGGGCGCCCGCAGGACCTGCTTGTCCGCCGGCTGGTGGATCCAGAGGTACTCCCCGTCGCAGACGATCGTCTGCTCGTCGGGCTTCTCGTAGCGCCAGAGCATCCGCCCCGGGCGCTGGAACCAGACCTTGCCCGAGGAGCGCAGGACCTGGCCCCCGCTCTCGATCTTCATCTCCTGGTCGAAATCGGCGGAGAACGTCTCGGTCGCATCATAGCGTCGCTGCACCCGCTGCGTCGCGGTCTCGGCCGAGAGGGCCGGCGAGCTCGGCTTTGCCGGCCCCGCGACCCGGGCCACCGTCGGCGCTCGGGCCTCCGACGGAGGCGGCGCAGCGGCGAGCAGGAGGAGGGCGAGGAACGCAGGGCGGCCGGAGCCGGTCTTCATCCCTCCTCGATACGACGCGCGAGGATCTCGCGCACGCCCCGGTGGTCGGCCGGGCTCAGTACCCCTTCCCGCTCCATGCACTCGATCATCCGGGCCGCGCGGTTGTAGCCCACCTGCAGGCGGCGCTGGAGGTAGGAGATCGAGGCCTTGCCGCTCTCGGTGACGATCCGGACGGCCTCGTCGTACATCTCGTCGTAGGCCTCGTCGCCGGAGTCCCGGTCGCCACCCGCCGACGCCTCGTCCTCGGGGTCGGCGAGCAGGTCCATCCGGTAGTGCTGCTGCTCCTGGTCGGCGACGAACCGGACCAGGCGCTCCACCTCGCCGTCGGACACGTAGGCCCCGTGCAGGCGCTGCAGGTCCGAGCGCCCCGGCGGCAGGAAGAGCATGTCACCCTCGCCGAGCAGGTTCTCCGACCCCATGCTGTCGAGGATGGTGCGCGAGTCCACCTTCTGCCGCACGCGGAAGGAGATGCGTGCCGGAAAGTTCGCCTTGATGACGCCGGTCAGGATGTCGACCGAGGGGCGCTGGGTCGCGACGACGAGGTGCACGCCGGCGGCACGCGCCTTCTGCGCGAGCTGCGTGATCGGCAGTTCCACGTCGCGACGGGTGAGGATCAGGTCGGCGAGTTCGTCGATGATGACGACGATCCGGGGCAGGTGCTGGTGGACCCTGGCCGGCGGGGCGAGGGAAGCTTCGTCGCCCGCCTCGTCGGTGGTGTCGTCCCCGTCCTCCTCGAGTTCGATGACGGCCGCCGAGTCGGCCTCCTCGGCCACGGCCTTGTTGTAGCCTTCGATGTTGCGGACGCCCTTTTCGCGCATGAGCGAATAGCGTTCGTTCATCTCCCGCACGAGGTTGTTCAGCACGGCGAGCGCCGGCTTGGAATCGGTCACGACCGGTACGATCTGGTGCGGGATCGCCTCATAGGTCGTGAGTTCGAGCATCTTCGGATCGATCATGACGAAGCGGACGTCGCGCGGCGTCGCGCGCATGAGGATGCTCGCGATGAGCGTGTTCAGGAACACCGACTTGCCCGCGCCCGTCGCGCCGGCGACGAGCAGGTGCGGCATGCGGCCGAGGTCGCCGACGACCGCCGCACCGGTCGTGTCCTTGCCGAGCGCGATCGTGAGCGGCGAGAGCGGCTGCGCGAACGCGTCGGAGGCGACGATCTCGCGCAGCAGGACTTTCTCGCGGCGTGGATTGGAGACCTCGATGCCGACGACAGACTTCCCGGGGATCGGGGCGACGATGCGGACGCTCATGGCCCGCATCGCCATCGCGAGATCGTCTTCGAGCGCGACGATGCGTCCGACCTTGATGCCGGCGTCGGGCTCGAATTCATAGGTGGTGATGACCGGCCCCGGGTGGATCTCGACGACCGAGCCGTGCACACCGAAGGTGTCGAGCTTGGTTTCGAGGACATGGGCGCTCGCCCGGAGCGCCTCGTCGTCGACCGGCTCAGGGCGATCGACCACCGGGTCGAGAAGGCCGACGTCCGGCAGGCAGTAGGCCTGTCCCGGGGCGAAGCCGAGGCCGAGTTGGCGACGCGGCGGCGCCTTGGGCGCGGTCGGACGCGGCGGCGCCTTGGCGACGACGACCGGGCCGCGGCGGGTACCGGCGCGCTCGGCGGCGCGGTCCCGCTCGCGCAGGACGTTCGGCGGCGCCAGTTCCTCGGACCGGGTGAGCAGGATCGGCTCACCCTCGCCGACCAGCATGAGATCCGTGCGCCGACCGAGGAGCCGGCGCCAGGCCGATCCGGCCGCGCCGACCGCCCCCCGGCCGAGGCCGGCGGCGACGCCGAGCAGCGAGCGGCCGGTCGCGATCGCCGCGCACAAGCCGAAGACCGTAGCGGCGATCAGCAACGCACCGGTCGCGCCGAAGCCGTCGCGCAGCAATTCCTGGAGGAAGCCGCCGACGAGACCGCCGGCCGGCACGCGACGCCAGGAGCCGAGGAGGATCTGGAGGAGAACGGCGCCCGCGAGCACGGCTCCGGCGAGGCACGCCGCACGCAGTGGGCCGAGCCCCTGCCAGCGCCCCGCGAAGACGAGGCAGGCCGCGACGACCAGCCCGCCGGGGAGCACGATCGACCACAATCCGAAGAGTTGAACGAGAACGTCGGCGAGGGTAGCCCCCGCTTGTCCGATCAGGTTCGTGCGGCGCACCGGGTCGAAGGAGAGCACCGCCATCGCGAGCAGCACCCCGGCGAGCCCGAGTCCGATCGCACCCGCCTCCCGCGCCATCCCGGGAGGGACTGGCGGCAGCGCGGCCGGGGCCGCTTCGGCGCGCTTGCGCGCGGGAGCGGCCATCGCCTCACATCTCGAAGACGTGCGGCACGATGAGCGGCCGCCGTCCTCGCGTCTTGGAGAAGAACTTCTTCAATACCCGACGGACCGCGTCCTCGACCTCAAGCAGATCGGCGCGGGACTCGGGCGTGATCTCGCGCAGCTTGGCGAGGACGGCCGACTTCGCCTCGTCCAGATACGCCTGGTCGCCGTCCCCGGCGAGCACGCCGCGGGTAATGAGTTCGGGCCCAGAGGTGATCTCGCCGGTCTGCTGGTGGATCGCGATCACCGCGACCACGAAACCGTCCTCCGACAGGTGGCGACGCTCGTGCAGCACCTCGAAGTCCACGTCGCCCTCGCCCGTGCCGTCGACCAGCACGCGGCCGGCGACGACCTTCTCCCCGGTATGAGCGCCGGCGTCGTCGATCTCGAGGACATCGCCGTCCTCGAGGAGGATGCAGCGGTCGAGCGGAATCAACCCGGTGTCGGCCGCGAGCCTCCGGTGCTCGGTCAGGTGGCGGTACTCGCCGTGGACCGGCACGAAGAAGCGCGGCCGCACGAGTTGGATCATGGTGCGCAACTCGTCCCGGTAGGCGTGGCCCGACACGTGCACGCCCTCCCGGTCGCCGGTGTGGATCTGCGCGCCGCGCTTGGCCAGGCGGTTCAGCAGGGAGTGTACGCTGCGCTCGTTGCCGGGGATGACGCGCGACGACAGGATGACGGCGTCGCCCTCCCCCACCGTGAGCTGCTTGAACTGGCCGTCGGAGAGGCGCGAGAGCGCCGACGTGGGCTCACCCTGCGAGCCCGAGATGAGCACGGTCAGGAGGCGCGGGTCGATTCGCATCGCCTCGTCGGTCGAGACGAAGCCACCCTGCGGCAGTCGGAGGTAGCCGATGTCGCCGGCGAGCCGCGTACTGTCCTCGAAGCCGCGCCCCGCGACGGCGATGCGCCGGCCGCAGGCGGCGCTCGCGTCGATCACCTGCTGCACGCGGTGCAGGTGCGAGGCGAAGGTGGTCACGAAGACCTTGCCGGGCACGACGCGGATGAGTTCCTCCATGCGCGGCCCGACATCGCTCTCCGAACCGCACTCGCCATCGTGCTCGGCGTTCGTCGAGTCCGAGAGCAGCAGCAGCACGCCGCGTCGGCCCCACTCGGCGAGGCGCTCGAGGTCCGAGGTGCGGCCGTCGATCGGACGCGGGTCGATCTTGAAGTCGCCGGTGTGGATGATCACGCCCTGGGGCGTCGTGATCGCGACCGCCACCGAGTCGACGATCGAGTGCGTCATGTGGATCGGCTCGACCCCGAACGGACCGACATCGACGCGCACACCCGGCTCGACCATCTCGATCGGCACCGAGACGTTCGCCCGACGCAGCTTCTCGCGCGCGAGCAAGGTCGCGAAACGCGGACCGAACACGGGCACCGGAAACTCCGCGAGCAGGCGCGGCAGCGCGCCGATGTGATCCTCGTGGCCGTGCGTCAGGACAACGCCACGCAGTAGCCCGGGACGCTCGCGAAGGTAGGTGACGTCGGGCAGCATCAGGTCGATGCCGAGACCGGGGCGATCCGGGAAGAGGACGCCGCAGTCGATCGCGATCGCCGCACCCTCCGATTCCACGAGGAGCATGTTGAGCCCGACTTCGCCGAGCCCACCGAGCGGGACGATACGCACCGCCGCTGGCATCTAGTCGCCGCCGACAGGGGCGCTACCCCTTCGGCCTCCACCCAGCACCACCACCCGGACGGCAGGCTACGAGCCGGACCACGGGATGTCAACGCGGCAGGGGTTTCCGGCGATCGCTGGCGCGGACACGCGGCCGCGGCCACTCTCCCGGGGCCGCGACGGGCTGGTACGGCTCTTGGAAAGGTTTGCCCCGACGGCGCACCGGGTGTAACGCGGAACGCGCCGCCCACCGGGAATCCCCCCGGGCTGGCACCAGGAGGCGAACACCATGTCGGTCAACAAGGCGATCCTCGTCGGGCGGCTAGGCGCCGATCCCGAGATGCGTTTCACCGGAACTGGGCGCGCCGTGTGCAACTTCCGCATCGCGACCGACAGCGTGTGGAAGGACCGCGACGGCAACCGGCAGAAGCGCACCGAGTGGCACAAGATCGTCGTCTGGGGTCCGCAGGCGGAGACCTGCGGCAAATACCTCGCGAAGGGCCGCGAGGTCTACGTCGAGGGCGAACTGCAGACCCGCAGCTACGACAAGGAAGGCCAGAAGCACTACTCGACCGAAATCGTGGCGCAGACGGTGCGCTTCCTCGGCGGGGGTGCCGAGCGCGGCGCCGGTCGCGAGATGGGCGATCAGGAGCCGATGGGTGGCGGGATGGGCGGCGGCTTCGACGCACCGGGCCCTGACGACGACGTCCCCTTCTGAACGGATGCGTGCCCTTCGCGTCGCACGAAGCGGCGCCTTGCGGGCCGCGGGGGCAACCTCGCGGCCCGTCGTGTTCGTGGGGGCCGCCCCGGCCGTCGCTCCTCAGACCATTCCGCGCTCGGCGAAGCTCGTCCACGAACGGTGCCCGACGACGACGTGGTCGAGGATGCGGATGCCCAGCAGTTCGCCCGCGGCGCGCAAGCGCCCGGTGAGCGTCGTGTCCTCCGGCGATGGCTCGGGATCGCCACTCGGGTGGTTGTGTACAAGGATCAGCGCGGCCGCCGCCTCGCGGATGGCGCAACGGAACACCTCGCGCGGGTGCACCAGGCTCGCGGTGAGCGTGCCCTCGGAGATCCGTACCTCGCGCATCAGGCGCCCCTTGCCGTCGAGCATGAGGACGTAGAAGCGCTCCTGCTTCAGACCGGCAAGTCGTGGATGAAAATGTCGCCACACCGCCTCGCTGCGGGTGATCGGCTCGCCCGGTTCGAGCGCGCGGTGGTCGGCACGGCGGCCGAGCGCGATCGCCGAGCACAGCGCGACGGCGCGGGCGGCACCCACGCCGGGCAGGGCCGCGATCTCGGCGGGACTCGCGGCGGCCAGGTCCGAGGCCGTCGGGTAGACGGCCGTCACGCGCTGCGCCGCGGCGCGCGCGCGGGAGCGGTGCCCGGCCGCTCCGAGGACGAATGCCACGAGGTCGGCGAGCGGTAGCGACTCGACGGCGTCGACGGCACGGGCTTCAGCTTCGCAGGCGGCGTGCACGACCGGAGGACGCGAGCGAGGACCGTGCCAGAGGCGCAGGCGTCCGGGCCGTGCGTTCGCCGACGCGCACGCAACCCTGTGCAACGCCGGCGCAACGCGGCGTTACGCCGGCGCCGCGGGCCACCGGGCCGACCTCCGAGTACACGGGGTTGTCCCGGCCCGCCTGCCTCGACCGCCGGCGCATGCGGCAGGTCGCCGCGCGACGCACGACGCACCCGGCGGGTCGACGCGCGCCGCCGGTTCGCGCCTCAGTCGGCCGCGCGACGCGCGAGGAGTCCCTTCAGGTACGGCCCCTCGGGGTGCGCCGCGAGAACCGGGTGGTCGACGTCGGCGCCGAGCTGCGCCAGAATCTCGAGCCGGCTCGGCGAGGCGGCGGCGGTCGACACCGCGTGCGCGAACGCGTCCATCGCGACGTGCGGCGAACAGCTGAACGTGAGCAGCAGCCCACCCGGCGCGAGCGCGCGCAGGGCACGCCGGTTCAGGTCGCGGTAGGCGCGCACCGCGCGGTCGCGATCGGCACGGTGCCGTGCGAACGGCGGCGGATCGAGCACGACAAGGTCGAAGGCGGCGAGATCGCGTGATTCCTCGAGCACGTCGAAGACGTCGCGGCCGATCCACTCGGCGCGGCCCTCGTCGAGGCCCGAGAGCGCCCACGCCTCGCGCGCGAGCGCGAGCGCCGGCCCCGAGGTCTCGACCGAGACCACCCGCTCGGCGCCGCCGAGCCCGGCATGGATCGCAAAGCCGCCGGTGTAGGCGAAGGCGTTGAGGACCCGCTTGCCGCGCGCGAGGCGCCCGAGCAGCCGGCGGTTCGCGCGCTGGTCGAGGAAGAAGCCGGTCTTCTGCCCGCCGCGCACGTCGACGAGAAAGCGCGCACGCCCCTCGGCGATCTCGATACGCTCGGGCGGTTCCGCGCCGTCGGCGACCCCGCTGCGGTCGGCCAGGCCCTCCTCGCGGCGCGCACCGCCGGTCGAGCGCTCGAAGACGCCATCGGGCCGGATCGACGCCGCGAGGGCCTCGAGGATCTCGCCGCGCAGCCGTTCGGCGCCGGCCGTCAGCAATTGGAGGACGGCGTTGCGACCGTACACGTCGATCACCACGCCCGGCAGGCCGTCGCCCTCGCCGTTCACTAGGCGGAAGCCGCCGCCCTCGACGAGGCCGAAGTTGCGGCGCAATTCCAGGGCGTCGGCGATCCTGCGGCGCACCAGGTCCGCGTCGATGCGCTCCTCACGGCGCGAGAACATGCGCACCGCGATCGAGCCGCGCGGATTCCAGGTGCCGACGCCGAGGAGCGCATCGTCGGCGCTCGAGACCCTCGCGAACGCACCAGGCGACTCGTCGCCGGACAACTCGGCGATCGCGCCGGAGAACACCCAAGGGTGCCCGCCGCGGGCGGGTCCGTCCTTGCCGGGCTTGAGCCGGACGTCGAGTTCGAGTCCGGGCGGCAGGTCGCGGCCTGCGCGGGAGTGCTGCTGACGGGCATTGCTCATCGCTTGCGCTTCCAGTCTCCGCTGCGCCCGCCGCTCTTGGCCACGAGGCAGACGTCTTCGATGACCATGCCGCGGTCGATCGCCTTGCACATGTCGTAGATCGTGAGCGCGGCCGTCGTCGCCGCGACCAGCGCCTCCATCTCGATGCCGGTGCGCGCCTCGACCCGTGCCTCGGATTCGATCGCGACCCGACCGGCGCGCTGATCGACGGTGATGCGAACGTCGACGAAGTCGAGTCCGATCGGGTGGCAGAGCGGGATCGTCTCGCCGGTGCGCTTGGCGGCCATCACCCCGGCGATCCGCGCGGTCGCCAGCACGTCGCCCTTGGCGATCACCCCGGCGGCGATCGCGCGCGCGGTCGCCCGCTCCATCCGCACCGCCGCCCGGGCCACGGCGACGCGCCGGGTGACCGGCTTGTCGCCGACGTCGACCATGCGGGCCCGGCCCTGCGCGTCGACATGGGTCAGGCCACGGCTCGCGGCCGCCTTCCGGGTCGTTCTCGGCATCGGCCGGTTGCTAGCATGCGCAAGCGGCAGCCTCCCGCGCCCCCCTCGGAGGAAGCGCCGAGGTGGCGCGGCGGGCACGTCGAACCCGGCCGCGCGGCGACGCGCGCGGCCGATTGCCCGCCCCGAGCGCAGCCGATAGCGTCGGGCGCCATGACGAACGACGCAGCCAACGACTCCAGGGCCGAGACCGTCCGGTTTCTCGGCGCGGCCGGTACGGTCACCGGTTCCAAGCACCTCCTCTCCATCGCGGGCCGCCGCGTGCTGCTCGACTGCGGCCTCTTCCAGGGACTCAAGGCGCTGCGCGAGCGCAACTGGCGGAACTTCCCGTTCGATCCGGCGGCGCTCGACGCGGTCGTACTCTCGCATGCGCACATCGATCACTCAGGCGCGCTCCCGCTGCTGGCACGCCAGGGCTACCGCGGCGCGATCCACTGCACGTCGGCGACCGCGGAACTGCTCGAACCGCTACTGCTCGACGCCGCTCACCTGCAGGAGGAGGAGGCCCGCTTCGCGAACCGCCACCGCACCTCCAAGCATGCCCCGGCGCTGCCGCTCTACACCGAGACGGACGCGAAGCGGGCGCTGGGGCTGCTGCGTCCGCACGGCTACGCCGAGGAATTCACGGTCGCCGACGGCATCCGGGTCGTCTACCGCCGCGCCGGCCACATCCTCGGATCGGCGACCGTCTCGGTCGCCTGGGGAAACCGCGGCGCCGAGCGCCGCCTGCTCTTCTCCGGCGACCTCGGCCGCTACGAGCGCCCCATCCTGCGCGATCCGGACCCGATCCCCGAGGCCCCCGACATCCTGCTCGTCGAATCAACTTACGGCGACAAGATCCACCCGGAGAATCCCTCGCGGGAACTCGCCCGCGTGGTGAAGGAGGCCGCCGAGCGCCGCGGCGCCATCATCATCCCGGCCTTCGCGATCGACCGCACTCAGGAACTGCTCTACGTGCTGCACGACCTTCAGGAGCGCGGTGAGGTACCGGTGCTGCCGCTTTACGTCGACAGCCCGATGGCAATCGAGGTGACGTCGATCTACGCGCGCCACGTCGAGGACCACGACATCGAAATGACGCGCCTCGAAGGCAGCGCTTCCCCGCTCTCCCCGCGCAACGTACGCATGCTGCGCACGCCCGAAGAGTCGAAGTCGCTCAACAACGCCTCCGGGCCGATGATCATCATCTCGGCGAGCGGCATGGCGACCGGCGGGCGCGTGCTGCACCACCTGGTGCGCCGCCTGCCCGACCCGTCGACGACCGTGCTCTTCGCCGGCTACCAGGCCGCGGGAACCCGTGGTCGCTCGCTCGTCGAGGGGGCGCGCACGCTGCGGGTCTTCAATCAGGAGGTCGTCGTCCGGGCCCACGTCGAGAAGATCGACGGCTTCTCCGCCCATGCCGACCAGCAGGAGATCCTGCGCTGGCTGCGCACCTTCCCCGCGGCGCCTCGTGCGACTTGGTGCGTCCACGGCGAGGCCCAGCCCGCCGACACCCTGGCCTCGGTCATCCGCCATGAACTCGGCTGGCAGGCGCGCGTCGCGGAGGACGGCGCCACCGTCCCGATCGCCTGAGGCGCAGGGCGGGCGTCGCCACGCGAACGACCGATGCGGGCCGCGCGCCGGCCGCCGGTCGGGTCAGCCCTCGAGGGCTCCCGACGCCGCGATCGCCGCGAGCACCCGGTCGCGCCAAGCCGGCCGACAGACGACGAACTCGTGGTTCTTCGGATCGCGCGAGTTGTAGCGGTGCTCTTCGCCGCGCAAGCGGCACACCGTCCAGCCGAGAGCACGCGCGACGGTCTCCGGCGCGCAGGTGTCCCACTCCTTTAAGCCGACCTTGTGCACATAGACGTCGGCTTCGCCCTGAAGGATGAGCGCCGTCTTGTATCCGGCGCTGCCGAACGGCGTCGGCGCCGCGGCACCGAGGCGATCGCAGAACGCGGCCACCCACGGCGGCGTGTGGCTGCGGGAGACGACCACGCGTGGGCTTGCCGGGCCGGGATCCCCGCCCGGCAGCAGGGCGGCCACCGGTGCACCCTCGATCCCGGCGCGGGGTGGCGCACCGGAACCCTCGGCGACCCCCCACAAGAGGCGCCCGAGCGAGGGCAGCGCGACCGCTGCGAGCGCGCAGCGGCCATCGACCGCCAGTGCCACGTGCACCGCCCAGTCGTCGCGGCCCTGACTGAACTCCCGCGTCCCGTCGAGCGGATCGACGATCCAGCAGCGCCGGCGTGCGAGGCGCGCCGGGGAATCGGCGGTCTCCTCGCTGAGCAGCCCGTCCTCGGGGAACCGGCCACGGATGAGTCCCTGCAGCAGGCCGTCGGCGGCCTGATCGCCGATGTCGGCGAGCATGTCGCCCTGCCAGCGTCCGCTCTCGCGAAGGGCGAGGACGCGCAGGCCGGCCTCGCGCGCGGCGGCGGTGGCGAATTCGAGGTCCCGTACCTGGTCGATGGTGGTGTCTGCGCTGGACATGGGGGTGCTTGCTCCACCAACGGCGTCGACGGGTCAAGTGCGCACTGCGCGAAAGCGGTTTGACCGCGCCTCCGACACCGGGCATATCTCCGACACGGCAAAGCGGCACCCGACGGCGCAAGGGCCTTCGGGGGAAAGTCGCGCCGCGGGTTGGAAGGTCGGCCGTGGCGATGCAGGATCCGGCCGGCATCATGCGCGCGGGGGGTGGCGGTGAAAGCGAACGGGCGGCACGACCATCGCAGTTGGATCGCGGTCGGACTGCTGCTGCTGGCCGCGTGCGGTCCGCCGGTGCGACCGGCGGACGGCCGGATGGCCCAGGATGCGTCGCTCCAGGCGGCGCGCGCGCGCGGCTGGGCCCACCTGGTGGACCGGCTCGTCGCCGACGGCGTAGACCGACGACAGGTGGCGCGCGTCTTCTCGGACCCGCGCATGCCGCCCTTCGACGGGATGGAATTCCGCGTGCCGAAACCGAGTCGGGGCGGCGGTGGTCACGGCGGCGGGGTGAATTCTGCGGAAGTCGCGGGGGCGCGGCGTTGTCGGGCTCAATACGCGTCCGCCTTCGAGGAGACCGAGGCGCGCACCGGCGTACCGGGAAACGTCATCGCGGCGCTGCTCCAGGTCGAGACGGGTTGCGGTCGCAACACCGGCACGCACCGGGTCCTGCCCGCCCTCGCCCGGCTCGCGATGGCCAATGAACCGAACAACCTCTCGCTCAACCTCTCGATCCGCAGCGAGGGCGCCGACGGCGCAGAGGAGGCGAACGACATCGAACACCGGGTGAAGTCCCGGGCCCACTACCTCGAGAAGACGTTCTACCCCGAGGTCCGCGCGACGTTCGAGGTCGCGCGCCGCATGGGGGTCGATCCGCTCGATCTGCGCGGGTCGTTCGCCGGCGCCTTCGGGATCCCGCAATTCCTGCCCTCGAGCTACTTGCGCTGGGGCCGCGACGGGAACGGCGACGGCCGGGTCGACCTGCGCGAACCCGAAGACGCGATCGCCTCCTGCGGCAACTACCTGGCGAGCAACGGCTGGAGGCCCGGCATCGACGCGGAGGGCCGGCGCAAGGTGATCTGGCACTACAACCACTCCCAGGCCTACGTGAACAAGGTGCTCGGCATCGCGAACCGCGTCGGGCCGGTCGGAGGAGACAGCCGTCGCGACGTCGAGCGACGCCTCCAGGTCACCCGCGCGCGCCCGGCACCCCGCGCCGACCTCGATGCACGAGCACCGGCGATTCCCCCGCCTCCCTTCGAGGTTCGACCCTGGGCCCTCGCGCCGCGTCCGCCGATCACCTGGTACGGGCGTCGCTGAAGCCGTCCCGCGACACCGTCCCGCAACGCCGCCGACGCCCCGACGATTGACACCCGCGGGGGTGATCGGTAGCGCAACGGCCGGCGCCCGAACCGGGCGTCCGCGGCGTCGGCGACGGGCTCGCCCGGGCCGCCCCCCCAGCCGCAAGGAAGGAAGATCGAGCATGAGCAGCGCACCTCAGCAGCCGAAGTCGACGAACATCGTCTGGCATCCGGGCCAGGTCACCCGCGATGACCGCCAGCGCATCACCGGCCACCGGGGCTGCACGGTGTGGTTCACCGGACTTTCCGGTTCGGGCAAGTCGACGATCGCGGTCGCGGTCGAGAAGTCGCTTTGGGACCGCGGCGTTCGCTCCTACATCCTCGACGGCGACAACATCCGCCACGGCCTGAACAACGATCTCGGGTTCTCGCCCGAGGACCGCACCGAGAACATCCGCCGCATCGGTGAGGTGGCCAAGCTCTTCACCGACGGCGGGGTCGTGAACCTGACCGCGTTCATC
>Ga0114966_10002490_pt1 | contig 16433 bp, 12 predicted proteins | sample M_130207_XF_Meta_FD_87029 | JGI IMG/M metagenome (GOLD analysis project Ga0114966, IMG submission 87029) | Freshwater microbial communities from Lake Montjoie, Canada to study carbon cycling - M_130207_XF_MetaG | ecosystem: Environmental > Aquatic > Freshwater > Lake | place: Lake Montjoie...
AACACTTTCGACCACTTGTCGAATTCGGCAAGGACTTCCGTGCGCATCGCTTCGGGCGTGCCGCCGCTGACTTCGATGCCGAGCGCCGCGAGTTTCGCCTTCAGGTCGGCCTGCTCCAGCACCGCGACCGTCTCGCGATTCAGGCGCGCGATGATTTCTTTCGGCGTGCCGGCCGGCGCATATAGCGCGTAGTCGGTGTTCGACTGGAACCCCGGCAGGCCGGCTTCGCTGATGGTCGGCACGTCAGGCAATTGCGCCGAGCGCTGCTCGCTGGCGACGGCGAGCGCGCGCAGGCGGCCCGTCTTGATGTGCGGCAGATGCGCCGGCATGCTGTCGAGCGCCATCGTCACCCGTCCTTCGATCAGGTCGGGCAGCATCAGCGCCGAGCCTTTGTACGGCACGTGCACGATATCGACACCGCCTCTCTGCTTGAACATCTCGCCAGTGAGATGAATATTCGAGCCGGTGCCGGAAGAAGCAAACGTGAGTTGGCCCGGCTTCGCCTTGGCGAGCGCGATCAGGTCCTTGACCGACGCGACGCCGATGCTGGGCGCCACGACCAGGACGATGGTGCCGTAGCCGATCTTGCTGATAGCGGCGAGATCGCGGCGCATATCATAGCTTTTGCGGTAGTAAATCTGCGCGATCAATGCCGCGCCTATCGGCCCGACCAGCAGCGTGTAGCCGTCGGCCGGGCTTTTCACCGCGATCTCGGTACCGATCGTGGTGCCGGCGCCCGGCCTGTTGTCGACCACCAATGACTGCCCGAGGCGTGCACTGAGCCGCTCGCTGACGGCCCGCGCGACAATATCGACCCCGCCGCCGGGCGGAAAAGCGGCGATGACACGAACCGGTTTGGTCGGATACTGCGCGTCAGCCGCAACAACGCTTCCCGTCGTGGCTAACAGCGTGATGCCGATTGCGGCGGTGACTTTGCTCATGTGGAATTCCCCGCTGATATGAAGGCCAGCGATTATTCTATCCCGTGGGGAGCCCGGAAACCGCCCCGGCAAATTAACCCGAATCCATCTCAAAAACAATTTGGAACCGCCGATGAACGCCGATGAACGCAGAAACGCTCAAAAGACCTGGCATTAGTTGGGGGCGGATCTGGAATTGTATCGGCGTTAATCGGCGGTTGCTTGTCGGTGTAGTATTTTTAAGAAGACCTCTAGCGAAATCGCCCACCCGTACGATAAACAAACGACGACTTCTTCTTCGCCGCGCCGGCGGGTGCTGCGGGCGCATGTCCGCCACTTTTGGCGGCGGGAGCCGGCTTGGCGTGATGCGCGGGCGCGGGTTGGGAACTCGGCCGGCCATGTTGCGGCTTGGGCTGAGCGTGACTTGGGTGCTTTGGCTGTGAGTGCGGGGCCTTCTGCGCGCCCTGTCCCTGGCTGCGGCCACCACCGCCGGACTTGCCGCGCGGTTGGCCCTGCCCGCCGCCGCTTCTTTGTTGGCCGGGTTGTTGTCCGCGCTGCTGGCCGCGTTGATGTCCCTGATTCTGCCCCCGGCCCTGTCTCTGCAGGATCGGTTGCGCCTTCTCGTTCCGGTCCGGCTCGAAGCCGGGGATGACTTCCTGCGGAATGTCGCGCTTGATCAGCCTCTCGATGTCGCGGAGAAACTCGTGCTCGTCCACGCAGACGAGCGAGATCGCCTCGCCGGTCGAACCCGCGCGGCCGGTGCGGCCGATGCGGTGCACGTAATCCTCGGGAATGTTCGGCAGATCGTAGTTGACCACGTGCGGCAGCTGGTCGATGTCGATGCCGCGCGCGGCGATGTCGGTGGCGCACAGCACCGCCAGATCGCCCGTCTTGAACTCGGCGAGCGCGCGCGTGCGCGCGCCCTGGCTTTTGTTGCCGTGTATCGCCAGCGCGGTGATGCCGTCCAGGATCAACTGCTTCACTAGCCTATCGGCGCCGTGCTTGGTGCGCAGAAACACCAGCACCTGGTGCCATTTGTTCGTTTTGATGAGATGCGAGAGCAACTCGCGCTTCTTGTCGCGATCGACCGGATGGACTTTCTGGCTGATGATCTCCACCGTCGAATTACGGCGCGCGACCTCTATCATCGCCGGCGCATTGAGCAGGTTGTCGGCCAGCGCCTTGATCTCCGCGGAGAACGTCGCCGAGAACAGCAGGTTCTGCCGCCGCTTGGGCAATTGCGCGAGGATGCGCTTGATGTCGTGAATGAAGCCCATGTCGAGCATGCGGTCGGCTTCGTCGAGTACCAATATCTCGACGTGCGACAGGTCAACGGCACGCTGCTGGTGCAGATCGAGCAGACGGCCCGGTGTCGCGACCAGGATATCGACGCCGCGTTTCAGTTTGATCATCTGCGGATTGATGCCGACGCCGCCGAACACAACAGTGGACGTCCGCTTCGAGTATTTACCGTAAACGCGAACGCTTTCTTCGATCTGCGCGGCGAGCTCGCGCGTCGGCGCCAGGATCAGCACACGGACCGGTTTACGCCCGCTGGCAGTCTTTGCACCTTCGCGCGTGGACAACAGTTGCAGGATAGGCAGCACGAAGCCGGCGGTCTTGCCGGTGCCCGTCTGCGCGCCGGCCAGCAGGTCGCCGCCTGCAAGCACGGCGGGGATCGCCTGCATCTGGATGGGTGTGGGAATGGTATAGCCGTGCTCCGCGACCGCGCGTACGAGATCGTCGGACAAACCGAGATTTGCGAATGACATGTGGATTTCCAATAAAGCGATCGGCCTGTCACTTGATAAGAGTGCCAGTCACAGGCGGATAAATATGAAAGTGTCGGAACCGACAGCGGCAGGGGGACTGGTCAACAAAGCCGCGTGAGGCGGAGTATAGCAGGGTCGCTGCTGCTTCCTCGTCGACATTGCCTACCAGCCTGTCTTCATCGATGCAGCATTGCAGTAATTCTGCTAAACTGCAAGGCATGAAAGCAAATGTCACGATTACCAGCCGCGGCGTTATCACGCTACCGGCGAAACTGCGTCAGGCGCTTGGATTGAAAGCCGAAGACCATCTGATCGCCGAAACCACCCCGGAGGGTCTGCTTCTGCGTCCCGCCGTCACACTGCCGGTGGAAATGTATACGCCGGAGCGCGTGCGCGAGTTCGATGTTGCCGAGCAGGAACTCGCCGCCTACCTCGGCGCCAAGTCCGCAGGGTCCAGGCGTACCACGCGGCCCGAGCGGAAATCTGCCCGCAAAGCGTAGCGGGTCCGCGCATGCGGGTGTTTCTTGATGCAAATATCCTCTTCTCCGCCGCGAAATCCGATGGCGCGGTGCGCGAATTCGTGCACTTGCTGATCAGCCGCGGGCATGATTGCAGGGTCGACGACTACGTCGTGATCGAAGCGCGCCGCAATCTCGCGGCAAAAGAACCCTCTGCGCTAACCCGCTTGGAGTCGCTGCTCAAGCGTCTGCATATCAGTCCGGCGCAGGCGCCCGGTCCGGAATTGCGGCTGGTCAACTGGCTTCCGGAAAAAGACCGCGCAGTATTGGCCGCGGCAATACGCTTGCGCTGCGACGCGCTGGTCACCGAAGACCGCACACACTTTGGCGCAGGTTATGGCAGGAATTTCGCCGGCGTTACCATCCACTCGCCGCGATCATTGGCTGAGCAGTTATTCCGTTAGCGCCGGCAGGGCAAAAGGCGAGGACTGCCAACTTGAAGCTATCTCAAAAACCCCATTAAGGCCGTTCGTGCTGAGGTATCGAAGCATGAACGGCCTCCGTAACTCTGAACCACGGCATATCTTTGCCCTTCTATACATCAGGGCGAACGGATTTTTGAGATGCCTTGTAGCTATTCGAGCATGATTCGGCGGGCGTCATCGTCCCGGTGCAAGCTTTGTTGTCCCCGCTACAATGAACGTCTTCAGGTTCCAATTTGGCGATTTCTATCAAGGAAAGCACGATGCAAGAGAACACATCGAGATACGCTGACAGTCTGGCCGCGCCCGCACCGCGCACGCATGTCCATACGCGTGACGTCCAATACCGCGGTTACCGCCGTGAAGACGGGTTGTGGGACATAGAAGCGGAGCTTACCGACACGAAAACATATGAGCAGGAGAAGCCCGGCAGAGGCGTCATGCCAGCCGGCGAGGCCGTGCACGGCATGGTGATCCGTTTGACGGTGGACGATGGAATGAAGATCACCGACGTCGCCGTCGGCATGCCGGCAACGCCGTTTCCGGAATGCCATCAAGCCAACCCGCCCATGCAGAGGCTGATCGGCTGCACGCTGGGGCGCGGATGGCGCAAGGCAATTGAAGAAGCGCTCGGGGGAACCCAGGGCTGCGCGCATCTGCGCGAACTGCTGTTCAATATGGCAACCGTGGGCTACCAGACGATCCCGCTTTACCTTAGACACCTGCGGAAACTCGCCGGCTTGCCCGAGCCTCTGCTCGAGCGCCCGCCGCCGCACATTGGCCAGTGCGTCGCATGGGACTTCAACGGCACCGTGGTGAAACGCGTGTGGCCGGAATTTGCCGGGTGGAAGCCGAAAGAAGATTGATCAGGTAAGGAGCCGGCGCTATTCGCTCCTTCCCTTTCAAGGGGAAGGCTGGGATGGGGATGGGTCACTCATTGCTTCCCCGGGGGCAGCCCGGGAGCTGGTCACTTTCCCTTGCGCGGCCAAGCGAAAGTAACCAAAGGGAAGGCCGCCCTGGTGATCCGCGCCAGCGCGTCCCCTGTGTTACTCGACGAGTTCGGGGTCTGTGGAACTCGCTCGAAGCATGAGAAAACACATAAGCATTGCGAGCTCAGACAGGTCCTCGACCACGGCACCGAACTCGCCTGTGTTACTCGGCGGCTCACAGGGGTCACGATGGCAGGCAGTATTGCGGTGCGGGCAAGCAAGCTATTGCATTACATTGATAAGCTAATCCGCGCCCCTACTTCAACGGCTTGAACCGTATCCACTTGGGCTTCGCGCCTTCGTCAAGAACCAGCGCGCGCGTTACTTACCCAGCAGCAGGCTAAAGCGCTTGCGGCCGCGCAAACGGTAGACCGAAAAATCGCGCTGGTCGATGGTGGCGATCGCCGTTACGCCGGTGCGCTCGGCGAGCGCGATGAGCGTGGCATCGGCGTAATCGCAAGGCAGGCTTGCATACTGATTGATGATGCGGGCGAGCGCGGCGTAATCGGCGACCGGCTCCACCTGCAGCAGACCCGCGGCGCGGGCGCGGTCGAACCAGATGAGTGCCGCGCGCTGATGGGCCGGGCTCGCCGCCAGTACGTAAGCGGTCTCAGTGATGACCGCTTCGGTGGTGAGCATCTTCCCGCGGAAGCTCTTGAACCACTCGACCGCCGCTGGATGATGGCGGTCGTCACGGTTGATCAGCGCGACGACCGCGCCGGTGTCAACGAGTGCGCGCGCCACGAAACGCCTTGCGCGCGAGTTCCCTGGCCTTGTCCGCTTGCAGGTTTTTCGCGCCGCGTTCCGGTATCAGGTCGGCAGCCAGCGAATAGGGGCTGGGGCCGCCCGTTTCGCTGTCGAGATAATGATCCAGCGCGCGCGTGACCGCCTGCGTGCGCGTGGCGCCGCTTTTGGCGCAATACTCCGCGAGTTTCTGTCCGATACGCAGCGGAATACGGGCGTTGATGATGTCACTCATGGTCGGCTCCGGCTGGTGTGTTACGTTGATGTTAAATTGTAACACACGCCGTCACCTTGGAGAAAACAGCCCCTCACCCCCGCCCGGCCCCTCGCTTTGTTGCACACGCTCTCCCCGCAAGCGGCGCGCCCGGATCGTTCAAAAAAGCCGACAGCGGGGCTCATCCGCGCCCTGCGCGGCGCGCGGCGACGCTATTTGTTCCGATCACCGGCCAGAAGCTTGCGGGCAAGCGGGCCCCGCAGCAAGGCGCGCTTCAGGTCGGCATCGACAGGTGGATCGCCGAGCCAGATTTTGAGCAGCGCGCTGTACATATCCAACCCCGGAATCGCCGCGCCTATCGCGCGCCCGTTCATCACGACCTGGGCGCCGGCATCCGGCACATAGTCGAGCGCGACGACATCGCCCTTTTTCGCGATTTGCAGCGGCAGCATGACTGCCGCCAGCGCCTGGGTGGAGGCCTGCAGGCGCGCGAATTCGGGCTCGGAGGTGTTGTCGCGGATGCCTTCGTGCAGCGCTTCGACGAGCGCCTGCGCCGTGACGTCCCGCTTGAAGGTGAGGGCGATCCGCTTCGGGCCGGCGTCGCTGATCGCCGCCTCCGCGGAGGTCTTCGGCTCGCGAAAATAGAGGCCGATCACGTAAACGTCGGTCATGAAGCGTTGCCTCAGTCCGGCGCCGTTCAGTTCGAGCTCGACGCCGCCGACCCGCGCGTCCATGGCGACGCGCACCCCGGCGACTTCAGCGGCGTGCGCGAAGCCTGTCGCCTCTATCAGCGTGAAGATGGCAAGGTTGACGGCGCCGATGATGAACCTTGGCACCACCCATTCGCGGGGCGTCGTCCAGCTTTTCCAGTAGAGCGAAAGATACATGCGCAGGGAGACTAGACGCGCAAGGTTGCAGAAAGATTAAAATAACTCGGGTCTGTGGCGGATTTGTGAATATTCGGGGAGAAATCACACCTCGTTATTCTGCCGCGCGAAACGCCGCGTGCGCGCCTTACAGCTTGTCGATCTGCTGCTTCGCGTAAACAGCCTGCGGCCCCTGCGGTGACAACTCGAGATAGGTCTGGTACGCGGCACGCGCCTTGTCGCGCTCGCTGTTGCGCGCGTAGGCATCCCCCAGGTTGAGATAGGCGATCGCGCGCGCGCGGTCGAGCTTGATGGCGTTCGCGTACCAGCGCGCGGAAGTAAGAGCCGCGCTACCCCCACCCCAACCCTCCCCCGCAAGCGGAGGAGGGAGTCCTGGGAATTACTTAAGCGGTTTGAACCGTATCCGCTTCGGCTTGGCACCCTCTTCACCCAAGCGCTTTTTCTTGTCAGCTTCGTATTCCTGGTAATTGCCGTCGAAGAACGTCCACTTCGAGTCGCCTTCGGCAGCGAGGATGTGGGTGGCGATGCGGTCGAGGAACCAGCGGTCGTGCGAGATGACGAGGATGCAGCCGGCGAATTCGAGCAGAGCGTCTTCGAGCGCACGCAGCGTTTCGACGTCGAGATCGTTTGACGGTTCATCGAGCAGCAGTACGTTGCCGCCCTTGATCAGTGTGGCCGCGAGATGCAGCCGGCCGCGCTCGCCGCCCGACAGTTTGCCGACGTGCTTGCTCTGGTCGGTGCCTTTGAAGTTGAAGCGCCCGAGGTAGGCGCGCGAAGGCATTTCGAATTTGCCGACGTTCAGCACGTCCGAGCCGCCCGAAATGAAATCGAAAACCGTCTTGTCGGCTTCGAGCTCGTCGCGCGACTGGTCGACCACCGCCAGCTTCACGCTTTTGCCGATCTCGACTGTGCCCTTGGTGGGCTTTTCCTTGCCGGCGATCATGCGGAACAATGTGGACTTGCCGGCGCCGTTGGGGCCGATGATGCCGACAATCGCGCCCGGCGGAACCCTGAACGACAAGTCGTCGATCAGCAGGCGGTCGCCGTAGCCTTTGCTCACACCCGTGAACTCAATGACACTGTCGCCCAGACGGTCGGCGACCGGAATGAAAATTTCCGAGGTCTCGTTGCGCTTCTGGTATTCGTGCGAAGAGAGTTCCTCGAAACGCGCGAGACGCGCCTTGCTCTTGGCCTGGCGGCCTTTCGCGTTCTGGCGCACCCACTCGAGTTCGCGCTTGATGGTCTTCTGGCGCGCCGACTCGGTCGCTTCTTCCTGCGTGAGTCGCTCGTCTTTTTGCTCGAGCCACGAACTGTAATTGCCTTTCCACGGGATGCCGCGGCCGCGGTCGAGTTCCAGGATCCACTCCGCCGCATTGTCGAGGAAGTATCTATCGTGCGTCACCGCCACCACGGTGCCCGGGAATTTCAGCAGGAACTGCTCCAGCCAATCTACACTCTCGGCGTCGAGGTGGTTGGTGGGCTCATCGAGCAACAGCATGTCGGGCTTGGACAGCAGCAGGCGGCACAGCGCGACGCGGCGTTTCTCGCCGCCCGACAGCGGTCCGATCTTCGCGTCCCATGGCGCCAAACGCAGCGCGTCGGCGGCGATTTCGAGCTGGTGCTCGGTGTCGCCGCCCGCCGCCGCGATGACCGCTTCGTATTTCGCCTGATCGGAGGCGAGCTTGTCGAAGTCCGCATCCGGTTCCGCGTAGGCCGCATAGATTTCATCGAGCTTCTTTTTGGCCTCGCTGATTTCGCCCAGCCCCTCTTCGACGGTTTCGCGCACCGTCTTGTCCGGGTCGAGCTCGGGCTCCTGCGGCAAAAACCCGATACGCATATTCGGCATCGGCACGGCTTCGCCGTCGTAGTTCTTGTCTTCGCCCGCCATGATCTTGAGCAGGCTCGATTTGCCCGAGCCGTTCAGCCCCAGCACGCCGATCTTGGCGCCCGGGAAAAACGACAGCGAAATGTCCTTCAGGATCTGGCGCTTCGGCGGCACGACCTTGCCGACGCGCTGCATCGTATAAACGTATTGGGCCATGGGAATTTTGCGGAAATGGGAAAGGCGGCAATGATAGCGGAATGCGCGGCGGCACGCCCTGAAAGCGTGATCCGGCTGCCCCTTGTAGCCCGGTGCCGTTCCAGCGTAATCTGTCGCCTCACGCCATTCCAAAATCTGGTTCGGGGGGAAGCTGCCATGAGTTTCGATTCGACGATGAAGTTCAGCACCACCATGAACCGCGCTGAAATCGACGCGATGCTGGCGGACTGCCGGACGTTCGCGGGCGCCGCCGAGCTGCCGGGGGTGGCCAAGCTCTTGACCGGCACCGAAAGCCTCGGCGCCGCCGACCTGCAAACCCGCATCACCGGCTCACTCGAGCAATTGGGCGGCAAAGACGAGTACGCGCTCTTGATCGACAAGCTCGACATGCTGCTCTTGAACCTGCCGAACCTGAAGTAATTGTCCTCTTAAATATCCGTTCGCCCTGATGTATAGAAGGGCGAAGGCTGGTGCGCGCCGCGATTACGGCCGATCCAGCACCATGTCGGCGCGCTGACTGCCGGTGCCGCGAGCCGCTTTCCCGGCGGGCGCAGGACGCGCCAGACCTTGCAGGGTCGGGTGCTTACCCCATTGCGCGTAATGCGGCAGGCTGCCCGCACCGCTGTCGAGTTTTTCACCGGCGACGCGCGCAGGCGCGGGGTCGAGACCGCAAATTGCCGGCAGCGAAACCAGCGAAACGGTGGCGAAACATAAAAATAGATAAAGCCTGCTCATGGCGGTGCGCTCCTGGTCGGGGCCGGCACGCAAGTCCGCCCGCACCAGATAACGGCACATCGCCCGAGGTCTTTAGGTGCGACGTGGCACCTACGCAAATTCAGTGCGCGGCCGCGCCATTCGGTTTCGGCTATTATCGGTGGCATGCAACGGCAATCGCGCCGGGGCGCCACGCGCTGGAATTCACCAGGGAAGGTCGGCATGTCGACGAATAAATTCGCAATTCGCATCCGGCTGCTGCCGCTGATTCTGCTGGCGGCGATCACGTTCGCGGCGCAGGCGCAGGCCCAGACCAAGCCGGCCGGTTATCCGGCGCGGCCGGTCAAGATCATCGTGCCGTTTCCCGCCGGCGGCGCGACCGACATACTCACGCGCGTGGTCGGCCAGAAATTGTCCGAGCGCATCGGCCAGCAGATGCCCATCGACAACCGGCCCGGCGCGGGCGCCAACATCGGCGCCGAAGCCGCCGCGAAGTCGCCGCCCGATGGTTATACGCTGTTGATGGGTTCAATCGCGTCGCACTCGATCGCGGTCAGCTATTACAAGAACCTCAACTACGACGTGCGCCGCGACTTCGCGCCGATAGCCATGACCGGCGCGATCACCAACGTGCTGGTGGTACATCCCGCGCTGCCGGTGCGCAGCGTCAAAGACCTGATCGCACTGGCCAAAGCGCATCCGGGCGAACTGAATTACGCATCTTCCGGCACCGGCGGGCTCATCCACCTGACCGGCGCGCTGTTTGGACAGATGGCGAAAATCAACATCGTGCACGTGCCATACAAGGGCACGGCTCTCTTTCTGCCTGATTTACTCAATGGCCAGATTGCGATGTCGCTCGACACCCTGCCGCCACATCTGCCTTTCATCAGGATCGGCAAACTGCGCGCGCTGGCAGTCACCACGGTGAAACGCTCGCCGGTGTTGCCCGACCTGCCGACAATGGCGGAAGCCGCGCTGCCGGGCTTCGAATCCGTCGCCATCTACGCGCTACTGGCTCCCACGGGCACGCCCCGGGATATCGTCACCTACCTTAACCGCGAAACCAACGCCGTATTGCAAATACCCGACGTCAGGGAAAAACTGGCCGCGCAGGGCATAGAAACCCTCGGCGGCACCGCGGAGGTGGTCGAACCCATCATCAGGAATGAAGTCGCGAAGTGGGCGCGCGTCATCAAGGACGGCGGCATTACGCCCGAGTAAGCGCTGGCGCGCAAAAAACTGGAAGAACAGTTTCCCGTGATGGTCAAGATGGAGCAGTACGGCGGCGGCAAACGCACGCGCGTGATCGCGATCCTGAACGGCTGACTCCAAAAGTTAGCCCTCGTCGTTCCCGCGCAGGCGGGAACCCAGGAATCCTAATGTGTCTGGATGCCTGCGCGGGCACGACGGCTTCTGGGGTTCCCCGCGTTTCTAATAAACCCACTTGCGGTTCGCCTTGATCGCGGGTGAGGGCGTGGCGCTCGGGCGCACGCCGCTGGTCCTGCGCTTCCTGAAAAGCGGCGCGCTGGTCGCGCCGTTCCAGGACCGCATCGGCAGCACTCGCGCATACTTCGTGATCGTCTCACCGCACGCGGCGCAGCGCCCGCAGGTCAAACATTTCATGGCGTGGCTGCAGCACGAAATCCGGCGCGAGCCCTAGAAGTCATCTCAAAAACCCGTTCGCCCTGATGTATAGAAGGGCGATGAGGCACTGCGGCTCGGGCCAACGACGGCCATTCATGCTTCGATACCTCAGCACGAACGGCCTCAATGGGATTTTTGAGCTGACTTCTAGTTGTAGCGGATGCCGGCAGGACCTTCCCGCGCCCGGCGGCTGTCGCAGCAACCCCCTTGACACACCATATACAATAGTCATTCCCGTCCACGCCTCACCCGCTGCGCTCAGCAGCAGATTCTGCCTCGATGAAACCCAACGAAAACCTGCCGATCAGTGAAGACGCGATCACCATTACGGGTGCGCGCCAGAACAATCTCAAAAACCTCACGCTGGCACTCCCGCTGAACGAGCTGATCGTCGTCACCGGCGTGTCGGGCTCGGGCAAGTCGTCGCTGGTGTTCGACACGCTCTACGCGGAAGGCCAGCGCCGCTACGTCGAAACTTTTTCGCCGTACGCGCGACAGTTCCTCGACCGCATGGACAAGCCGCAGGTCGACGCCATACACGGCATACCGCCGGCCATCGCGATCGACCAGACCAACCCGGTGCGCACTTCGCGCTCGACGGTCGGCACCATGACGGAGCTGAACGACCACCTGAAGCTCTTGTTCGCGCGCACGGCGCAATTGTTCTGCCGCGGCTGCGGACGCTCCATCCATCGCGATACGCCGGACACCATTTACGCTGCACTGGCCACGCACGCACAGGCCGCCGGCGACCCCCGCCTGATCATCACCTTCCCGGTGCCGGTGCCGAAGAATTTTTCGGACAAGGAAGTCAAGGAACTGCTTGCTGCGCAGGGTTACACCCGTTTTCACCGTGAAGAAAAAAATCTGCTCGAGGTGGTGCAGGATCGCCTCCGCCTCGGCAATGCCGAACGAGTACGCGTGATCGAGGCTCTCGAAGCTGCGCTGCGCGTCGGCATGGGGCGGGTAAACGTTTACCCGTCCCATGCCGAGGGACCGGATTTACACTCCACCCCCTCCCCGACCCTCCCCCCTCAAGGGGGAGGGAGTGAAACTGTGTGGCGCTTTTCCTCCGACCTGCACTGCGCCGACTGCGACACTCATTACGCGGAACCGACGCCGAGCCTGTTCTCGTTCAACTCGCCGCTCGGCGCGTGCGACGAATGCCGCGGCTTCGGGCGCGTGATCGGCGTCGACTTCGGCCTGATCGTGCCCGACGAATCGAAAACCCTGCGCGGCGGCGCGGTGCGGCCGTGGCAAACGCCGAGCTTTCACGAATGCCAGGACGACATCGAGAAGTACGCGAAGAAACGCGGCATTCCGCTCGACACGCCGTGGCGCGAACTGACGCAAAAGCAAAAGGACTGGGTGCTCGAAGGCGAGCCCGAATGGGTGAGCTGGAAAAAATCCTGGCCCGGCACCTGGTACGGCGTGCGCCATTTCTTCAAGTGGCTGGAAAGCAAAGCCTACAAGATGCACATCCGCGTGCTGCTGTCGAAATACCGCGCTTACACCCCGTGCCAGGCGTGCGGCGGCGCGCGGCTGAAGCCCGACGCGCTGGCGTGGCGGCTCGGCAGCAAGCAGGACGCCGACGGCGCGCTGCCGCCGACGAAACGCTATCGCGCGCTGAGCGTCAAGTACGACGACGAAATCCTGCGCGCGCTGCCCGGCCTCACCGTGCACGACCTCATGCTGCTGCCGATAGACCGCACGCGCGCGTTTATCGATCATCTGCACCTCCCTGCGCTCGCAGGAAGGAAACCACAAATTGAAAATGCAGCGAGTGCGAGCGCTACGAACGCCTCCGGGGTCGCATCCCCTGAAGGGGCCCCTGCTTCTCCCTCCAGCGTTCACCTGGATGAGGCAACGGATCTGCTGCTCGGCGAAATCCGCGCGCGGCTGTCGTACCTTGCTACGGTCGGTCTCGGTTACCTGACGCTAGACCGCCAGTCGCGTACCTTGTCCGGCGGCGAAGTGCAGCGCATCAACCTGACCACCGCACTGGGTACTTCGCTGGTCAACACGCTGTTCGTGCTCGACGAGCCGTCGATCGGCCTGCATCCGCGCGACATGGAGCGCGTGATCGGCGTGATGCAGCGCCTGCGCGACGCCGGCAACTCGCTGGTGGTCGTCGAGCACGAGCCGCAGATCATGTTCGCCGCCGACCGCCTGCTCGACATGGGCCCCGGTCCCGGCGAGCGCGGCGGCGAAATCGTTTGCTTCGACACGCCGGAGAACGTCAAGAACGATCCGCGCTCATTGACCGGCGCTTACCTGTCCGGCCGCAAACGCGCGCACGAGCCCGAGAGGCGAGAGGGGGGGAAACCGTCTATCGTCTATCCTGCTCGTTCGTCTCTCGAAATACTTGGCGCATGCGAACACAACCTCAAGAACATCGACGTCACTCTGCCTTTGCATCGCCTGGTGTGCGTGACCGGCGTTTCCGGCTCGGGCAAATCGACGCTGGTGCAGGACGTGCTGTACGCGGCGCTGCTCAAACACAAAGGCAAACCGACCGAAACGCCGGGTGCGCATCGTGCTATCCACGGCCACCAGTTGATCGGCGACATCGTGATGGTCGACCAGACACCGATCGGGCGCACTACTCGCTCCAACCCCGCCAGCTACGTCGGTGCTTTCGAAGCCATACGCGACTTGTTCGCGCAGGCACCCCTGGCGAAAGAACGCAATTACACGCGCGGCACTTTCAGCTTCAACTCCGGCAACGGCCGCTGCCCGGTGTGCGGCGGCAACGGCTTCGAGCATGTCGAGATGCAGTTCCTCTCCGACGTTTACCTGCGCTGCCCCGATTGCGACGGCAAGCGCTTCCGCTCCGAGGTACTCGAAGTCACGCTCGAAAACAAATCCGTCGCCGACGTGCTTGAGATGACGGTCAGCGAAGCGCTCGCTTTTTTCGCCGACCAGCCGACCGTGCAAACCGCTTTGCGTCCGCTCGCCGACGTCGGCCTCGAATACCTGCGGCTCGGCCAGCCGGTGCCGACGCTGTCGGGTGGCGAAGCCCAGCGCCTGAAATTAGCCGGCCATCTTGCCCAAGCGGCGGCGAAACCAGCCGCGAACCGCTTGAAATCCGCCTCTCTCCCCACGTGGCCCCGGGCCATCTCGCCCCACGTGGCCCCGGGCCATCTCGCCTCTCTTTTCTTATTCGACGAACCCACCACCGGCTTGCACTTCGACGACGTCGCCAAGCTCCTGCGCGCGTTCCGCCAACTGATCGCCGCCGGTAATTCGCTGGTGGTGATCGAGCACAATCTCGACGTGATCGCAGCAAGCGACTGGGTCATAGACCTCGGCCCCGAAGGCGGCGAAGCCGGCGGCGAAATCGTCTGCACCGGCACACCGCAAGACGTAATGCAGCATGCGACTTCGCATACCGGCAAAGCGCTGCGTGAATACGAAGCGGCTCTTGCCGAACCCGCCGCGAAGAGTGTCACCGCGGAGCCACGTCCCGCCTCTCGCCCCGCGTGGCCCCGGGCCATCTCGCCCCGCGCCTCTCCAAGCATACAGATCCACAACGCCCGCGAGCACAACCTCAAGAACATCGACGTTTCGATTCCGCGCAACAAGTTCACCGTCGTCACCGGCGTTTCCGGCAGCGGCAAGAGCACGCTTGCGTTCGACATCGTGTTCGCCGAAGGCCAGCGCCGCTATCTCGAATCGCTGAACGCGTACGCGCGCCAGTTTGTGCAGCCGGCATCGAAGCCCGACGTCGATGCCATCTACGGCATCCCGCCGACGGTGGCGATCGAGCAGCGCACCAGCCGCGGCGGCCGCAAGAGCACGGTTGCAACACTCACCGAGATCTACCATTTCCTGCGCCTCTTGTTCGTCAAACTCGGCACCCAGTACTGCCCCGACTGCGATGTGCCGATAGAGCCGCAGTCCGTCGATGCCGTGGCCGCGCGCATCCTGCGCGATTACAAAGGCAAACGCGTCGGCCTGCTCGCGCCTCTCGTCGTCGCGCGCAAAGGCTATTACACCGATCTCGCCAAATGGGCGCGCGGCAAGGGCTATACGCATCTGCGCGTCGATGGCGAATTCATACCCACCGATAAATGGCCGCGCCTCGACCGCTTCAAGGAGCACAACATCGAGCTGCCCGTCGCCGACGTGCGCGTCGCCGCCAACAACGAAGCCGAGCTGCGTGCCGAACTCGCGCGCGCCATCGAGTTCGGCAAGGGCGTGGTGCACGTGCTGTCGCCGCTCGAAGCGCTGGCGCTGGCGATGGAGAAAAAAGATCCGGCGCTTGCGCGCATGAGCGAAACCGTGTTTTCGGTCAAGCGCGCGTGCCCGTCGTGCGCCCGCAGCTTTCCCGAACTCGACCCGCGGCTTTTTTCGTTCAACTCCAAGCACGGCTGGTGCGGCGAATGCTATGGCACCGGCCTGAAGCTCACCGGCGTGGAGTGGGACGACGAGCGCGCGAAAACCGGCGCCGAAGACCACGTGCTCGACTCGTGGATCGAATGGCTCGAAGTCGACGAGACCTGCCCTTCATGCAACGGCAAACGTCTGAATCGCGAGGCGCTCGCCGTGCGTTACCGCGACCGTTCCATCGCGGACATCACGACGCTGGCCGTCGGCAAGGTCGAAGCGATGTTCCGCGACATTGCGCTCGAAGGCCGTGAAGCGGAAATCGCGCGCGACCTCGTCGCCGAACTGAAGTCGCGCCTCGACTTCCTGAACCAGGTTGGATTGTCGTACCTGGCGCTCGACCGCTCAGCGCCCACGCTGTCGGGCGGCGAAGCGCAGCGCATCCGCTTGGCCTCGCAACTCGGCTCCAATCTGCGCGGCGTGTGCTACATACTGGACGAGCCGACGATAGGCCTGCATCCGCGCGACAACCGCGTGCTGCTCGACACACTCGAAAAGCTGCAGGCCAAGGGCAACACACTGCTGGTCGTCGAGCACGACGAAGACACCATACGCCGCGCCGCGCACGTGATCGATCTCGGCCCCGGCGCCGGGAAACTGGGCGGCGAAGTCATCGCTGCAGGCTCCGCCGCGGAGCTGATGGAGAATTCCGCTTCGCTGACCGGGCGCTTTCTCAAGCATCCGCTCAAGCATCCGTTGCACCCGGCGCGGCCCGTCAACAAGCAAACACCGGCGCTCGACATCGTCGGCGCCAGCCTGCACAACCTGCGCGACGTCAACGTGCGCGTGCCGCTTGGCCGCCTTACCGTAGTCACCGGCGTTTCCGGCTCGGGAAAATCGACGCTGGCGCGCGACGTGCTTTATGCCAATCTTGCCCACAGGGTCGGCGAGCACAACAAGAAAAAAACGCCGGCCATCGTCGGCTGCCGCGATCTCAAAGGCTGGGAACAGGTCGGCCGCGTGCTCGAAGTCGACCAGACGCCGATCGGCAAGACGCCGCGCTCCTGCCCCGCGACCTACGTCGGGTTCTGGGACACCATCCGCCGTTTGTTCGCCGACTCCAGCGAAGCGCGCATGCGCGGCTATACCGCGAGCCGCTTCTCGTTCAACACCAAGGGCGGGCGCTGCGAGGGCTGCGAAGGCCAGGGCATCAAGCGCATCGAGATGAGCTTCCTG
>Ga0114966_10002491_pt1 | contig 16432 bp, 25 predicted proteins | sample M_130207_XF_Meta_FD_87029 | JGI IMG/M metagenome (GOLD analysis project Ga0114966, IMG submission 87029) | Freshwater microbial communities from Lake Montjoie, Canada to study carbon cycling - M_130207_XF_MetaG | ecosystem: Environmental > Aquatic > Freshwater > Lake | place: Lake Montjoie...
ATATCCGAAGATGCCGATGCCGGTGAGGAGCATCGTCAATACAACACCGAGACTCAGATACACGACAAGGGGTTTTGATGCAGTTTTCCAGTATCGAAACACCCATGACGCGGCGGCGACCTTTGCAGCTTCCAGTGTGGTGCCCATGACGACCACGGGCCAGAATGCGCCGGCGAAGACAAACGCCAGACCCGTGACCGAGTAGAACGCAGCGACACAGGAAAGCGTCAGACCAACGACGAACAGAATAGGGCGAAACATAATAGCTCCTTAGCAGAGTGTGGATTGAGACAGAGTCAGATTTCGTGTCGCGATGACTTCTCGCGCCGAAGACATATTCGATGACCGCATACGCTCGACGCGATTCGCGAAGCTTAGATCGAATCCGAGATCTTGATAGAGTTGCATGATCCTCGGTGTGGCTTGATTACAGAGAACGACAGGCCCAGAGTGTGCGGCCGCCCACTCCGCGACAGCCACTTGATCGTTCCATGTGAAACCTCCTGCGAGATACTTGGTGAACTCGGTATCATAGGGTGGATCGAGATACAGAAAATCATCAGGACGCAGTTCGATCGACGCGTATGAACCACTCCTGAACACCCATGTCTCCATCACATGACGATATGCGGTGTAGTTCGGGGCGCCAATATTATCGAATGCGCTACCTAGACGATGCCCATATGAGGTATTCAGCTTGCCTTGACTGTTGAGTCTAAACAAGCCCTTATAGCCCAGACGATTCAACGCGTAGAATCGTTTCGCATCGTCGAGTGTCTCGTGTGAGAGCCTCGCGTTAAAGGCATCACGGATCGTATAGTACATCTCCGGCGTATTGGGCAGACGATCTGACTCGTGATACTCCCAGCCATGCTGTAGCCATCGATAGAAGTTGATCAGATAGGGATTCGCATCATTGATCAGCGCCACGTTCGGTTCGAGTCCCAGTGCCATCGAGAGTCCACCGCAGAACGGCTCAACGTAGCGACGCGATTCGTGCCCACGCCACAACGCACGAATGTGCGGCACTTGCCATCGTTTTGATCCGACCCAAGATAGCGGCGACGTCAGATTAAAAGAGGACATCTTGTTTCTCCGTGTTCCATCCGATACAGGACAGAATTGCCTGTAGCGGTTCAATGAATGACTTTTCCCACTGTGTCTGATAGTCGAGAATGGACTCGATCTGCCATTCAGACGGGCAGCCATCGGGCGCACTGATCACATTCGTATTCAATCGATTGGGCACTTTGAGATACGCGAATTTGATCTTCTGCCCCGGCTTGATGAGTTCATAGTTACCGCCCAGTTGCCCGACATGTGCGTTGTAGACCATGGCGCCACGCACGGCGATGGGCAAGCTTCTGGAGTCTCCATCATAATTAGCAAGCGTGTTCACGGATCGTGGAAACGCGATTTGCTCGTATGGCGCTCGACCAAAGACGTCGCGCTGCGCATAGACATAGTCCCAGACATCCTCCTGCGTCTTGCGTAGCATCAGGGTAAGCGCATGGGTGAGCATCTGGCGACAGATTGCTGGTGTGCTCGACTTCACGGTTTCTATGCCCATCATCTTGAGCTTCGGCGTCGTATGCCGTACACCTTCGGTGTCCGCAACGTCGAGGATATACCGCTTCTTCGCCGTCCAGACACCACGCGTGGCCACGACCTCACGTGACATCGTCAAGCAGGGCACGGCAACGTTCAGATACGAGGCAATCTCGTCAAATGCCCGATCGACGACTTTCAACATGGCCTTTTCACAGAACTGATCAAGAAAATCTACCGTCTTGCCCGCATCAGGATTGTTGTAGCGATGTGCCACACGGTCCAGTCTCACATAAATCGAGTCCGTGTCTGACGCGACCACGTAGTCTTCATCCGTCGAGAACGTCTTGTTGAGAAACGCATTCACTCGATTTGCCACGTGACGAATCACATACTGACCCGTGACTGTGATGGCTTCGGCCATGTCCGTATCATAGAAGCGGAAGTAGTTGCTGCCGAGACTTCCGTATGCCGAGTTGAGATTTACCTTACGCACCATCTGCTGATTGTTGTACGCAGCGATCTGCCTGGTCAGCACCGCGTATTGCGGATCAGACTTGTCGAGCAACTCGCGCCGCTTCTTCGACTCTGTCGCCAGATTCTTGAAACACATACGCTCGTCGTACAAGCTCTTGAGCATGGCGGGGAGAAACCCCTCTACACTCCGTGATGTCTGAAGACCATTCGCTGCCAGCGCGTTGTCGTTGCCCGCACTCTCGCCGACCAACAGTTGCGTATCGATGTTCCGACTCAGAAGCTGATCGACGGTGAACTTGTTGACTGTGCGACGATCCATCAGTGTCTCGGGTGAGAGATTCCACTGACGAATGATGTGTGGATACATACTGGCGACGTCGAAAGAACAGACCCACTCGTGCTGCCCGACTTGGGGATCTTTGACATACGCGCCGGCATACTGCTCGGTCTTCTCGACATTTCTACGCGGCGGAATCTGTTTGCCCTGTGCGCGAAGATAGTGATAGATCATCACATCCCACAAACGCACTTGCTTAAACGTATCCGTGAAGTTCGCCTTCGCACTGTACGCGAGCGCACACACGAGATCGATCAACTTCATTTTGTCATCGAGATCCGCGACAAGCTGGACATCTTGAATATTGTAATCAATGAACTTCTGATAGTTCTCCTGATAGAGCCGCGAGAGTGAATGATACTCCGCATAGGACAGCTTCCGCTTGCCCAGTTCCACGTGCGCGATGTGATCGAGTCGGTAAGACTCCTGCTGCGTGAATGTGAACTTGCGATACAGTTCGTAGTAGTCGAGGATCGTCACGCCACGAATGTCCACGACCATCTGCTCACGGGTATTGATCCACATCTGACGCGTGGTCAATTGACGGAACGGTGAGAGATCTTGAACATGTTCCACACCGCCCCAGAGTCGCATCATGCGATTCACCAGATAGGGTAGATCGTAGAACTGAATATTCCAGCCGGTCACGATGTCTGGATAGTCGCCGCCCCCGCGCCAATCTTTCATAAACTTCGAGAGCAGATCATCCTCGTTCGCACACTCGTGATAGGTGATCGTGTCGTCTGCGATGTAGGGTTTTGTGCCGTAGACAATCGTTCCCGATTCACCGGCGCGCTTCCACATCACGGTAATCGCCGTGACTTCGTTGAATGGATTATCTGGCGGCGCGAACGCAGTTTCGGAATCCACTTCGATATCGATGTTCCAGATATGCAGACGTTCCGTATCTGGCTGCATCTCCGTGGCACCGAGCGCGTCCGCAAGAAACATATACTCGGGCTGAATCGAGCCGTATGCGTCGGGATGCGTTTCGAGGAACTTTTTGCCATCACGGATGGATGGGCACTGGACAGCTTGTAGTGGGCGCCCGTCATATGAGGCGTCACCGGTGTAGACGTCTACAGGCAGATAGTAGGTGGGTTTATACTGAGACTCCACAAATACCGCACGACCATCGGCGCTACGTGCCCGTGCGTAGACACGAGAACCGATGGTCGTGACGTATGTATACTGGAGATCAGGTCTGAGCGTGTCGGTAAACTCGGGCTTCAACAATGATCGTTCGCGCATACATCTATGGTATCACGAAGTCTTATCCTTTGAGCAACGAACTGAGCGACGATGATTCCGGCACAACAATACTGCTGTGATACTGACGATAGGCGTTTTGCATCTGATCAGAGACCGGCGTGACATAGACCACGTGCAGTGCTGAGATGATGACCTTCGGAGTCTCTTCAGCAAACGGCCGCAGAGGCATCAGACCGACACGTACGCCGCTTGTCGCGGGGTCCATTTGCATATGCGGCGACACCGGTTCTTCGATGTGATACGTGCTGTCTTCGGGGCTGAAGGTGACCGCACCGATCACATCTTCTCCCGTTGCGAGATGAACAAGTCGAACGTCTGCCATTATTACTCCTTCGCCGATCGCGGCTTCTTGGTCGTGATCTTTTTAATCGTACGCTTACGCGGCTTTACCGATTCTTCAGGCACCGCATCGTCGTGATCGGTGTGATTGCCCCACTCATGATCGGTGTGATTGTCCCACTCATGATCGGTGTGATTGTCCCACTCATTGTCATCAAATGCAGTTGATTCGTTTTCTGCGAATGCACGCCAGAACTCTTCGATTTCTTCCGGCGTCTGAGGTTCAGATGCGTACGTATGCCGACGCTGCTTGCGGAACTTTTCATAGAACTGCTGCCCGCCGTAGACTGCAAGGACGAAGATCAGAACGCTGAGAATCAGTGCAAAAAAATCTATCATGATTACTGCACCTCATTCGGATTCAAGACCGTATTGAGATATTCGATCGTTTCGACGCGACGATCAAGATCGGCCAGCGTCCGATAGATGTTCTCAATCCCCCTGCTCACCACCGCATCACGGCGCGCCATCTCGGCCTCGAAGCGGGCGGTCGCATCGTGGATTTCACGACGTATGTCCGCGTCAGCATCATACACACCTTGGAACTGCAATTCCAATGATCGCTCGTTGTTACTACGACGACTGGCGAGCGTGAAACCACCGATGAACGCGACAAGCGCGGCGATAAAAATACTAAATGCGATCATACTGACTCCTGTTTACTGAATAGTGTATACTCGGCTTTACGCCGTGTCGTCAATCCTGCTACCGGTACGAGGATATTCGAGTGTGCGTCCCGTACTTTATTCCAATCTGTGAATAACTTCTCGATTACCTCCCTCTTGCCGTTAATCGTTTTGCGCAATGATGATCGTGTGAATGATCCGACTCCCACATTATAGCAGAACGAGAACAGCGCATCCACTTGATTCTGCGTCAGCGGCACGGTCACACTCTGAGAAAGAAACACACCGATGGATGCCGTATCTGTACGGAATGCATTCGTCGCTTCCTCAAGTGTCGTATTCTGCCCCTGTACGACCGGTATGCCGTTGATGCGTGTGCTACCGTATCCGATCGTCCAAATGTTGGCCATGTCTCGATAAGATTTCAGACAGAGCCCCTCAAACGTTTGAATAAGGCGACATCCGTTGTCGCTGATTGTATATGCCATATCAGACTCCTGTTGAGCCAAATCCTCCACGACGCGTGGTCTCACGTGTCGGAAGGGAGTCGCGATCGTCTACATGCACAAATGTCGGATGTGGCATCGGCGGTACAAAGAGTAGCTGTGCGATGCGATCACCGTGATTGATCATCACGGCTGCTGAATCGGGTGGGGCGATATAGGCAAGCAGCACACAGACTTCATCGCGATAGTCACTGTCGATGATGCCCGGTGCGTTGATGACTTGAATGCCCTTTGCGGCCAGACCACTGCGGCTACATACGAGCATCGTCGAGTCTTTGGGCAATGTGAAGAACAAGCCTGTTGGTACTTTTGTAACCTGAAGCGGATGCAGAAAAATAGGCGCATCGGGGCAATACGCCGTCACATCATATGCAGCCGCTTCCGTACTCTTACGTTCAGGTTGGATACTTCCCGGCTCACCGAATACATTCACGATCACGATGCATACTCCTACGATTCAAACTTGCGTTTTCCAATTTCATACTTCGCGGTCAAGGTCCATTGCGGCTTCTCGCGGAACGGAATGATTGTTACCTGATTTGCTGCCGCAACGGGCGCGGCACTGCGCTTCGGATCAACAAGTTCCACGAGCCCCCACTCTGCCAGCATATTCGCGATGGTATTACGACGAGCGCGATCAGACTCGTCGAAGTGTGTCTGCTGCGTTTTGCCGTCGAGGAGAAATAACTCTTTGAAATGCACGACGTAGTATCGTCCTTGCTTGTGCAAAATGTGACACGACTGATAGAGCATCCGATCTTTACGTGAGGCGACACCCATACGCGTGAGGGTTTCCTTCACTTTCAGAAAGTCCTCGGGTGTCTTCAATTTGATCTCGACGCATTCGCGAATGACCTGTGCGATATGCGGCGGAGCCACGTAATCAGGGAGATGAGCGTGTGTCATAGTCCGACCCCGTCACTGGCGTACATCCACCTTTATAGATGCGTGAACGCAAGTATGAAATTTGGTCTGACGTGTGGAGGTCGGTAAGTGTCTTGGCATGCCGCAGGCTACATCCATAATACTCAGCAACGACACGAACATCGTCAGAAACCATATGCTTGTGCCACGGACTGTATCGTTTCCGTGATCTGAGTGTATTTAGTAACAACTGCGCCTGTAATTCAGGCGCAAGCCACGGGCGCTCATTCACCATGTTTGCCGCCATCACAGAATCTGCGTGATACGAGAACGCACGATTCACAATGAACGGGATATACTGCTTCGCAAAGTCTACATCATCGAGAAAGGATGCGTCTTTCGTAGACGAGATCGCATTGACGTAGTCGAATAGTCTCGATTGCTTCTTCGCCATCAGTGACCTCCGCCTAGAAGTGCAGCGACGACCGCACCCGCCAAGCCAGCAGCAAGCATAGATACCGCGAGAAGAGCCTTGTCCTGTAGTCGCATCACTTTACCGGAAAGCCGCCCATGATCTCAGTCAAGCACGCCAGAAAATTCAGAGATTTGTCTGCGGCAAACGCAACTCGATAGGAGTAGTCCGAGAGGAGTACGATCGCCTCGGGTAGATGCGCGGGTTCAAGATGCGTCGGCAATGTCTCCGACAGCATACGATAGAACTGCGCCTCGTTCATGTCGTCATGATCCGCAATCCATTTGCGGAGATTGTTGAAGTTCTTCGACGCAAGAATGGCGTACAACGTGGCGATGTCCTTGTCGGACATCTGCGAGAGGATCTCTCGCGACAGTTCACCGACAACACAGAATCGCTGGAGTTCGTTCAGTGTACGACGGAAGTCGGGAAAATGCAGTTTCACTGCCTCCATCACGAGCGTCTTGTCGTATCGAATCGATTCCGCATCAAGAATCTGAAATGCCCGAGTCGCGAAGCGCCCCATCACCGCAGGGCGTTCTGCCTTGGGAATGGTAAAATTGACGATGGAGCATCGCGAATGGAGTGGCGCGATGATACGATTACTGTGATTACAGGTGAAAATGAACGACGTCGTCGCCGCGAATTCTTCCATAAAGCCGCGAAGCGCAGGCTGGACATGGGGCGATAGATAGTCTGCTTCGTCAAGGATCGCGATTTTTCGCTTGCCTTCAAACGACATGCCACTCGCAAAATCTTTGAGCTTCGTGCGCAGCATCTCAATGCCGTTATCGTCTGACGCATTGATGACAATCGCATCGGCGTTCAACTCAGCGGCAATAGCTTTTGCGACCGTCGTCTTACCGACGCCTGCGCCGCCCGTGAAGAGTAGATTGGTCAGATCTCCTTGCGCGAGAATACCACGAAGCATATTCTCCACACCGCTAGAGAGAATACATTCATCAAGTGTCTGCGGGCGATACTTCTCCACAAACACAAAAAATTCACGACGAGCGTTACTGATAGCCGGATTCATTGTATGTTGTCTTTCTCAAATTGGATGGGATGCCCATGATCTTTACGCCCAGAAAGAATCGAAGAATAAGAATGATGATCGTCAGCCAGACAAGTGCGACCAATCCGATGATGATCATCATTCTATATTCGTTTAGGACTTCTGGACGATGTAGTACGAGACCGGCTCCGTGTTGTGCGAGAGGTGAATATACGGCCAGTTGCCGACGCTCACGGTGTAGCCGCCGTCCATCACGAGATCGAAGTTTTCACGACGAAACTTCACCTGAATCTTCGCGCTGCTGTCCAGCGTGGTGATGTTCTTCGCGTCCGTGTGTACCGGATACGAATACACACGTGACGTGGGATTCTTGTCGTCGAGCGGCTTCACGACAATCGTTTGCTTCTCGCCATCCACATCGATGATCACGATCGGCAGATTGTTGATCGCGGCGAACTTCTTGATCTCTCTCACCGCGGAGTCCGGCAGCGTGAAGACGGCCAGCGGATTCCCGATAGGCAGATCCTTCTCCGGCGCTGTCAGAATGACAGACGGATCGGAATAGGGATACTCGACGTGCGACGGGCTCTTCACGCCACGAATGATGAACTGCCTGTCCTCAAACATCAGCAGCGGCTTTTCGTAGCTCGACAGATTGGCCAGCAACTCGGGCAACTGATACACTGCGGTATCCTGCGGCCACGCCGGCGTGAACTCCGCAATGGCGAGCACACTCTTCGACGAACTGATCGTCTTCTGTGTCGCACCCGTCTTGAGCAGAATACTGGGATTGATACTTGAGAAGTTCTTCAGAATGTTCTTCGTTGCTTCACTGATCTGGTAATCACTCATCATATCCTCTTTCTTCATCATCATTATCAATCAACTTGTCCACGTACACGGCGTATGCTTCCCACCACTTACACCACAACTCATGATTCTCTTCATCCGAGACATAGGGTCGATAGTGCTGTGAGCAGTGCTTACAGACTGTCTGCGTGTGCCGGTCTTCTTCCCACGACATCCACGGTGAACGCGTAGGATCAATAGTTTGTTTCAACATACGGCCCGTCAAATCCTTCCCCAATCAACATATTGATCATATCATAGTATCGTGTGTGATACCCGTTGCAGTCGTGCCATTTCCATTGAAAAGAATCACCACGCGTCATCACATACAGCGTTGTCTGTCGAAAAGGAAACGTGGATGCCAGATCTCCACGCGATCGGAGGACCTCCACGTGCCTGATCAATGCCGTATAATCGATGACGTCGCCATCATTCACGATGACCACATCAATCAATGACTGCCCTTCAGTCAGAAACGATGTTTCACTCGTGTGTATCTCACTGAGAAACATCGGCTGCACGGTCGCCAGCGACACCGTGCCCGAGATGAGATTCTCCACCATCGCTCGATCACGCGCTACGGCTGAATGCAGACTCGTACTCGGGCGATGTACCCACACAATGAGCCCCTGCTGATCACGTATCCATTGCATCTCATTCTTGAAACGGGCATCCGTGAAGACGTGGATACCGGGCCCGATGGCCCGTCGCCCAGAGGCGGCGATCCAGATGTCAGGAAACCATGCACGGAACGCATTCGTGCCCGCTTCCTGTAGAATACGCCTCGGGGTCATCGGTCGCCCAAACATCCGTGACCAGTATTCGTCAGGTTGTTCTCGCCATTCGCGCGACTCTGGACTCTTGCCCTCAATCAGATCACGTGGAAAGCCAAAGATAGCCGCGATGCCATCCTTGAGTGCGCTTGCGAAGCTGTGCGACTGCCCCGGTGTATCACCGAGCAGCACGTCCGCATACGCGTTCTTCCCACTCGCAATGAAACCAACGATGCCATAGAACGCGTTCACTTCAGGCACGGATTATGCCTGCTGCGGCTTGGACTTTGCGATCACCACTTCGGACGCATCGCGTACCACTGGTGTGGTGAAGTCCGCCTCGCGCTGCTTATGAGACAGTTCAGCCAGTGAGGTGAGTGAGCCACCGTAGATATACATGCCGGCATGCTTCATCTTCATCCACGGGCAGAAGTAGATCTTGATCCCGATCTTGCGCGACCACTGACAGAACATATAGTCCTCAGAGAGATATCGACGCGATTCGGGATCGATGAGTGCCTGAAAGAACATGTGAATTTCACGAGAGCCATCGAAATTCTTCGTGCGATTGTGATCGGGCACGTAGCTGTATTCGGGATAGGCGTCACGGAACTTCAGCAAGGCCTCGCGACTGATCATCATGAAGCCGGTACCGATTTCGAGCACTTCGACGGGCTCGTCCATGCGAATCTCTTCGGTACCTGGCGCGACGTTGAAGACGTAGTCGCCGGCGTAGTTTTCCAACTTGTTCGGATTGTCGTCCGCGAGTCCAAGCTTCGCCGCGTCAAAGACCTTCTCCCACGCGATCGTCTTCTTCGGATACGGGCCGCCGATAATGTCCTTATCGTACGCCAGCAGTGCAAGGACGTCCATAGGATTGAAGTCGATGTCGCTGTCGATGAACATCAAATGCGTCGCATCGCCACGTAGGAATTCGTCCACGAGATAGTTTCGTGCGCGTGTCACCAACGACTCGTTGAACAGGAAGTAGAACTGGGCTGGAATGCCATACTTCAGGCACATCGTATTGAGATCGAGACACGCTTTTGTGTACGATCCCATACACGCTCCACCGTACATTGGGGTGGCGATGAAGATTTTTTTCTTACGGAGTTCGTCGATGGGGATTTCAAGTTTTGGCATGGTATCCTTTCAAAAGGGGGACGTGAAAATAATTATAGCACGAAACGTTGCGACTCTATCGTATATATATCGCAACGGTGATGATTGGTGATCCGGGTGGGGGTCGAACCCACGCGCCTCTAATTAAAAGTCAGATGCTCTACCAACTGAGCTACCGGATCATATTATACGCCAAGCCAATGTGTGGAAATCCACAATGCAGCAACGGCACCTGACGCACCACCGACGACGTACGAGAACCACACAGTATCGCCAGCGTCCGCTCGTGCGGCCGCGACACGTTGAATGGACATGAAGACGAGTGTGGCGATCGCAATGTCGCTGAGAAATGTCGCCATGTAATTGACCGCGCCGACAGCGCGATAGTTCAGGACGAGTAATAGATAATACGTAAATTGGATCACGAATAGTTCAATAGCAGGTCGCATATTAGCATCGCCGCCCTTCACCGCAACCGTGCGCGTAGATGTCGCCGCAGCCAGCGACATAGCCGCTTCCATAACCGGCACCGTCACCGAATCCACCGCCATCACTGAATCCCTCGCCATAACCGTCCGCATGGCTGGTGCCACGTCCGTCATGAGATCCCGCACCTGCGCCATCGCCCGTGCTATTATCACTACCGTGTCCACTCGCGGACCCCGTACCGATGTCGCAGTATTTATCCATAGAACGGACTCCAAGAAACACAAATGCCACAGGGATTGCAATCCCTGTGGCCGTGTTCCGTTACATTATTTCGAGTGCGATCATCCACGAAGAAGTTTCCTCGCTCTCCGCATTACGCACACCGTCATTGCTCTGACGAGCATATATTTACAGATTGCGGTGTGCCGCACTAGGCCTAAAATGGTTTTACTTCGCCTAGTCGAAGTGTTACAGCGTGTTAGAGATAGCGTCCAATGAAAATGGCGGCCTTCTGCCCATTGGGTGCACCTGTCAGGACATACGATTCACCAGGCTGAAGCTGCGCTTGCCCCAACATCTCGCCCGTGAGCGGGTCATAGTGTGTGAACTGCATCGGACGACGCGCAATATACGGCGTATCCTGCGCAACTCGAATGGGCATACACACAAAGTTCGTGCCGTCCGTCGAGAGGAACGATCGCAAGACGCTGTCCTCCTTCACGAGTGGATCAGTCTGAAACGGATAGTCCGCAAAGTTCGGATTGCCGTTCAACCAGTGCCAGTTCGGAAGATCCGCTGGCAGCAATCGACGCAGTGACGCAAGGCCATCAAGCGTTGCGGACATTGTCGGCTGTTCCCACAGATTTGCACGACGATACGCAGTCGATGCCTGATACTCGATACCGTAGATGCCTGCGCCCGTGTGCATGACATACGTCGCACCGGCACACAACCATGTAAGGGCCGCAGACATCGTGAGACGCAGCGGATCGTCATCCTGCGCGACGGACGAACCGATACCGATTGGCTCGTTGCTGCTCCATGACCATCCCGTTGCTTGACCCTCACGCGGCTGACGCACAGGGCGCCACACTCCACCCGTGCCATTCACATCACGTTCGAGATGGAGGGACATCAAGTTCGCACCACTATCCTTGTAGTAGTCCGTAGGGCTCTGAGACACGGGCGCCGTCAGTGCGACCGCTCCAGTATATACCCGCTTGATACGCGCCACATACTCGATGAGTTTCTCACGCTGGAAGCCGTTGTTATCGCCTTCATTCGCGACTTCAATGTGATGAATCTTCTCGCCGAGTTCCTGAGACGTCTGTGCCACATAATCAACGAAGGCATCGCGTTCCAGTTGCGTACCCTGCACGGTGCCGAAGATCGTGGGCATCAGACGAATGCCGTAGTTGTCGTAGGCATGATTCGCCAGATGCCGCAGCGTATCGTTGGCGATGATGGACTGCATCGTGGACAATCGCTGGTCCCACAGACCACCCGGTCCCACCGCAAGCAGTACGCGGATGTAGTCTACGCGACCCTTCACATACGCAAGATTCGCATTCAGCTTCTCACGGTCATTGGTCCACGCCCACGGAGCCCAGAACAGCGACGTTCCGAGAGCGAGATAGGGACCCTCCGCATCGGAGAAGACGCGCCCTGTGAGCTGTGGCACACCCCTGCGTGGATGCACAGCAGGTGTCGCGGGGATCAACTGTACCGCGTCACACTGGGTGTCCGTCGTAGGAATGCCGCCCAATTCATCGACCGTCTTGCTTTGCACGGACAGACGCGTAATAGAGTCCGCCCAGCCCTCGGCTACGATCTGGATGTTTGCGCCGCCATTCACCGAACCCGGCACGGGAAATGTAATATGCCACGGCGCTTCAGGCACCTGTCGTTCACCAACAATGGGTGGAAACATATCCGGCACGAGCGTGGCCACAAACTCAGTGGGGCCGCTGACGTCGATGCTAATCAGACGATCGGATGGAGGAGCCGGGGGGTCGGGTGTCTTCGGGCAAAAAATACCAAACCATGTACAGAGAAATGACATAGATACCTCAGTTGGTGCGTGAGAGGGACACCGCGCCCCTCTCACGCAGAGTTAACGACGTATGAGACTAGCTCTTGACGGTGAGCGTGGCGTCAAGCGAGCGCACTCGACCGAGTGCTTCCGCCACGATCGGCGCGAAGCTCGGTTCGCTCATCACGAGATTCGCGATGGCGACCATCTGCCGCGACGGCTTGCCGAGGCGATAGACGTTGAAGCTACGACCGTTCGACGACGTCTTCTGATTGAGATAGATCGCATATCCCGCCTGACGCAGTTCCGAGATACGAGCCGAGACGTTCGTGATCCCGAAACGCGAGCGCGCCTGCTTGGTCGTGATGTCGCGACCGGTCTTCAGGAAGTTGAGGATACGGACGGAGACGACAGGCGTGTTAATACGGGTCATAATGTTTTACCTTGTGAACTGTCCTCATTGTGAAAGTCGCGGCGCCGGACAGTGTAAGCAACCGTACTTGTTTCGACAAGAATAATTATCTCATGAACATTCTTGTCGTGAACTGCCTTTTGTGTGTCGATGTCATCGTGTCTCTCGCCGTGTGGCGTTCAACGTGTGATGCTCAACAACAAGAACAAGTATATCATGGAATCCCAACATCCAGACTGCCTTGTTTAGCGATCGTGTCGATGTCGTCTGCGCGGATGCCGATCGCGCGGCCGCAGTTCATCGAGTTTCATAATACGACGGCGGTCCCGTTCAATGATAATGGGCGGCGGCCAACGACTGTCGATAATGACGACTTGAATCGGGAGATCTGGAACTGCCGTCAATGCATACGTATTGGCATAAAAGGTCACGGACAGGCATCCACTGCTCATGACTGCGACAAGGAGAATGCTGGCGAGTCTCATACTAAGTCCGATCGACCGTGAGGTCCGCTGTGTCGGATTGTGATTCTTCGGCAAGGCCATCATCGACGGGCTTGTCACGTTCGGCGCGGCGTTCGGCGCGACGATCGACGCGCTCCTTGACTTGTTCGATCACGAACGAGGCAATATTGAGCAATGACTTAACTTTTGTAGGCATAGCTGTATGTAATCCTTCATTTTTACTTCAACAAGGCCGTGAGTTGCGCCCACAGCACTTTATTTTTCGCCGAAGGCTTGCCGGGTTCGTCGCCACTGAATCGATAGGGCACCTTCTTGTCTGTCAGATAGTGAAAAAATATGCGGAGACGTTTAAGTCCCGCTTCGTTGACGCCGCCGTTGACGCCATCGGGACGAATGTTGATATAGATGCCGTATTGTTTCATCTTGACAGCGGCGGGAACCGCACCGACAGCGTCGGGATTCGTTGGGGCGTCAATCCGAACAGCGCCCAATTTTATCTGTCTGTCGGCCGTGGTGAAGAACGACAGCATCCACGTCGTTTTTTTAAGTTTTGCCCAATCTTTGTCCGTCATCACAGCTTCTGTGATATCCGATACGTTTCGAGTTGACCAGTTGCGGCACGACCAATAATTCGCTTTCCACTTCGGGCCGGGATTATCACAATTGTGTCGAGCGCGAAAATTCTTACGACGTTCTGGATCATCCCGCTTGATCGACAGATTCGGATCACCGAAGCCGAGCTTGATAACGTTGTCCTTCTCATTCTTCACGTAGACATAGAACTTATGTGAGCCGCCACTTGCACGGAACGGCTTATTGAGTGTCACCTTTTTGCCCTGATACTCCGAGTCCTCGCTCAGGTCGCCCCAATCTTCATACGCGACGTTGGACGTGGAGCCGCCCGCGTAGTCTTCATGCTGGGTCAGCACGGACTCCGGCAAGCGAAACAGTTCCTGTAGTGATTGTGACGACATGGGATTGGTCCTCGTCAGTGATCTCATCATGCTACAAGCAAAAAGCAAATGTACTGCCATATGCGTCTCATGAGAAATGATGGTCTGCTGACATAACAAACGCGAGATGCCGAAGCACCTCGCGTCTGCGCAGACGAATTACAGAGCAACACCGGAGACATTCTGAAATTCGAGTGAGAGTAGCGTGACGTCGTGTTGAGGATGTCGTTTTCGTAAGTACGCAAGAACGGCCGTCTCACTACGCGCAGCCGGATGGGCTAATTGCTGAACACTGGATTCGAGTCGTGATCGGCACATACTACCACCAATCTTCTGCTGATAGACATACTCGACCACGAAACGTGCTGCGCGGGCGTGCGTCACTTCGTCTTCCTCTTCCTGTGGCAGCATGGCTGCCCAATGAACATGTTGTGCGTGATGGATCAGAAACACCATCAAAAATGTGATAATAGTCGTGGCGGTATTGATGAACAATTGCCACGTATTATTCCACCGAAACAGCGGCCCCATCATCAGCCAGACAATGATGGAGCACGTCGCCATAAAGAACATCGAGGGCTGAGCAATCGCATGATTCACCGCAAGGGCAAATCGGGTGAACCATCGTCTCGTGTTCGCGCCAGGCATATGGCACCTCCAGACGAAGATCGATCATCACCGAACGTCATGATCCTATCGTCTATTTAGACGGCGGTGCCCGACAGTGTATGGCGATCGCGTATCGCGTGTGCGTGTAGCTCGTCCTGCAATCGATCGATCTCCGCTTGGGCGAGATCGAGCAGATGATCGACGTCCTTCGCGAGATAGACGTGGGCTTGTGGCTGCTCGATATTCCATGCGTGATACCACGTGAGAAGCGGTCGACCATCACGAAACGTGTCCTGCATCAATCACCTCGTCTGTATTTATCGCACCGTCCTCCTCGACGCGACCATACACTTCCAGCAGGCGCCGCGCAAAGGCGAGCACCGCGGGTGTGTTCGCATTCGGTGCAACAATCAGAAAGGTCTCGGTCCCATCGACCTTCGTCAATGTGGTCACCAGAAACGTCGTGCGCGCAATCTCTAGCAGATCCGTATCAGTCGGTCGTCGCATGTACATTCTCCTTAGTAGTCGTGAAATCCCGGCACCCAGAATCCGAGTCGCCGAACAGCATCGCTCATCGATGACCGCAGGGCTGTCGGTGGATCACGGCGTGGCTCCTGTTGTGCAGCCTCTCGTTCAGCACGGAGGGTCATCAGTTCCGCCTTGAGTACGCGCAATTCACAATGACATGATCGATTGCCGCTGAAATGATTGCGCCCGCGCAATTCACAGGCGGTGTCGTGTGGCGTCGTCATACGGCCTCCAATCCTACGCGTGGATCGGGATCACGCACATCGGGATCGACCACGCTTCGACCCTCAGGAATGGACGTGAAACAGCCCGTCACCAACACCTGCTTATTCGAGACATGGGCTGTCCCTGCGACATACGTACTGCCCGAGACAGCCGCCAGACGGGAGACTTGTGCATGACCCGTAATCTCCGCGTGACCATACACCTGCGCACCTCCATAGATCCGCGCATCCTCGGAGACGTGCGCGTGACCCGTCACCGTCGCATAGCCTGCGACTTCTGCGCGCCCAGAGACCCAGGCATGCCCACAGACGGTCGCGGTGCCAATCACCGATGCGCTCTCGATCACGTGCGCCTCGCCAAAGACACGCGCCTGATGCGACACATAGGCGGTCGCATCGACCATGACGGTCTCCGACACCCAGCCTCCACCATTCGGGTGCTGATGCGCGGGCACGGGCCCCATCCCATCTCGAAAATCATACAGGACCACGACCGGCTCCTGATTGTGTGATGCATCCATCGCGACCTCCTCTGTCATCATGATCGGTGCTCCTCGTGGCGTGTATGTCTTGCCCATCAT
>Ga0114966_10002492_pt1 | contig 16432 bp, 14 predicted proteins | sample M_130207_XF_Meta_FD_87029 | JGI IMG/M metagenome (GOLD analysis project Ga0114966, IMG submission 87029) | Freshwater microbial communities from Lake Montjoie, Canada to study carbon cycling - M_130207_XF_MetaG | ecosystem: Environmental > Aquatic > Freshwater > Lake | place: Lake Montjoie...
ACGTGTGACTGTGCTGCCAGATTGTATATTTCGAGGCGTTCCATATTAGGGTATGTATCTTTAATAAGATTTAATATTTTTTGCAAACAAGAACTATCGGTTATGTCGCCGTAGTGAAGTTTCAAGTTTTTATCATTGAAAATATGCTCTATACGGTGTGTATTTATAGTCGAAGAACGCCGTATTAATCCGTGGACTATATAATTTTTTGATAATAATAACTCCGCCAAATATGAACCATCTTGCCCTGTTATTCCGGTAATAAATGCTATGTGTGTCATTGCTATAGGTCTGGTTGTTGGGGTTATATTGAGAGGTGGAGATGAAATTTCTGCTTCATTTGTAGATAAAGTACTTGTTGTAGTTAGCGTAGTTAGCGTAGTTAGTGTAGTAGTTGATAAAAAACTCATTTTCAATGTTATTATATTGTTGTATTATTATATTAATGTATTTTTGTATTATTTTTAATATTAATTTGATGTTATTTTTATATCAGTTTTATATCACTTTTAATATTTATTATGTATTAAATGTGATATTTACAAGCCTATGTTTATAGTTTATTGGTTGGTTGTCCTATTTTACAAAATAGATGCTATAGTAGCTACTTTGCCAGCAACGACGCCCACCTTTTGAACAATAGGGACAATCTTTTTTACAGCGGGGATAAATTTTTTGGTTATCCAACTTTTCTCGCTTGGTACCGAGGTCCCAAAATTAAGGTTATAATTATTCTGAGCATATATCGGAGTAGGAGTAGGAGTAGGAATAGGAATACTGGTATACATCATTTGTAGACTACGTGAAATTGGGGGTCAAATATGTTTATAATATATATTAATATTATATTTATCTTAATTCTCCCGATTCTCCCGATTCTCCCGATTCTCCTGATTTTTATGTTTAACCTAATATGATGCATCAGAAGAATATTTCACTAAATTAGAAGATCCAGTGCTTTGTACACTGTCTGTATTGTGTGGACGATTAACTTGTCTCTCCACACATCTAGTTTCTTTCCCTGAACCAAACGGTGGTATATATGGCTGTGGTTTTGCGTATTTATTTATATTTAATTTGTTGCCACTATTACTAGTGTCATTGTCTCTTTGAATAAATAGACCTACTTCATCACTAAATGGATTAGATTGATTATCTGAAAAAGCTCCATTTGTGGTATTTGCCGAATTATTATTATTATTATTTTGAGTAGATGGATTAGATTGATTTTGTGACTCTTCAATTATCTTTTGTTCTAAATTTGCATTCGACGACTTAACATTATATTTGGAATTTTGTCGTGCCTTTTTATTCTGTTCTTTTTCGGTTGTTTTTTGAATTAAAAAGAACATACCTACACCAATAAAAATAAAAACAAATATAATTAATGGAATTGAATTATTAGACGAGAATATGGACGACATATTTGGACTTTTCATAATATTTACTATTATATAATATAATATATTATATAAAAATACTAAAAATACGTAAGAACTTAAGAACTTAAGAACTTAAGAACTTAAGAACATAATTTTGTATCAATATCCTTAAGAATCGGGCATAAATCCTTAGGGTCTATTTTATTTTGAAATAAGGTTTCGGATTTACAAAATGTTTTATCAACGAGCTCGATAAGCGGGCATAGTTCTTTCGGGTCGTCGAGGTGATCTCCGAAATCGTATGTATCATTATTATTGTTACTCTTGTTAGTATCATTACTCTCATTCCTCTCAATACCTTCAAAAATATGTTTTATTCTTTTAATTCGATTCGCGATATCGGCATCTATGTGGCTTACGAAATCAACAGTTTCACTTGAAGAACAGTATGTTTTATTCAGGTATGAGAACAGAGGACACAGCTGTTTAGGGTCGAATTTTTGTTCGTGACGATAATGATAAAAAACCGTATTTTTCACAACTTCTTTTCTAGCATAGTGACTAGAGTCATTTGAGCACAATTCATTATTGATATAGTGAATAAACGGACATACATCTTCGGGGGTTATTTTGGGCGTTTCATTGACATTTGTATTTTCGAAATGCATAGGAAACGGGAGAAAGAACGCAAATGTAAGTGCGGGTAGGAAGGCAAGTAAACTAAATGAAGCAACAGTTTTCATTTTTGATTGTTTATACATTATATATTAGATTATTTTTAATACTGTTTACAATAATGGTTAAATATTGTTTAAACCCTTGAAGATTTAAAATGGGACAAAACGTTGGAATGATGTTTTCAAGGAAATACGTAACTATGTAAGCTTTGGGTATAAGGATTCTGTTTAAAAGCATCTAAAATATCTGGCTGAATTCTTTCGCAGTTAATAGACTCTTTATAATACTGCGGCGTTTTGCTCATTTTCCCTAATTGGTTGATGGATGGTGGCATTACACCTAAACCGGCTCCTGCGCTTGCTCCTGAGTTCCAGGGGCACGCGGTATTATTCTTATCTACTCGTTTGATATTGATATTTTCATTGTAGTTAAACATTGCCATATTCCCTGCTGGTGTAAATTCTTTCGAAATCTTATTATTATTATTATGTTGATTGCTCGCAGCTAAATTAGAGACAACGCCTTGATTTGTAGCTCCACCCAGCGAACCAAAATATTCGGGTTCAGTTGTTTCGCGTTGTGTATACACATCTTGTTGTTCTGTAACTAAATACCCTGTTCCTTCCGTTAAAGGCGCGACATTGAGATGATTAAAATCAAGAAGACTTTCTGTGGTTTCTTTAATAGTGGTTGGGGTTCTATCTGCTGGATTATAAATGACGCCAGCAGGCACTGTGTTTTGAACGTTACCGTATGGGCGAATACTGCCTACAACATTTTCTTTACGTGACGGGCGAATCGCTTCTATAATAGGCGCAACAACTGCTTTAAATGCACCATTAATCGCAGTTCCTAACAATCCAGTAGGTTGAGCTGTTGACCTATTTGTAGAGTTAAGCCTCGTAGACCCCCTACCATATTCGAATTTCATTGGTTCATTTTTTCCTTTAGCGGATACATTAATTACCGGCTTTCCTTCATATTTAATGCGTTTTGCCGGTTCGTAATTTTCAGGAGCATATTCTTTAGTTCCTGACATATTCGAATTTGCTCCAAAATATTCTGACGTCGTACATATACGGCTCTGGTCTTTCAATAATTCCGATGATCTACCCCTCTCCGCTTTTTCTAAACCTGTTGTCGTTAACCATCTATCCGGTGTATTAATGAAGAATTTATCTGGCAAGAATTTCTCTACTTGGCCATAAGTCTTTGCATTGGGTGGCTGCTGAACATTCCAAGAATAGGCAGGACCTTGATGGTTTTCTAAACTATATGTAAGTTTCGGATTCGTTTCTACACGTAATTGGTCAACATTTCTATCGACCCATAAATCGCGCGCTTCCATACCGGAGTTGAAGCCATTGCTACCACAAGATGTAAAACCTTGATTTAACCCAGGTGCTACGCGTATCTCTTCCCACGGCTTTACGTTTGCCATTTGCGTGCCAGGGTTGACGCGTGACTGATAAAAATCGGTAAAACTGGGCATACCGTTTGTAAACTGCATTCCAGGTTGGGGGGCAAAAAGAGGAGCGCGTTCTTCTTTACATATTTTCTGGCTTCCTGTTCCCGAATAACTGTCTAAAATAGACTCACGGGTGTTGGCGTCGGCTGTCCTTCCCCTTACTTTTCCAAAGGGAACCATATTATTATGGTCAAAATTGTTTGTATTGAGCGCTTCACCGGTTAATGAGTATAATGTAGATTGTGAATTGAGTCCAGTGTTTGCGTTTGTGTTGTATGGATTATTGAACTGGTCGTTGTTACTCAGAACATGTTTGCCTACTGTTGCATTATAGTACTTGTCGGTTACTGCGTTTCCTGCGTATAAGTTGTCATAACTTTGGGTATTTTTAGTATTATGTGGATAATTGTCATCTGGAACATCATTTAACTTACTATTTGTTCCTGCTATTACTCCAGTTCCGCTTGCTGCGCTACTAATAAATGCTTCTTTCTTTTTTTTGTGCATACTTAAAGCATTACCTTGGTAGGTTGTGTTTTTTTTATTATTTGTGGCATACAATAAACCTGCTGCTGCTATTATAGGTATGGCCAATACTTCCATTTTATATGTTTATATGTTTATATATATGTAATATATTTTTTAGATATATGTAATATATTTTTTTAGATATATTACATATTTTATCTTATTTTGCTTTATTGTTATATTTTTCTATTTTTCTATTTTTCTATTGTTATATTTTTCTATTGTTATATTTTTCTATTGTTTTAATTATTGAACAATTGTTTGGTTGTATCTATAGTATTATAGTTAAAACACGGAATTTTTGCAACAAAATTATCTTTTTCTAAAATTCGTGTACTAAGGTTGTTCTGAAAAGACATACAAGTATTTTCTTGCGGATTTAAATGGAGATAATCCCAGTTTGATTGTTCTAAATCTCTATACCACCACGCCGGATTTGTAACTCGAGTCTCATCCGTAAAAGGGGCACAAGAAGGATATGCTAGAGCGCTAGTTGGTATATTTATATCTTTATAATTATTTTGCGGATTACAGTCTCTTGATAAGTTGCGGTCAAGACCGAAAAGCGAGCTTTCCAAATTTGTTGTATTGGTCATCAAATTAGCACCCCATTTTTGTAGGCGCACGGAAGGGTCCATCATATAAAAAGGTTTATCGCCGTTGCCTGGTACATTAAGTCTCCATTTTCCAGGGTCAGTTGCTTCTTGTTGTTGTTTTGTTATTCTACAGGGGTCATCGTGAAAACGCGTAAATGACATTTTATATTACTATATAATAATCTTATAATCTTATTATATTATTATATTATTATAATTAATTTTGGTATTCACGGCGTATAAACCAATAATAATACATTTGGGAACCTAAATAAGTTTTAAATAAAAATAATATAAATGTATTTTGTAAATATTATATAATCCTAAATATTTAATATGAGCAATGTTAATATGAGCAATGTTATGACATTATTAAGTGGTAAATTAAAAAAACTTTCATCTACTAGTATAAGTATAAGTGATATTATTAACAATAAAAAAACAATATGTTTAAATATGATTGTTAAGAATGAGGCTCATATTTTATCAAGCACATTTGACAATCTTTTAAAATATATTTCATTTGATTATTGGGTTATTTCAGATACAGGTTCTACCGACGGAACGCAGAAATTAATAAAGGATTATTTTAGTTCTAAAAATATAAAAGGAGAATTATTCGAAGACGATTGGCGCGATTTTGGTCATAATAGGACACTTGCTTTACAGTATGCAAAAGGCAAGACAGATTATTTATTAATATTTGACGCCGACGATAGTATCAATGGCGACTTTACACTTCCACCGCAAGACACGTTTCATCACGATATGTATAATCTAAAGTTTGGCAAAGGCGTTTCGTATGTTCGTCCTTTGCTTATAAATAATATGCTTGACTGGAAGTTTAATGGTATACTACACGAATATTTATCCTGTACTACAAAAAATGTACAAGGGGTTTTATTGGACGGAAATTACTATGTAGAATCAGGTAGAAAAGGAAGCCGCAGCAATGACCCTGATAAATATAAGAAGGATGCTGAAGTTTTAAAAAAGGCGTATTATTTGGAGCTCGATAAACCAAATAAAGGATTATCTGGGAGATACGCGTTTTACTGTGCCCAAAGTTTTAAAGATTGTAGGATGAATAAGGAATCAATTGAATGGTATAAAATAGTCGCCGATAAACTTGATTCGTGGAATCAGGAGAAGTTTTGCGCGTGTTTGTCTCTTGGTGAATTATATAGACGCGAACAAGATTTTGAAAATTCTATTAAATATTATACGAAATCTATTTCATTTGATAGTGAACGTATTGAGGGTATAGCACTTGCTTGTGAAATTATTCAAAATAGTGAACAACATTTGTTATGCTGTTGTCTGGGTATGAATTATTTAGGGTATGATAAACCCCCTGTAAATAAGCTATTTTTATACGACTTTTGTTATGAAAACCATATAGAATATTCTTGTAGTATTTCTGCTTTTTATTGTGGAATGTATGAACTTGGATATAAATGTTGTAAAAAAATAATTACAAGTAAAACAGCGGAAAATATTGATAAATATATAAAAACGTGTATAAATTTATCATTTTATATCGACCAACTCATAAACGACGAGACAGATACTCTTCCCTTTTTTTATTCATATAACGATGTTATACAAAATATTATAAATATCGATGATGGTAATGTACCGATTGACCCCAATATGCATAAATGTTGGAATATATTATTTGAGAAAAATCGCGCTAAATTAACAGATATTCCCTCAAATATTCTAAATGATTATCAAATGATTTTTCCGGTTCCATATAAATCTACTTCTAGGGTCATTGAAACTATCATAACATTTACTACTTGCAAACGGTTAGATTTATTTAAAGAAACCATAGGCTCTATTTTGAATCATTGGATGGATAAAGAGAAAATAGATTATTGGTTTTGTGTAGACGATAATTCATCAAATGACGATAGAACATCGATGACGACAATGTTTCCTTGGATTGATTATCATATGAAGTCGGAGTCCGCGCGCGGTCATCGCGAGAGTATGAATATTATATGGAATAAATTAAAGGAATTAAGACCTAAGTACTGGATACATATGGAAGATGATTTTCTATTTTATATAAAACGAAATTATGTGGATGATTCTATAAAAGTGCTCCAAAAATATGGCACCACTAAGAATATTAAGCAGGTATTATTTAATCGTAATTATGCCGAAACGATAGATAATACGTCTATTAAAGGACACGTTTGTTTATCCGATGGTGTGGTTATTTCGGATCCTGATATTCCGGGTATTCCCGTTGTATTCCATAATCATAATCCAGTTGATACGTTTTGTTACCCGAATTGCTGTTATTGGCCGGATTATAGTTTCCGCCCCTCTATGGTTGACGTGGAGACTATTCTTGCGCTTGGTAATTATGATACGAAAAATCAGTTTTTTGAAATGGATTATGCAGAGCGATGGTACAATGCTGGATATAGAAGCGCTTTTTTTAATGCAATAACTTGTCGTCATATAGGAAGATTAACATCAGAGAGAAATGATAAAACCAAACCAAATTCTTATGATTTGAATAACGTTTCTCAATTTAATTTATCGAATTCTCCCGTATCTCCCATTTATGCCGATATCGCATTGGATGAAACGATAAGAAAGATGTTCAGCCCTCCCATAAAAGTGGCATCGTCGGCATTTATAAAAATCGTCAACTTGAAGCATCGCAAAGACCGAAAAAATGAAACGATTGATAAACTAACTAAGGCGAATTTCTTGCCGGACGAATATGAGTTCATAGAGGCAGTGTATGGTAAAGAATTACAACCCTCACACGAATTATATACTTTAGTTAAAGGAAATGATTTTGGGAATAGGTATGGTGTTATTGGTTGCGCTTTATCGCATTATGGGCTATGGCTCGAATTATTAAAGGATGAGAAAAACGATTATTATTTGATTATGGAAGATGATTTTACATTATGCGATGACTTTAAAAATAAATTAAATAAATTAAATAAATTATTGACAGATGATGATAAAGCATTGAACCACATCGATTTTTTATTTTTAGGATATCATATGTTTAATAAAGATAGGCAAAAATATAAAGATATATATGACGTCGAGTTGCCTACAACTAAAATAGATAAATTAAATAAAAATCTATATATTGGTGGGTTTTTTTCATATATCATAACAAAAAGTGGTGCGAATAAAATAATTGATTATATAGTTAAAAATGGTATAATACGTGGCATTGACTATTTTAATAAAAAATTGGATACAATAAACTCATACGAATGTCAACCATCATTGGTATTTTCAATATGGTGCGAAAATAATAAAATAATTGATACAGATATTCAGCTTAATATGGATGGTATAGATTTTAGTTCATTTGTAGTATCGCGTGACGAAGTTGTAAGTATGAATCAGGTTGTCGTTTGTACAAAAAGATTTCGTATAAAAATGTTATGCAACTGGTGTTCGTCTTATCAGTTATGCAAAGAATGGTCTAATATGTGTACATATCCCGATACATTTATATGGAATAATATAGAGATTACATGGAGTAGTAAAAATATCGACTATTATGTAATTATTAATTCTCCACCACCAGGGGAATACTATGACCCAAAACGAACTATAGTATTCCAAATGGAGCCGTGGGTGTATGACCCAAGTAAAAATTGGGGTGTAAAAACGTGTGGCGAATGGGCGAACCCCTGTGACTATAAATTTATGAAAGTTTTTCGTCATATAGAAGCCCTCAATAATGTACAGTGGCAAGTTACGCCACCTCAACATATTCCAGTAGAAGATAAATGTAATCGGATTATTTCTATATTAAGTAGTAAAAATATTGACGATGGACATATAAAAAGGATAGAGTTTCTGCGCGGTATTGAAATATACGGAAAAGGAATTTCTAATAAAATTGATGTGTATGGTAAAGAGAATTATCATAATTTGAAAGCATATGTAGGTATGACAAATAATAAAATGGAATTAGAAAAATATAAATATTGCTTTTCTTGTGAAAATAATAGTGAGAAGAATTATGCAACCGAGAAAATGTGGGAGCCAATATTATTTGAATGTTTATGTTTTTATTGGGGATGTCCTAATTTGGAAGAATATATCGACTCACGTGCATTTGTTAGACTACCGCTAGACAATATTAATGAGTGTATTTCTATTATTACAAACGCAATAGAAGAAGACTGGTGGTCACAGCGGATAGATATTATACGTCGTGAAAAACAAAAAATATTAAATGAACTCGGATTTTTCCCTAGAATTTCGAAAATTATTAATAATGCATCTATTAATCAATAATTCTATTTATCAGATTTTTTGGATTGTTGCTGTGATTGTTGCTGTGATTGTTGCTGTGATTGCTTAGACTGACTGCTTTTGCCAACGGACATCGGTGTTTTAGGTTCGTCTACGCTAACATCGTCTCTAGCGCCAGCGCCTGGTGATGGTGTTTTATTACTTGATTTCTTAGATGATGTTGTAGGCATTGCAGCCGCAGACGATACTTTCTTCGATAATTCACCCCCAAGCTGTTCAACCATTTTGGTAAACGCGTTTATAGCACTATCGCACGCTCCTTGAATATAACCGGATACACCGACTTTGTCTATCTGGTTGTGAAAAGCGACGCGGATTATGCTATCTGTCGAATGTGGGTGTGGTTTTCTGAATCCACAAAATGAAACCGTCTTGTCCCCTATAAAATGTTCCTGATAAATATAGTATTCAATTACTTTACCAAGGGTATAGTCTTCGTTTACAAGCGTAATATCAAACCCATTTTTCAGTGTTGTTTCGGACGGAATAATCGGAACATTCCCGTGTTCTAGATCATATAAGAACTTCTGGCATTTTGATATCATAATATTACACGCCTTTATTACAATAGCCATATTTTCATAGACACCTACAGTCTCAATTATAAAGTTATAGCTATTATTTAAATAATATCTCTTCGCCTCAAGTAACATCCAATTGCGCTTATCAAAATCTATTTCTTCGGCGGTTTTTTCTTCTTTCTTCATCGCCTTCTCTTTCTCCGCCCATACTTCATTAGCCTTCGCCTCGTCAGGTGTACACTCATATGCACATGTGCTTATTACGTTATATGCACCATCTTCGGATGCTTTTCCGATATCAAAACCGCAAGTAAACGCAAGACGTTCGCCCTCGATGTTTTCAGACAGCCTAGGCTGAAGACGAGCAAATTCAATGTAATCCCCGCTTAGATGCGATGGTGGAAATATTCTTCGCACAGCCGAATCATCTGAATATCTACCCGTCGATATGTTTTTAATCTTGAAATCTTGGGTGGTCACGTAGATAATATTGTCCGTATCGTTTTTTACATCTACTTCTACGATATAGTCGTGATATGCAAAATCAATATCATCGATATGAATAGGAATACAACTTAGGCGCTGCTTTATAATTTCATTATGAAATCTTGTCGTATTGTGTGTAATCTCTGCCTTGTTTTGGCTATATGGAAATGTTCTAAAGATAAATGTAGGAATATCAGACACAATGATTCTTCGCAATGCGTTGGCTATACTCATATTGCAGTCAACGATGGTAAATTTGAGACAACTATCCTCTTCGATTAAATTTGAGATACGCGGTTCCATTCTTTGGTTGGTGGCTTTGTTATTATATTAATAAGATACAATTTATTAAATCAATTTTATTATTAAATAATTAATCGACTTAATTACGTAATTAAGGAATTAATGTAATTGTGTAATTAAGGAATTAATACCCGTAAAGAATATTTAAGAAAGAATATATAAAAAGTATTTAATAAGTTAAATACATAATAAATACTTGTAGTAAATATATTATATTATGAGTAGCGTATTATATTATAGTAATTTCTGTGAAAAATCTAAAAAAATTCTACAAACATTAGCAAAAAGTAATCTTAAAGAAGAACTACATTTTTTATGTATCGATAAACGTGTTAAAGGGCCCACAGGGTCGTGGTATATTGTTCTTCAAAATGGTGAAAAAATCATTATGCCGCCGCAGGTAAATCGTGTTCCCGCTCTATTGCTTATGAAACAAGGACACCAGGTTCTTTACGGCGACCAAATTTTATCGCATTTACAACCGCGTGAAGTGGCGATAAATATGGCGGCGACGAATAATAACGGAGAGCCGTCGCCCTTTTCGTTAAATAATGATTGTATAGGAGGATACGGTGTTGCTTCCGACTCTTTTAGTTTTTGGGACCAAACAAGCGATGACTTATCAGCAAAAGGTAACGGCGGTATGAGACAATTATATAATTATGTTACAATTGATAGTAATATGAGAATAGATGCTCCGAAAGAAGATTATACACCAGATAAGATAGGGAATGTATCATTGGAAAATTTACAACAGCAAAGAAATAGCGAAATTCAAATAAGTATGGAAAAACAAGCAAAAGTAAATGAGCATCCGTCTCAACAACAAATGCTTCAACAGCAACAACAAAAACAGCAATTACACGCACAGTATACTCAACAACAACAATTTCAACAACAATTACAAATGATGGGGAATGGTGGTGGTGCAGGCGGTGCGGGCGGTGCAGGCGGTGGTGTAGGTCCAGGTAATCAAATGCATCAACCCACGCAAAATGTCCAAATATCACAGCCCTCCCAACAAAACAAACAAGTACGATTTAGTTAATGGGCTTAAATAAAAACATTATAATATAAAAATATTTAAATATAACAACATAATAATAATATACTATATATTTTAAAATACATCACATAATTTAAAATGGTAGATAATGATAATAATGTATTATTGACCGCATTTAATGAACATTTTTTCGAGTTTATAGATGATATTAATAATGTAATAGTAAATGATTCATCTATAAAACGAGTAAAAACAGCATTAATGATGATTAAAAAAATGAATCCTTCGCTTATTATTAAGATATGGTATAAATATATTGTTTTGAATTATGAAAAAGAAATCAATGAAAACAATGTTAATTTTTTTATAGAAAAGGATTATAAAAAAGACTTGGTATATATATCATCGGCAGATAACATTATGCAACATATTGACTACCTACGAGAGCCAATCAGGAATATGGGCAAAGAAAACCAATATAAATCTTTTAAATATATTCAGAACTTGTGTTTATTGTCGAAACTTTATAACCAGTGATTTTAATAGTTATATTTCGTATTTCATATTTCATATTTCATATTTCGTATTTTATAATAATTAATTTATATATATTTTATTATTTAAAATAAAATATATTTATGCATAGTTTGATTTAAATACTACGTAATAGAATAAAAGTATATATGGGTAAAAAAACTAATAACAATAAATCCTCAACGGATTCAAATAAGAAGTCGGGAGGTTCTGACACAGAAGTAGTACCAGACGAGTTTAAGACTGTTATATTTGATTTTATAAATGATTTTACGAATACTTTCCCTGAATATTCAGAATGCTTAGAGGAATATTTCACCGCAGTTTCTGTTGTAAGCGATGATGGTGGTTGTGTAAAGACGGAACGGTTAATTACAGACGATAGTGTTATAAAGCTATATACATATTGCAAGGATGTTTATCCGGCTCGTTTTTTTGATATCTTGTATAAAAATGGGGAAATTTTCAATTCTGCAAATGGCGGAGGTGATGGTGGTGATGGCAGTGGTGACGGTGGTGATGGTGGTAGTAATACCGAACCGTCATTAAAGATGGATGTTCACTTTTTGCCAAAGATTGATTTTATGAAGGTTTGGAATACTCCCGATATATCTGATAATACGCGAAGTACGATTTGGAAATATTTACAGCTTATTCTTTTTTCTATTATTACGAATATTTCTGATCGCGATTCATTTGGAGATACTGCGAAATTGTTTGAAGCTATTAATGAGGATGAGTTAAAGACGAAGCTTGAGGAGACATTTAAGAATATGCAGGATATGTTTATGGGCGATACGAAAGAGTCGGGTAAAACGGGAGAAAATGCGAAATGCGATGGAGTTAATATGGAAGATTTTGATAAATTCGCCGAGCATTTAAAAAATTTAACAGGTGAAAATGGTGATATTGATATGTCTGCTTTTCCTGGATTATCTGGATTCCCTGGATTCCCTGGGTTTGATTTTAAAAATGCGGCTTCGAGTGGGGGTGATAGTGGAAGCGCAAAAGGTGAAGGCAGTACACCGAGTGGAGATACTAAGAAAAAACCAGAAATGCCTAACCCTGAAACAATTCACGAACATATTTCTAAATTGCTAAATGGTAAAATCGGTTCTCTTGCGAAAGAGATTGCTGAAGAGACAGCGGGTGACTTGGATTTAGGGATTGATATGGACGACGACCCATCAAAGATAGATATGGGGAACGTGTTTCAGAAATTGTTCAAAAATCCAGGTAAATTGATGAATATGGTAAAAAATGTTGGTAAAAAATTAGATGATAAATTTAAAAATGGCGATATCAAGGAAAGCGAAATTATGCAAGAAGCTAGCGACTTATTAAGTAATATGAAAAATATGCCAGGTATGGGAAATTTAACAAGTATGTTAAATCAATTGGGTATGTCAGGATTGGGTGGTCTTGCAGGTCTTGGCGGAAAAGGCGGTAAAGTAAATATGGGTGCACTTCAGAGCCATTTTCAGCAAAATATGAAACAGGCAAAAATGAAAGAGCGAATGCTTAATAAGTTGCAACAAAAGCAACAACCAAAACCATCACCTCAACCTGCTCAATCGACGCAATCCGCACAGCCCACCCAAAATCGCCCCACAACATCCGTATTTAAAATAGGTGAACAGATTCAGCAAACACCAAGACCTATCGCATCTGTACAAAAGGGTGCGGCGGTAGGTACATCTACCGGCGTACATCTAAATACCGAGAATGAAAATAAAGTATTAGTTAATACAACCGAAAATAGTAATACGGAAATATCGCAAAAGAAGAAAAAGAAGAAGAATAAGAAATAATGACAAATAAGTAATAAATGATTAAAGAATAATGAATAAGAAAAAATAATTAAGAATATATATACAATGAATCAGCAGTCATCAACAACATTACCACCAACACCATTTTGGTTAAATGAACCCACTATTTTATTTAATAAAAATCAAATAACACAAATATGGCCCAATAATGATATGAGCAATACGGAAAAATTAAATGCTATCAGTAGATTTGTTATCGTTGCGTCACTTTTAGGATATTTATTAACGATGAACTTTAAAATGTTATTAATATGTGTTGTAACTTTAGCTGTTCTTGCTATTTTATTCCACGTTCAGTCCAATCAAAATAAAAATAATGATGCTTCATCTTCTTCCTCATCGTCGTCATCGTCGTCGTCGTCGTCATCTTCTTCCTCGTCAAATAATAAAAAACAAAAAGAAGGATTTATCAACCAGATATTATATAATGACTTGAAATCAAGTTATACGAATCCGAATAAACACAACCCAATGATGAATGTTCTTTTGCCTGAAATAAGTTATGACCCTAATAGGAATGAAGCCGCGCCATCGTATAATACGGCAGTAGAGAAAGAAATAAATATGAATACTAAAGATAGTATAGTCGATACTATGTTTTCAGATGAAAAGGATAAACAGCGCGAATATTTGAAGAAAAAATTATTTAGCGATTTAGGAGATAATTATAATTTTGATGTTAGTATGAGAAATTTCTATACAAATCCGAATACAACTATTCCAAATGATCAGGGCGGATTTGCTAATTTTTGTTTTGGTGATATGATTTCTGCAAAGGAAGGAAACGAATTTGCACTTGGAAGACATATGCCAAGGGTGGGTGGAGTATATAATTAAAATGTAACAACACGTATAACATAAACAATGTAGATACAACAATGTAGATACAATAAATAATATAAAATTAATAATTAATTTATATTATTTAGTAAAATATTTTATAGTAAATATATTTTCAAATATATATACATATATAAATATATACTATAAGTAAATGGCAACTGTAAAGGATTATGTTTTTGACAATTTAACAAGAATTGGCAACGATAGTTGTGGAATGAATCAGAGAAATATACAAAATCTCAATTCTAGCAATTATACCCTTAATAATTTTTTTTCGTCTGACTGTAATATGACGCGCCCTATTGATTTTGCGATTAATCAGCCTGGTATAAACTTTACTGGTAGTCATCAGGTGGGTATGGGTGGTTGTAATATTGACACGAATAGTGAGCTTTTTAATGGCAGTATTATGACGCATCCTAGGTGCCGTATTAGTTTATTTGAGCGCCCATTTAAGACCGTACCTTATTTGGGTAGAGGTGAATCTAACCCGCTTGTAGAGTCAAGGTTATGGCAGGGTGACTACAACATTAACAAGAAGAGTGTAAACCCATCTTCTGAAGTATGTTTCGTAAATCACGAAATGTATCCTCTTATTCCGTCTATCGCGGCGACTATTTCAAATCCTTCGAATTTGATTGAAGGTGTTGCTGTAAATGGTTGGATTCGTGGTGGAATTCCGTCTCGTGAATTGGAGCAGCAAAATACTTATTCTTCTTGTAGTTCATAATATTTGTTATATAATATTTGTTTTAAAATATATTAAAAACAATACTAGTTATTTATATATTTTATGTATAATACTGCATTTTTGTGTACATATAAATTACACGATGACGATGATCATCAAGATACATTGTATCGTCACGAATACTTATATGCTTTCGGGTTGACAGAATATGATTCCGACAAAATTATGGAAACACTTGAATATATATATAATAAATTAAAAGATAATACTGATTTTATAGAAATAGTAGAATCTCATCCCCATTTTAGAAACGAAAATAATAATAAAAATTATGAAATTGTATTACAGTTCCTTTTTTCGTTCCATACATTTAATTTGTTTCACGCTTGTTTAACGTATTTGTTGTCTAACGATAATACAAGGGACTGTACCGATGCCGATATGTATACGATAATACACGAAATGTTTATTAAAAATAAGAAATTATTAATTGACGAAATATCTAAAAAATAAAAATATAATATAAATATAATATAATATAAAATATAATACAGTATATTATACTATACTAGAATGGCTTCTACACAGAATAAAAATACATCAAGTGATTATTGCTTACAGCAACGCGACTTTAGAGGTATATTTACGCATACTACCTATGTAAACGGACAGAATGGAAAGGCATATGTAGATGCTTTACCCGAATTGGGATATTTGCCGAGTTATATGTCTCGCGAATCCTTTTCAAATAATTCAGTTGATATTGAATCAGCTTTATTCGGTATTAATTCAACCAATCTTGTAGACCCACAGGCACCAGTTGTTCCAGAATTGAAGACATTGCCTGAATGTTCTTTTTTTGATAGAATACCATTGATTATGCCGACTCCTTTGGTTATTGAGAAAAACCAACGCCCTTTCCCTATTTGATGTACTCCGATATATGGTTTAGTTTGTATATAATTGAGTATATGGTTTAATTTGTATATAATTATATTAATATTTTGTATTGTATAATTATATATATCGGGAGTTATGAACACATCAACGTTAGGATATACTAGAACATATAGAAGTGAAGGTGTAGCAGGTGGTATTGGTCCGACAGGTGTTACAGGACCGACAGGTGCTACAGGTGTTACAGGACCGACTGGTGCGACAGGACCGACTGGTGCGACAGGACCGACTGGTGCGACAGGTGTTACAGGACCGACTGGTGCGACAGGTGTTACAGGACCGACAGGTGCTAC
>Ga0114966_10002493_pt1 | contig 16429 bp, 12 predicted proteins | sample M_130207_XF_Meta_FD_87029 | JGI IMG/M metagenome (GOLD analysis project Ga0114966, IMG submission 87029) | Freshwater microbial communities from Lake Montjoie, Canada to study carbon cycling - M_130207_XF_MetaG | ecosystem: Environmental > Aquatic > Freshwater > Lake | place: Lake Montjoie...
CCAAAGTTCCATAACAATTCGCGGCGAGAGGTTTCAATCGATTGCATTAAGATCTTTCTTTTCAGTGTCCGTGAGGAAACTTTATTGCGTCGCACGGCCTGAATTGAAAGCCCGCTATTGTGGGAAGTATATCAATAATCGAGGGAATGACATGGTCTTTCACCGCACCGTTGTGGGGCTTAACGGTGGGCACGATAGAAGTAAGGTGATGGTGATGAACAGACTGCGTTTGAGAAATCCGCTATCGCGACGCGTCTGCGTCGGCGCACAGAGATCCGTGACGTTGTCGAGGTCGTCAGCCTTCAACCAGTTCGATGGTCTGCCACAGGCTTGGATCGGACTCGTAGGGAAATTCTTTGCCGATCGCAAATCCTTGCTCGCCGAATTGAGCGTCGCGGACAAGATATTGAAAGCCGAGACGCGGGTGTTGCAAGTGATCAAACCCCACAAAAACACTTGCGGGAAACCAAGCATCGAGCCAATATCCATCTTTGTGAATTTCTGACTGCAGACGAATCAGGGACACGTCGGCTAACTCGGATTCCTCGCGGGATCGCGCGAGGGGTTGAGCGAGGGCCACAGGTTCCATCGCGTTTGGCCCACCTCCCACCGGAAACAGGCTGAACTGTTGGCAAAATTTTGTGGCACGATGCACGGTGTGTGTGTTTCGGGTGTCGATCCAGAGATGCAGTCCATCGGAAGTCCGCGGTGCCGAGATCGAGCATTCCAAGGGACGAGTTCTGCCACGCACTTCGAGACTCAATCCAATTCCTGCTTCCGACCAAGCCATGCGTAGGTCTGCAAAGTCGGGCGACTTGTCAAGTTCTTCCAGAGACGGAAAACGACAACACGCGGGGAGTCCGAGCAGTCGGCCTGTGCTGTTGGGCAGGGGATTCATTTTTTGGATGAGAAACGACCAGCGAAATAGAAATCGAGGGGGAAGAAGCGAACTCATACTGAAACTCCGAGCCATTCGGGTTGGCGAAATCGGCTCATGGGGCAAGAAAGATCAACGGCGAATAGACAGGATCCGGATGATAGTTTGGTTTTTCCGAAGGATCTGTTTCAGGTCGATTTTGGATCTCGGAGCGGTACGAATGTGCGGCAAGCGGGGGACAGAAACGGGGTGGTGATGTTTTGACTCGAAATCGACATCCGACGACTATCGGAAGGTAACAGAGTATCAAAATCAAGGTGAAGGGTCGTCGATTTCAGCGATTGTTGTCCCGAAGGCCTGTACCGAGTTTCGGTCATCTCCTTGGGATTGCGATTCCGGTCTAGACCGACTTTCGGATTTCTTCTGTAATGGGCGGCGGATACTGACATCGGATCGGCGTGGACTGACCCTGTGTCTTTGGCGGGAGAACGGGCGGAGATGCCCCAATCGCAAATTGCAGGGAAGTTTAATTTGCAGGGAAGCTTAATATCGTGCAGACTTGGAGTCGATTGATTTTATTCATCATTCCGCATTGGCGACAACTCTTCCTGTCGCTGATCTTTGGCGGATTCGCAGCACTCCTGTGGAGCGCCGAACTGGCGTTAACGTTTCCGCTCACCATTACTTTCAGTGAACACCGCACCCTGAGTAATTACGTGCGGAATGAGATTGAGCAATCAGAGCGACTGATCACAGCACAGACGGCGATCCGTGAAAATTTGGATCAGGAATTGGCCTTGCTGTCTGAAGACGGGACGACCGCTCGTCAGAAAGCACGTGTCAAGGTTCTCAACGCTCGAACCGGATTGCAGCAAAAACTCACGACGATCATTTTTCGAGTCTGGATTTTTAGTTGGATCGAAACGCGCGTGCTTCCCAAGTTGCCGAGCGATTCATTTCAGATGTTCGGCACCGTCTTTGGTTTGGTGTTAGTGGTGACATTTTTCAAAGGACTGTGTGGTTACGCCCAAGATTCTGTGGCGGGTTGTGTCGCCGAATTGGTCACGATGGACATGCGTCAGACGTTGTTTCGCCGGACACTGCAACTCGATCCACAAACCATTGCGATCAGTGGGACACCGAAGTTGATGAATGACTTCACCTATACGCTGCAGCAATTGTCGGCAGGTTTAGGAGATCTTGGAGGCCGCATTGTTCGCGAACCATTGAAAGCGGGAGCATGCATCATCGCGATGTTCTTTGTCAGTTGGCCGCTGACGCTGATGCTCCTCGCCTTCATCCCCCTCGCCGGATGGATGTTCCATTTGTTTGGGCAAACGCTCAAGCGAACCACTCGTCGAAGCATGGAAAGTGTGGGGCAGATGTACAAGTGTCTGGACGAGACATTTGTCAATCTCAAGGCTGTCATCGCATTTGGGACGGCCGGTCATCATCGGCGGGACTTTCATCGAAAAAATGTCAAAAACTATCAGCAGTCAATGCGTATGACTCAGATCAGAGCCGTCAGCGACGTGGCGGTGGAGTTATTGGCGGTATTCGCCATCTTGGCGGTGTTGTTGCCCGCGGGATACATGGTCTTGAGACAAACAACGTCCATTTGCGGAGTGGAATTGGCGAGCGCACCACCCACCTTTCCCGAATTGGCAATGTTTTATGCATTGTTGGCCGGAGTCATTGATCCGCTACGCAAGTTTTCGAAATTTTATTTGATCATTCGTCAGACGGGTGTGCTCGCCGATCAGGTGTTCCTTCAAATGGATCGAACGTCACTCGTGCCCGCGTCCGCATCGCCTCAATGGTTGCCACGTCTCTCTCGGTGCTTAGAGTTTCGCGACGTTTTTTTCACCTACGCGCGTGCCTCTCATGACGATTCTCTCGATCGTGGTTCTGTTCTCAATGGACTCGATTTGCGTATCGAGTACGGTGAAGTCCTTGCCGTTGTGGGCGAAAACGGGTCGGGAAAATCGACTCTGGCAGGCCTGTTGCCGCGATTTTATGACCCTGACCGGGGGGTGGTTGAATTTGATGGGATCGATCTTCGATCTGTACGGCTTCGCGAATTACGAGATCAGATCGCGGTTGTGTCTCAAGACACACATCTGTTTGACGATACGATTCGTGCCAATATTCGTTACGGCAAGTGGAATGCGACGGACGCTGAAATTTTGGCGGCCGCCCGTCACGCTCATGTCGTCGACTTTACGGATAATCTTCCACGGGGTCTTGAGACTCCCGTGGGAGAAGGGGGAAGACAGCTTTCCGGAGGACAACGTCAGCGTGTCTCGCTGGCGCGGGCAATTTTGCGGGATCCGCAAATCCTAATTCTCGACGAGCCAACATCCGCAATCGATGCGGAAAGTGAACTGTTGATTCATCAGGCCTTGAAAGATTTTGTCCGAGGACGCACCACAATCATCATCACGCACAGTTTGTCGCCGGCCCTGTTGGAATACGTTTCTCGTATTGCTGTTCTGGATCGTGGTCGGGTGGTGGCGATGGGATCCCATTTAGAACTTCAAGCCGCCTGCCCCATGTACGGCCAACTCTTTGACGGAGCACTGCGATCGGCCGCCTGAATTGGCTGGCGCGAGTGATTCGCAGCAATTGTCAACGCCGCCATGGTTTTTGGCGGCGCGACCACACCCCTCTCCGTAAAAGAGGCTTGTGGGGAACGGACGTTTGGCAGGCAAAAACCCGAGATCCAACTGTGGAGCGGCGTGAATCTTATTTCCGCTGCGGCTATAGTTGCTGTCCATGGCAATGACGTTGGACACATCCTCTGGGAAACTTTCACCGTGAAACTCCTTGCGATCGCTGTTTTTTCTAGTCTTTTTTATTCAACGGTCGTGTGTGCGGCAGAACCCTCCAAAGTGCTCATGCTGACTCAGAGCAAAGGCTTCAAACATGACTCGGTCAACCGCGACAATAAAGTGTTATCCACAGCTGAAATTGCGATGACTCAACTGGGACAACAGTCTCAATTGTTCGTTGTGACCTGTACTCAGGACGCCGCGTTGGACTTCCGGAAAGAGAATCTCCAAAAGTATGACATCGTCATGTTTTACACGACGGGAAAACTGGAGATTTCGCAGGAGGCGCAGCAGTATTTCGTCAATGTCTGGCTGAAGGAAAAGGGACATGGTTGGATCGGTTTTCATTCTGCGGCCGACACATACACGACGGAAGATCCGAAGGACAAATGGTACTGGGATTTGTGCGGGGGGACATTTAAGGGACATCCATGGAATTCCCGCGACGTGGTCACGATCCGTGTGCACGACACAAAACATCCGGCAATGATCCCGTTTGGCAACGAGTTTCAGATCAGTGATGAGATCTATTGGTATGCGCATTGGATCCCTGAAAATGTCCACGTTCTGATGAGCTTGAACTTGGAAAAGTGCAAAACAAAGGGAGAGTTAAGGAGGGTGAAAGAGGGCGATACGGAAAAGACGAGTTTGCATGTTGAACACGTGCCGGTTTCATGGTGTCGTTCATGGGGCGAGGGGAAGATCTTTTACAACAACCTCGGCCACAACGAAGGCACTTGGTCTGACAAACGGTTTCTTGAATCGACGGTGGGCGCCATCCGTTGGATTCGAGGCGATGTGGAGGGGACAGCGACTCCAAACCCAGAACTCTCAAAAGAGCAACAATTGAAAGCGAGAAAAGATGCCGGCCTCGACAAGTAATGCCGGTCGCTGCTTTTGAACGTGACCATTCGCAATCACGACTTGAAACGGCCCGTCTGGCCGCCGCCATTCCATGCGATGTCGGCGACGTAGAAGTGTGCGGAAGTGATGTTGGTTGCGAGTTTCGATCGTTTCCTGCTTCTGACAGGGATCGTGGGGCTGTCGGTTCGGGATTGCCAGTCGTAACGTATGCCAGTCATGCCGTATGCCAGCGGCGGGTATTTGGTGAAACTCTCCGCTCAATCTTTTCAGCAGGGAAGGCTCGCAGAAATGCGATTTGGGATGAAAGGGCATGTTTTAAACAAGTCGTCTGGGTTCGCCGCGAGAGTGGTCCTCCAGACACGATCTGCCGTTGTGTTGCGATCACACGAAGACGTGTTGGCCGATGAATCGGGGCGAGGCGTTGGACAATAACCTTGAGGCGGATCTCGGCGTTCTGTCTGCCAAATGAGTGATCGTGGCTGCCGCCGACAGTGTTTTAAACATCTCGACTGGCGACTCCCGTGGGGCTGTCGTACGCAACTTCACGAAGACCGCAGACATTCCGCATTGCGGTCATTCTTCCCGCCATCGGCATGGGTACGGTCCTCGTTCTGAGCGAGTCAGATCCGGCGATACGACTCCTTGGTCTGAGACGGAATCCTATGTTTTTAGGATTGTCGCCACGTCTAATGCAAAATAGGTAAGGACACCATCAGCCCCCGCCCGCTTGAACGACAGCAGGCTTTCAAACATCACTTTCGTTCGATCGAGCCAACCATTCTGTGCCGCAGCACACAGCATGGCGTACTCACCGCTCACCTGATAGGCGAAGGTTGGAACGCCGAACGTCGATTTGACTCGATGCAGGATGTCGAGATACGGCATCCCCGGTTTGACCATGACCATGTCCGCTCCTTCGGCGATGTCGAGGGCCACTTCGCGCAACGCCTCATCCCCATTGGCCGGATCCATCTGATATGTCCGCTTGTCCCCCTGGCCCAAACTCGAAGCGGAGCCAACGGCATCACGAAAAGGACCATAGAATGCGGAGGCGTACTTCGCCGCATAGGCCAGAATCTGTACATCGATAAAGCCAGCGTTATCCAAAGCTCGACGCACCGCTCCGACTCGACCATCCATCATGTCCGAAGGGGCGATGATGTCGCAGCCAGCCTGTGCCTGAACAACCGCCTGCCGAGAAAGCATGTCCAGTGTTTCATCGTTCACAACATCACCCGCTCGGAGCAGACCATCTTGACCGTGTGACGTATAAGGATCGAGTGCGACATCGCCAATGATGCCGATATCAAGTTTCGCCTGTTTGATGGCTCGCACCGCGCGGCAGACGAGGTTGTCGGGATTGACGGCTTCGGTCGCCGCCTCATTCTTCAGCGGCGGAGGCGTTGCTGGAAAAACAGCAACGGCTGGAATCTTGAGTTCTGCGGCCCGGGCAACTTGTTCCACAAGCAAGTCAATCGACAACCGATCCACACCCGGCATCGAAGAAATCTGTTCGCGTCGGTTGACTCCTTCCTGAACGAAAACCGGCCAGATCAGATCGTCCACCGTCAGATGCGTCTCACGGACCAATCGTCGTGACCAGTCATGACGTCGCACTCGCCGCATTCGAGTCGAGGGAAACTGTCCAGAATTGTTGGGCAGGCGATCAGTCATCCGGGAAAAACCTTCCTTAACAATGCGATCTCAAAAACGACATGCGGAAACTGGCTGCGTCGGATCATACTCGAATGCAGTTTCATTCGCATCGGCTGTCGACTTCGGAAAGGGTGCCTGGATCGGAGACCGTGTGTTCGAGAATCGACGTCGAGGAAGAAAGGCGGAATGGGTTTGATGACGGAGGCAGGCTGGATCGCGTCGGATCTGGTTCCTCTGGAGCGACTTCGAATCACCGCCGGAAAGGGACTCACCGCCTGTCGACAGAAACCGGATTCCGTCATCGTTCTCGGCTTGGTTCTGCAAGCCACCAGTCTGTCGACGAGATTCACGCGAAGGAATTTCTGAGGATTGATTCACGGTCGCTCGACCGCAAGACTGCAGCGGTCTAGAATTGGGGGGCTGAGAGTGATCTGTTATGCCTGATCCCTTCTCCATGTGGAAGGCTGCCCTGTGCGATCAACGGTTCGGCAATCGTCCCGTGGGAACTGAGATAACAAAACGGAGATGCAGAATGAACAGTGGAGACGCAGTGCGAATTTTGGTTTACATCGGTATTGGATTCGCGGCATTACTGGCCATCATCGCCTTGGCGGTGTTCGCCGCCTACTTTAAGTTGTGGTTGCGTGCCTTTGTCACCAGAGCCAAGATTGGCCCGTTTGCACTGCTGTTTATGTCGCTTAGGAAGGTGAATCCGACGGCCATTGTGGATGCGAAAATCATGGCCGTGCAGGCCGGCCTGCGTGAAGTGACAACGGAACGACTTGAAGCGCATTATCTCGCTGGCGGTAACATTCGAAATGTGATTCGAGCGCTGATTATCACTCATCGAGCCAAGATCGATTTGGATTGGAATACGGCCTCGGCCATCGATCTCGCCGGTCGCAATGTCCTCGAGGCTGTACAGACGAGTGTGAACCCGAAAGTGATCGATTGTCCCGATCCAAAATCGTTCGGTCGAAACACACTTGATGGTGTGGCCAAAAACGGGATTCAGTTGAAGGCACGTGCGCGTGTCACCGTTCGAACAAACTTGGCTCAACTGATCGGCGGCGCCACCGAGGATACGATCGTTGCTCGTGTGGGTGAGGGTATCGTGTCGGCGATTGGTTCGAGCCAGTCTCATGCCGAAGTCTTGGCCAATCCCATGTTGATTGCGAAAACGGTGTTGGATAAGGGACTCGATTCTCAAACAGCTTACGAAATCGTATCCATCGACATCGCCGACATTGACGTCGGCGTCAATATTGGAGCGCGGTTACAAGCCGATCAGGCCGAAGCGGACATGCGTATTGCCCGCGCCAAAGCAGAAGAACGCCGCGCACGGGCGGTGGCCGCGGAGCAAGAAATGAAAGCGCTGACGGTGGAAAATCAGGCCAAGGTTATTTTGGCGGAGGCGGAGATTCCTCTCGCGATGGCAGACGCCTATCGCATCGGTTCTCTGCGAGCGAAGACGAGTCCTTGAAACATCGCTAAAGTGCTTTCCGTGACGACGATCGAGCTGGCGGTTTGATGGAAATCGGAGCAGACGTTCGTGTCCTTTCCTGTCTGATGTTTTGAGCCGTTTGTCCGGTTCACGGCCGTTCCCGCTGTCGTCATGACAATCGGCGTTTTGTTCGACTAAATTTGCCGCTGGAGGGTTTGATTCTCGATCCCTGAGACTCCGACCAAATGGCGACGTTTCGCCGCTGAGTGGATTCATGCCATATGTGTTTTTTTGCCTGATTTGCGTGATTTGGAGCAGCAGCTTCATGTTAATGAAGCTTGCTACCCGCTGCCTGACACCGATTGAAGTCGGTGCCGGTCGGGCAATCGGCGGAGCGTCCGTGCTGGCCTTGCTGTTCGTGATCACGCGAGGGCGATTGACGTACCGAAAATGTGACATCGGCGTATTATTGGCTGTCGTCATCTTGGGATTCGCGTGGCCACATTCCATACAACCATGGCTGGTTGACGAGATTGGCAGCGGGTTGGTGGGCATGTCTGTCGGTTTGACTCCGCTGTTTACGCTGTTTTTCATGATCCCGATGCTGGGTCATTGGCCGACGCTGAGGCAGGGATTGGGAGTCGTTGGCGCCCTGTTTTTCTTGATCGTTCTGATGCGTGATGGCTTCGATCATACGGTCACCCCCTTTGAGTTGGGGTTGGCGGCAAGTGTGCCGATGTCTTATTCCGCGGCCAATTGTCTAATACAACGCTCGTTGAAGCATTTGCCGCCATTGGAACTGACGCTGCTGTGTCTGATCGCCAATACAGGCATTCTGCTGTCTTTGTCCGCCTTCTTCAGTCGACCCAAGGCCGATCCTTTGGCACCGTGGGTGACGGCCGTTCTCGCCGTTGTCGTTCTTGGAGTCGTGGGAACAGGGTTGGCAACGTTTTTGTTCAATAGACTGGTTCAGGAACAGGGGCCTTTGTTTGCGACGATGACAATCAATGTGACTCCGTTAGGGGCGGTCTTGTGGGGTTGGGCGATGGGAGAAGTCATCACTTCGACACAGGTTGTGGCATTGCTAGGCATTCTGACAATGATCACGGTTGTTCAATTTGGAGCAGCGCACAGTTCGCCGGCATCGGTCGACGCTGAGGCGTCATCCGCAAACCATTAGAGCCGTTCCGTTCTGGCGGAGGTGTTTTCGACGGCAGAACAGGTGTCAGGCCGATGAGTTTCGGGGCAACGGGCCATCCGACTCTGTTTCGTATCGGCATGCGGCTCGTTCCGCCTCAACGGCGACATGTTTTTGGAATCATTGGGGAATACTCGTTACGGGAGAAAATCATTTCCGTGGTCGGCAACTATGCCAAGAGTCCTGGAACAAGTTTGCCTTGGACGTCTGTTAGGCGATAGCGGCGACCTTGGAATTTGTAGGTCAGCCGTTCGTGATCGATTCCCATGAGATGCAACAGGGTTGCGTGCAGGTCGTGGACATCGACCGCATCGCGGATAATGTTGTAACCGAATTCGCAGGTCTCCCCGTAATGAGCACCGGGTTTGATGCCACCCCCGGCCAGCCAGATGCTGAAGCAGCGGGGATGATGGTCTCTGCCGAAATCGGTCGAGATTTTTCCCTGACAGTAATTTGTGCGACCGAACTCGCCTCCCCAGACGACCAGCGTGTCTTCCAGCATTCCTCGCTGTTGCAGGTCTTTCACGAGTGCTGCCGCCGGTTGGTCCGTTTCCAGACACAGTTTCGGGATATTGCTCGGCAGGTTTCCATGATGATCCCAGTCCTGATGATAGAGCTGGATGAATCGAGATCCACGTTCCGCCAGACGTCTCGCCAACAAGCAATTGGCGGCGAACGAACCGGGGGTCGTGACGTCTGGTCCATAGGAGTCAAGAACATGTTTTGGCTCAGTGGAAATGTCGGTCACTTCGGGAATACTGGCCTGCATCCGGTAGGACATTTCGTAGTGATCGATTCGACTGCGAATTTCGGCATCGGGGGTCGATTCCAGTTGATGTTCGTGAAGTTCTTTCAAACGGTCCAGTAACATTCGGCGGCTCTGGACACTCACGCCGGCGGGATTTCGCAGATAGAGCACGGGGTCTTCCGCCGCTCGAAAGAGAACTCCCTGATGTCGCGACGGCATGAAGCCGCTTCCCCACAAGTGAGTTCCGAGCGGTTGCCCACCTTTGTCCTTGGTGACGAGAACCACAAATGACGGCAAGTTTGAGTTTTCCTGACCGAGCCCGTAACTGAGCCAAGCACCAAAACTCGGTCGGCCAGCAATCGGAGTTCCGGTTTGAAGAAACGTCACGCCCGGACCATGATTGATGGCTTCGGTGTGCATTGAGTTCACAACGCAGATTTGATCGGCGATCGCGGCGGTATATGGCAGAGTTTCACTGAACCATGATCCCGCCTGACCATGCTGTGTAAATTGGAAGGGGGAACCGACCAACGGAAGTGAGGCTTGATGCCCCGACATCGCGGTCAGCCTCTGTCCCTGTCGAACGCTGTTCGGCAGTTGTTCTCCGTATCTCTGGTTGAGTGTTGGTTTGTAGTCGAATAAGTCAAGATGCGACGGGCCTCCCGACATAAACAGCGAAATAATCCGCTTCGCTGTTGGGACACGATGCGGGATCGCCTGCACCGTGTCGGTACTGTTCGAGGCCGACACGTCTCGCGCCAGCATTTCGGAGAGGGCCAGTCCGCCGATCCCCATTCCAAACTGATTGAGAAACGTGCGCCGTTCCGACGCGGGATTCGACCATCGTTGTGGGATTTGTGAATTCATCGTTTGACAACCGCCTCATCATGATTGAGAAATGCTTGAGCCAGAATCGTTGCAGCAGCAGCTTCGGGAGCGGGGATGTTACCGGATCGAGCGGCCAGACCAATCTTGAGCAGGTCTTCCGCTTGCATCGGATGTTTTTCGAAATGGGCCAGCTGTTCTTGATAGAGATGCGTAAAAATTTCCGTTTCACGCTGATCAGGCAGCCGGCTCAGGCAGCGTAAACACCCCTGTCTGATCATCACCGGGAGGCTTCCCTGCGAGGACTGATACAGCAATTCTCCGAGGACGCGTGCCGCTTCGACATATTGAGTCCCGTTCAGAAGGATCAGCGGTTGTAGCGGCGAATCGGTTCTTTCCCGTCGCGCAGTACAGACGGCACGTCGCGGTGCATCAAAAGCCAGAAGAGCTGGCGGCGGACCGCTGCGCCGCCAATGGGTGTAGAGGCTCCGGCGATAGACACCCGTCCCCTCCGTAATCTTCGCTGGTTTAAATGACTCGGTCATTTCATACGGGTTGACCGATGGTCCACCCAATTGCTGCTGCAGCAGTCCAGAAGATGCCAGCACGTTGTCCCGAATCATCTCCGCTTGAAGGCGGAATCGTGGTCCACGTGCCAGTAACATATTTTCCGGATCATCGGTCATCAGGTCGTGATCACCAAGGCTTCGTTGTCGATAAGTCTGACTCATCACGATTGTTTTGATCAGCGATTTCGTATCCCAACCACTGTCGAGGAATCGAAGGGCGAGCCAGTCGAGCAGTTCCGGGTACAGAGGTGGCGACCCCTGACTTCCAAAATCTTCGGCCGTCTTGACCAAACCCACGCCGAATAGACTTTGCCAGAAACGATTGACGGTGACACGCGCCGTGAGCGGATGCTGTCGATCGGTGAGCCACCTCGCCAAACCCAATCGATTCAGGGGCGCTCCTGCGGGAAAGGGAAAGACACTGACGGGGGTCCCGGCAGAGACCTCATCGCGTCGCTGCGCGTAGTCCCCACGAAACAGGACATAGGCTTTCTTCGGCAGAGCCAATTCACGCATCACCATCAGTTCTGGAATTTTGTCGAGGAATTGGCTCTGCTCATCACGCACTTTCAACAGTGAGCTCAAATGCTGTGACCATTCGGAATCGACCGTGGCGAGATACAGTTCCCATAAGGATTCCTGTTCTAAATCCGACAACTCGGTCACGGGCTTTCGAAGGATCTGCAACGCGGATTGCAAATCATAGGTTGCCTGCGACTCCAATCCGGTCAGGTTTCGCGAGAAGACTCGAAACTCATCAATCAGACCGTCCTTAAATCCTCGATCGCGTTTTCGTTCACCAAGTGAGATGTTGTCATCGCCTCCCCCAGTGATGTTCTTCGTCAGTTGATCCTTGAAAATTTGGAAGTTCGCCTTCTGACCATTGACGGACATCCACAGTCCGTCTGCTCGACTGCTTCCGTCGTATCCCACAGCAACGTGGACCCATTCGTTGACCGGCAGTTTGTCACGTGCCTCAATGGAGATGGCGTTCCCCGGCCAAAAGTGAATCAGCGACCAGCGAAGTTTCCCGTCGACGATCAGCAGTTCGTAACCGCGACTACCGGAGTCTGTCCACGCTCCAGATCGATGGAAAATAACAGCACGCTCTTTTACATCGGGTGTCTTGAGCCATAACGAAACCGAGAACGGCTGAAATATGGGGTAGTTCCCCAGCGGGATTTTGACAGGATCGTCGCCGGTCAATTGAACGGCCTGTCCAAATTTTCCGGGGATCAACTGGTTGTCGCCGTGAAGTATCGCAGGCTTGTCGAGCGCGAGCGTGGTGGCGAGTTCCCCCTTGTCAACGTGATCAAGCGAGTAGCGGGCGACTTCGCCAGGGAACGTCAGTTCGTCCGGCCGCGTTTCCAGCCAGTTGCGAAATTCTGCTCGGCGTAAGTCTCGCAGTGCGTGACCGGTTTGTTCAACCTGTTCAACTTCCTGTGCCAGCTTTCGCAGACGCGTTTTGGAGACATTGTCGGCAAGAAGGAGTGTCGGTGTCGGCGTTGACGACGTGCGATAGGAGTACATTCCGGCTTCATCGATGTTCTGAAACATCGCAAAAATTTGATAAAACTCTTGTTGAGTAATCGGATCGTATTTGTGGTCATGACAGCGAGCACATTCAAACGTCAGGCCCAGAAACGTTGTGGCAAACGTCTGAACTCGGTCACAGACATATTCCACGCGATATTCTTCCTCAACGCTGCCTCCCTCCGTTTCTTGTTGATGCAGTCGGTTGAATGCGGTGGCCAGAATCTGTTCGTCAGTGGCATCAGGCAACAAGTCGCCCGCCAACTGCCAAGTGATGAATTGATCGAACGGAAGATTGCCATTGAAGGAATTAATCACCCAATCTCGCCAAGCCCAAACGTCTCGTTCCCGATCGACTTGAAATCCGTAGCTGTCGGCATAACGCGCTAGATCAAGCCAGTCCATCGCCATGCGTTCACCATAACGCTCAGACTGAAGGAGGCGGTCCACGAGGACTTCGTAGGAGTCGGGCGATTTGTCGGCCAGGAATGCTTCGACATCTTCCCCCGTTGGCGGCAAACCGGTCAGATCAAAGCACAATCGTCGAAATAATGTCAAACGGTTGGCTGCCGGTTGCTGTTTCATTCCTCGACGTGCAAGCGAGTCTGCGACGATTCCGTCGATTCCATTCACAAAGCCCGTCCCGGAGACGGATTTTGGTTTAAGGGGAATGAACGACCAGTGCGCTTCGTATTCCGCTCCTTCTATAATCCATTGTCGGATCGTGTCGACTTCCAAGGAGGTCAGTCGCTCGAGTTTGAAGGACGGCGGTGGCATCTGAACATCGGGGTCTTCGCTCAGGATTCGAGTCAGCATCTTGCTGTCGGCAAGATTTCCGGGAACGATGGCCTTCTGATCGATGGCCGACTGTCTGACGTCGAGCTGGAGCTCCACCGTGCGTTTGTTCTTGTCCGGCCCATGACATGCAAAACACTTGTCGGCCAGAATTGGCCGAATGTCACGATTGAATTTGATCCGCTCAGCCCCTTGGCTAACATTCGTGGCCGAGAGGATCCAAGCGGCGAAGACAAATCGGACGTCCCTCATTGAAGGCGATTGAGTCCAATCGCGCAACCAGAATCGGCCGTGACTCATGATGTGTCTTGCCACTCGGAGTACCCGTCGTGAACCACCGGAAGTTGTCAATCGTCCGTTCAGGGTCTTCATGGAGTTGCTTCTTGAGGAACGATGTCGGTGAACGCGTGCCGTGGCTGATGCGGCTTTGCATTATAGCTCGAGGAGTTCGGAAGTCTCCAGAGGCAGCGTTAAAGACTTTAGGGTGGTGGATTGTCAGGCGGAGGCAACGGAGGTCAAAAGTGTCAGTCGGTTTTCCGATGGGGTTGATGCGTGGTGTCAACGGTGTCGTCCCGAGCTTGCTGCAGCCTGACAGAGACCGGGCGTCCGATTCTCGCGGTCTGAGCGAAGTCATTTCATCGCATGTCCCGCGTCGCTCCCGCGTCAACGGACCGACCGCGATCGCTCACAATGCGAGCTCTGAATTGGAACTGATCCACGCCCCCTGAACGCGTGAAAAAGCGTCTATATCGTGATCACAACCGCACTCATTCCGTAGCCCAAGAATTCCCCGTCACGGGGGCGGGTACAGGCGTCTCCTAAAAATTCCTCAGCTCGGCGGTCGGCTTACCTTCGGACGACAGCGTACTGCGATCCGCATTTAAGAGATTGTCTTTCAAAGAGAGGCCGAGAGAACCGAAGTGATACGCCAACCGCGGCGACTACTTTTCAGCGATGGTTCACGATCGCGCACCGCAATCGACTCTGACTGACGGGTAGCCGGCCTCCCCGTGACAGATTTCGGATAGCAAACAGCTTTAGGAAAATCGATCGGCGGGCGGCAATTGTATGGAAACGTGCCGTGAGGGAATCGGGTGCACGAAGCACGCCGTCTCCTGTTCATAAAAATAACACCATCCGCTTTTGTCCCGCATCACGTCTACCGCAAGGCATGAGGCCGTCGGATGCGTCATCAGGCGACACGCGATAATGGCGGTGAATCGTGAGTTACCTTCCGAATTCCGTGCGGGGTCCAGTCCCGTTGTTGCTGGACCGTTTCTGTGCGGATCCGCAGGTTGACCTGTTGGACGTCGGTCCGCACGTAGCCGCGTGAGTGTTCGAGGTGCAGACAGATCGCAGAGTATCGAATCTGAAGCGGACGGATGCCGTGGTTGATCAAGCGATATCCCAACTCCGCGTCCAACCCACCGTGTTCCATCTGTTCATCAAATCCATTCACGCTTTCGATGTCGATTCTCCAAACGGAACTGTTTCCTCCCGAGAACGCTCCCTTGGTTGTCGTGATATGATTCAGTAACTCCGCGATCCAGCCGCTCAAAAACAGCCGCACCTGCTTACTTGAAAACGGTTGTCTCTGCCGATGCAACCATAGTCCGTCGAATGCTCGACCACTGACAATATCATTTTCGGTAATCGCTTGACTGACCGGCAAGCTGAGTCGTTGACACGAGCCCGCGAGAAAATAGCCGGGTCTGGCGTGCGACTTGTGTTGGGCGACGAAATCACGGCGTGGAACGCAATCGCCATCGGAAAAGATGAGATAGTCGCAGTTGCTGGCCACGATCGCCTTATTCAGGATTTCACACTTTCGGAATCCTCGGTCCTCGTGCCAGACATGTCGCAACATCAGCCGCCCGCGTTGCCGGAATCGTTCGATCACCTCTGCGGTGGCCGGACCGGAACCGTCGTCGGCGATGATCACTTCGAAACCTGGGTCGGTCTGTTGCTCGTATCCCCAGAGCACTTTCGTGAGCCATTCCGGTGAGTTGTATGTTGTGAAGATCACTCCTGTTTTCATCGGTATTTACTCCACAGATGCGCGTTTAATTCGGGGCCCAGCCGGGCATCGATCAGGGAGGCTAGTTGCTGAAATAGAAAGAATGAGATTCCCAAAGGAAGCAGGAGCGTTTCAAAAGACACCGGCTGGCCACTGACGGAGGCCAGGACGTCGTCAAAGAGGCCAAAGGAACTGAAGTAGGCAATCAGTCCCAGATGTAGTGCGAGTGCCGCCAGCATCGAGAACCGGCGGACACCTTGCGTCTGACGCGGTGATAGCCATTTTCCTAACTGAAAGTTAACCACAATCGACGCCGCAATCAGCGGCAGATGGATCGGAATCCAATACGCGGAGAAGAGGAAGGATGCCAAGAGCAGCCATGGCCCCGCCGAGGGATTCCCGGATCGCGAGCAGATGTCGAATCCCAGCAATACGATGGCGAGGAACACGAGCATGAAGAGACAAGAACTGACGAGCATGTCGCTGACCTCCACGACGCACGATGACAACGAATTGTGGGGCGGGCTTATAGCCGGCAACTCAGAATTGGGTCAATCCGAATTGCGGTCTACGTCGTATTGACTCACCCTCCGCGATTCAGTCGACCGGAATAGGTTGTGAGGGATGTCTTGAATAAAAAGCGTTCGAAAGTGAGGGGGCGGAGATTGAACGAGAGGTCACCTGTTACGCCGCCATCGATGGACGAGTTGTGCGAAAAGAGAGGGAGCGACTTCCGCATCAGGACGATACGCGCCCGCCGGAATTGTGGTGTGCACGACCGCGGTCCGGAAATCGCCGGAATCGATTCCTGTTGCGTGTTCTTGCCACGTTATCGGGTGGTTGATCCGCTCACAGATCCCCGCGTCTCCAAACGCACGTGTCCCATGCCCCCCCCCATTCCCAATCCTAGGATCATTCGGATCAACTCGCCCGCGATTCGATGGCTGAGCCTTGGATCTCGAGACGCCAGTCGCTGATTGATCAACACGCGTCGTCGCGTCAGTCCGTCTCTCGATCGATTCGGATTTTTCCGAAACTCAAGACGATGTGTTGAGGCCGCCGATCGTTGGAC
>Ga0114966_10002496_pt1 | contig 16409 bp, 15 predicted proteins | sample M_130207_XF_Meta_FD_87029 | JGI IMG/M metagenome (GOLD analysis project Ga0114966, IMG submission 87029) | Freshwater microbial communities from Lake Montjoie, Canada to study carbon cycling - M_130207_XF_MetaG | ecosystem: Environmental > Aquatic > Freshwater > Lake | place: Lake Montjoie...
AACGGAGAGTTCGGTGAAGTTGGCGGCGCGCTTTTGTTCTTGCGGGAGATTTCCCGAACGGGCACCGATGCGGGTCTGGCTGCGCGGCGTTCGCGATGCCGTCCCCCAGGACCTCCTGCAAGGCCCTCCTCGCACCCCGCACTTCCTGGCAGTTTATCGAAACGCGAATCCTGCGCGGCTTGTGCCGGCGGCAACCGAACCTTCGGGGAGTCATGGCCTTCCCGGCGGGGCATTTCTATTCCCCGCTCCTCGATCTCCAGAGCCTGCGGCCGGGCGAGTCCGCACCGCCCTTTCCCTTCCGGCAGACTGCGGGGCACCGTTACTTTGTGGAAAATGGATTCTTCGTTCCGTCCGATGCTTTCACCCTGTCCGGCATCATCCGCCGGGAGCAGCCCCGCCGCGTGGTCGAGGTCGGATCGGGTTTCTCCTCCGCCGTGATGCTCGATACCCTCGACCACGCCGGGCAGTCCGCCGACCTGACCTTCATCGAGCCCTTTCCCGACCGTCTGAACGCCCTGCTGACCGCCGCCGACCGGGCGCGCTCGACCGTCCTCGTCCAGCCCGTGCAGTCCGTCCCACTCGCCGTCTTCGACCGACTCGAAGAGCGCGGCATCCCGTAGCGTCCGCGCCCGGCGTGACGCGGTCATCATGAGCGACTGAACGCGCGAGCATGATTTTTTGGTTGGGATGAACCGGAGGGCGCCAAGGAGCGGCGACCTTCCTGTCGCCGCTCCTTGACCGTCCTACGCTGCCGAACGTCTCTGAAAATGGGGGAGATTCATGGGCAGCGAGTCGCCGGCGATTCCACGGGGGTCCTGCGCCTCCGTGCCCGCCTGCGCCCACCGGGAACTCTGCTCAGAAGGACGGATAGTGGGAGTGCGTGTCAGCGCGGCGCGGGCGCTGGCGTTGCCGGTTCGCCAGCGTCGATGAACACATCCACCTGCTGCCCGACATACACCGGCGTTTTCGTTTTCTCGAACCGGAAAATGATCTGCAGCACCCGCGTGTCCACGCGCTCGCTGCTTTCGCCGGTGAGGGATTTTTTCGGGAGGATGTAGGGCTCGATGCGGACAAAGGTCAGCGGGATTTCGTGGTCGCGCCGCCCTTTGAGATAGGCCACCGCGCGACAACCGGGGCGAACGCGTGAGGCGTTGTCTTCGTCCACGTCAGCGCGGAGCTGGAGTTCGTCGATCTGCCCGAGGAGGAGCGCGGGTTCGGAGGCGTGGAGCGCGGCGTATTCGCCAGCACGGATGTTCACCTGGAGCACGGTGCCGTCGCGCGGGGCTTTCACGGTGAGGAGGTCGAGCTGCACTTTGGAGCGCGCGACCTGGACCTGCGCGGCGGCGAGTTCCGCACGGGTGACCGCGAGTTGGGAGGTGGCCGTCTCCACGGCAAAGCGCGCGCGCTGGCGTTCATCGAGGCTGGAGACTTGGTTGGCGCTGAGTTTTTCCATGCGCTCCCAGGAATCCTTTTTGTCCGCGAGCGTGACCTGCGCCTGCCCGACTTGTGCGCCGAGCGTGTGGATCAGCGCCTCCTGGATTTTCACCAGCGCCTCGGCGTCGCGCGGGTCCTGCTCGAAAAGCACATCGCCCGTTTTCAAGGCGTCTCCGACCTTCACGTTCACCTTCGTCACCAGCCCCGCGACCGCCGGGGCGATGCGGACGTTTTCCTGGAAGCTCTCGACGATGCCGCGGGCGCCGATGGAATTCTGGAAAGGCGCGCGGGCCGGCTCGGCGAGCGGCGGCGGCGGCGGGTCGGTGTGCCGCACTTTTTTCACGAGCAGCACGGCGGCGACGATGCCGGCGAGCGCCAGCCAGACGGAGAATCTCTTAAACATATTGAGCGTGATATTCGCCGCGACCGTGGACGGCTTTGACTTGTCCGTCCTCCATCTCGGCGATGCGGTCGGCAAAGGAAAAAATGCGGCTGTCGTGCGTGACCACGATGACGCAGCGGTCGGGACGGCAGGCGATTTTTTGGAGAAGTTCGAGCACGTGATGCCCGCTCGCCGCGTCGAGCGAAGCGGTGGGTTCGTCGCAGATAATCAGCCGCGGCTCATGCACCAGCGCCCGCGCGATGGCCACGCGCTGCTGCTGTCCGCCGGACAACTCGGTCGGATACGAGCGGCGTTTCTGGCCGATGCCCACTTCGTCGAGCAGGCGCTGCGCGGCGGCCTCGGCGGTCTGCCGGCTGGCCCCCGCGAGGAGCAGCGGGACGCTGGCATTTTCCACGGCGCTCCAGGTTGGGATGAGATTGAACTGCTGAAAAATGAACCCGACGTTCTTCCCGCGAAACGCCGTGACCTCGGCATCGCGCATCGCGGCGAGATCGCGCCCGAAAAGCTGCACCGAGCCGCCGTCGAATTTCATCGTGCCGCAGAGCACGCTGAGAAAGGTCGTCTTCCCGCAGCCCGACGGCCCGACGATCATCGTCAGTTCGCCGAAGCGCACGTCGAGGTTCACGCCCTTGAGCGCCGCCACGGCGGAGTCGCCGGTGCCGAAAGTTTTCGTCACGCCGCGCGCTTCGATGGCGACGGATTGGTGGCCGTTGGCGGGTTCGTTCATGCGCTATTTGAAAACGACCGCCGGCTCGGCGCGGATGATTTTCACCAGCCCGATCAGCGCCGAAAGGCAGCAGATGAAAAGAATGATGACGCCGGTGAAAACCGGCACCTGCCACGGCATGTAAAACGGTGGCTCACCGCCTTTGAGCACGCCGAAGCCGAACATCGCCGCCGCGCCGACACCCAGCCCGTAGCCGGCCAGGCCGACGGCGAAGGCTTGGAGGAAGACCATCGCCGCGAGCGTGCGGGTGCGTGCGCCCATCGCTTTGAGCGCGGCCATGAAGCGCAGGTTTTCGTGGACGAAAAGGTAGAACGTCTGCCCGGCGATGGCGATGCCCACCACGATCCCGAGCACTACCACGGTGCCGAAGGAAATCGGGATGCCGGTGTTTTTCATGTACCAGTCGATCGTGCGGTGGAAAAAGTCGTCGCTCGTGTAGGCGGTCAGGCCGGGGATGGCGCGGATGGTTTCCACGACCGTCGCGGGATCGACGCCGGGCTTTGGCTGGACGAGGACGAAGCTGAGCCGCTTGCGCTGCGGCGGCGCGTATTCCAGCGCGCGGTCGTAGGTGGTGAAGACGTACGGCTGGCCGAGAAAGCTCTGGTCCGACTGGCACAGCCCGACCACGCGCGCCTCCTTGTCGTTGATCTCAAAGGTGCTGCCGATCTTCAGCACGATGCCCTTTTTCTTAAACTTCTTCACGCCGACCTGATCGACGATGACCGCGTTCGGCAGGCGCAAATCCTCGACCCGACCCGCGAGCATTTTTCCCGGACGCCCGACGAGCGTGGCGGTGTCGAGTCCGGTGAGTTGCACCGCTTGGAAAGAGCCGTCGGGCAGGCGCGCATTGAGCAGGCCCCAGAAAAGCGGGACCGCCCATTCGACGCCGGGCACGCTCTTCACGCGATCCACTTCGATGTCGCGCATGGCCACGACTTCGTTGACCTGCTCGACCTTGGCGTCGGCGACCCAGATGGGCACCTGGACATTGCGCAGCGTGGCCGTGGTCCAGCGCATCAGCCCGCAGAAAACCGAGACTTGCTGCGACATGAGCAGCGCGCAAAACGTGAGGCCGCCCACGAGCATCGCGTATTTCGCCCGGTCCCCGTAAAGCATCTTGAGCGCAAGGCGTAGCATGAGGAGCGCAGGGAAACAGCGGGGCGGCGGGCGGTCAAGACGACCGCGATGGGCGGGATGAACCGGAGGGCGTGCCAAGGCGGGATCCCAACCGCCGCTCGCTTGACCTCCCCTCCGCTTGGCGGCTATCGCTTCCGCCATGCCGACGGAGCGCCACACTTCCGCTGCGGTCGAGGACTACCTCGAGCGCATCCTGGAACTCATCAATACCAAGGGTTACGCCCGCGTGGTCGATATCGCGCAGAGCCTGAAAATCTCGCAGGCCAGCGTGACCAATATGATCCAGCGCCTGGATGCCGAGGGGCTGCTGAAGTACGAAAAGTATCGCGGCCTCGCGCTGACCACGGCGGGCGAGGCGCTCGCGCTGAACATCACGCGCCGGCACCAGTTGCTCACGGATTTTCTCAAACTCCTTGGCCTCGATGAGGAGGTCATCTATCACGATGTCGAAGGCATGGAACACCACATCAGCCCACCCACGCTCCGCGCCATCGAGGCGCTGACGCAGCAACTCCAGCGGCAACCCGCGCTGCTGGCCAAAGTCAGAAAGCAAACCGATGAAAATTGAGAAAACCGAATTTGGCGGCTGGGCGAACTGCCTGCGCCTGGCGAACGACCACGGGGAACTGATCATCACGCTCGATGTCGGGCCGCGCATCCTTTCCTACCAGCATCTGCCGGGCGGAAAAAACGTGCTCAAGGTGAACCCGGAGGAGCTGGGCAAAAGCGGCGAGGATCATTTTGTCATGCGCGGCGGGCACCGGCTCTGGGTCGCGCCGGAAAACGAGCTGACCTATCTCCCCGACAACACGCCGGTGACCTCCGAGCTTCTCCCCGACGGCGTGCGCCTCGAGAGCATCAGCGGGCCGATCAAGAAGGAACTCACCGTCACGCTCGCCGCCGAAACCTCGGCGGTGCGGCTCGTGCATCGGGCCACGAATGTCGGCACCGCGCCGCTGACGCTGGCCACGTGGGCGCTCACGGTCATGGAACCGGGCGGCCTGGAAATCATCCCGCGTCCGCCATTCGGCGAGCACCCGCGCGACCTGCTGCCGAATCAGGTGATGGTGCTCTGGCCCTACACCGACACCTCGGACGAGCGCTGGCGCTGGGGCCGCGAGTTCATCACGCTGCGCCAGACCCCGCACGCCCCGCCGACGAAGATCGGCCTGCGGCACACGGAGCCGTGGGTCGGCTACCTCATGCGCAGCGTGCTTTTCATCAAGTCGGTCGCCTTTGAAGAAGGCGGCACGTATCCCGATTTCGGCTGCAACTTCGAGACCTTTGCCAATGCCCAGATGCTGGAACTCGAAACCCTCAGCCCGCTGCGCACCCTCGCGCCGGGCGAGTCCGTCGGCCACACCGAGGCGTGGCGGCTCTTTGGCTCGCTGCCCGAGCCCGGCTCTTTGAAGGAGGACGCGCTCGCCGCGTGGCTCGCGCCTTTCCTCGCCAAGATCGACCCGCTTTGAACCCCGACTCCATGTCCCGACTCCGCCTTTTCAACCTCCTCGTCCTTGCTGCTGCGTCCGTCCTTTTTTCCGGCTGCACGACGACCGATCCGCTGGCTGTCTCGCGCCAGGCGATGCTCGCAAACATCAAGTCCGAGGCGCCCGGCAGCTACTTCATCGGGCGGCGCTATTACAAAGTGGACTACAAATTTTGGGGCTGGATGCGCAAACCGGGCGAGTCGTGGAGCACCGCGAAAATGGTCATGCTGAATGAAAACCAGAAGTTCGCGCCCGACCGCGAACTCGGGAAACTCGGCAGCGACAACAACTACGAATACAAACTCTTCGGGAGCTTCAGCGGGGAGATGGTTTACGAGCCGGCGAGCAATGGGTTCTATCCCGAGTTTGTGCTCAAAGGCACCGAGCTGATTTCCGTTTCGCCGGGCAATATCTACAAGGGCGTGGGCGCGACCGACCCGAAGCGGCGCGTGATCATCCAGCCGTATTGATTGGCGCGGCATGAAAAGCCGGGCGCAGCAGTGAGGCCCGACGAACCGCGACCGGCGGAGATTTCGCAGCGGGCGCTGGAGCGCTCGATGTGGGTGAACATGGTTGCGGGTTTTCTCGGCACATTTTGGATCGGCGCGGCTTACGGCACGCCGCTCCCGCTTTTCCTCCAGGCCGTGCAGGCCAGCGGGCTGCAACTCGGCTTGATGGGAGCCGTGCGGCAGCTCGCACTGCTCGCGCAGTTGCCCGGGGCCTTTTTCGTGGAGCGGCTGGAAAGGCGGAAGACGTTTTGGGCCGTGCTGGTCATCGCGCACCGGCTGCTGTGGCTCCTGCCCGCGCTGCTCCCGTGGCTGTGGCCGGAAGGGCGGGCGTGGTGGCCGGTGCTCCTCATCGTCGTGCTCGGGGTGAGCGAAATTTTCGCGCAAGCCGGCTCCGCGCCGTGGCTGAGCTGGATGGCCGATCTGCTGCCGCCCGCGCGGGCCGGGCGCTTCTGGGGCGTGCGCGCGCGGCTGCTCGCCGCGAGCATGGTGGCCTCGGCGCTCGGCTTCGGCTGGATGATGGACCGGTGGAATCACCCGCCGCATGCGCTGCTCGGCTTCTCGCTCGTCTTTGGCCTCGCTGCGCTGCTCGGCGTGGCAGACATCGTGGTGCATCTCGCCGTCGCCGAACCCGCGCCGGTGCGCAGCGCGCCCGGCATCCCGGTCTGGGAGCGGATCGTGGCCCCGCTGCGCGATCACGATTTTCGCCAGCTCACGCTCGCCATGGGGGCGTGGACCGCCGCGCTCGCGCTGCCCGGTTACTCCGCCGGCACGCCCGGCTTTTTCAACGTCGTGTATTTGCAGGAAAACTTCGGCGCGAGCTACTCGCAGTCCTCGTGGCTGATCGTCGCCTCCGCGCTCGGCACGGTGCTGTGGGCGCCCGCGATCGGGCATCGCATCGACCGCTTCGGCGCGCGCAAAGTGGCGCTGTTTCTCATGGCCGTCGGGCCGGTGTGCACGCTCGCGTGGTTCTTCGTCGCGCCGGTCGCGGTGAGCCTGCCGATCGTCGGGCCCGTGCCGCAGCCCGTGCTGCTGATGTCCGTCGCGTCGCTCATCATCGGCGGCTTTTACGGTGGTGTGCTGCTCTGCCAGCTCCGCCTCACGCAAATCTTTACCGGCACCGCCGGGCGCACCGTGGCGATGGCCGTCCACTGGTCCACCGTCGGCGTGATTGCTGCCGCTGGCGCGCTCGCCGGCGGCTGGATCAAAGACCTCTTCCCGCCCACCTGGAGCGCCTTGCAGCTACCCTGCGGCGCACCCTTTTCCTACTTCCAGACGATCATCGTCCTCCACGTCATCATCGCCTGGTTCATCGCCGTGCCGCTGTTGCGGCGGGTGGGAAAAAATCCCCCGCAGGGTGAGGCGGAGGTCAACCCTCCTGCGCCTGCGCCTGCTCGAAAAGCGCACGCCAGTAATCCAGCCGTTCCTTGATCCGCTTCTCTGCGCCTTGCTCCCCGGGCTCGTAATAGCGGCGGCCCTCGGGGAGATAGGCTTGCGGGACGTACGCGCCTTCGCCGTCATGGCTGTACTGGTAGCCGGTGTGGTCGAGCGCCTTCTTCGCGCGGGAGCTGCCGGTGCTGCGGAGATGCCGCGGGACGGCCAGAGTCGCGCCGCCTTTTACATCGGCCTGCGCGGCGTGGAGCGCGGCATACGCGCGGTTGGATTTCGGCGCGGTGGCGAGATAGACGGTGCAGTGGGCGAGGGGAATCTGCGCCTCGGGCAGGCCGATGAATTCCACCGCCTGCTGCGCCGCCACCGCGAGCACGAGCGCGTGCGGATCGGCGAGCCCGATGTCCTCGCTCGCGAGGATGACCAGCCGCCGCGCGATGAAGCGCACCTCTTCGCCCGCGTAGAGCATTTTCGCCAGCCAGTAGAGCGCGGCGTCGGGGTCCGAGCCGCGCACGCTTTTGATGAAAGCCGAGATCGTGTCGTAGTGCTGGTCGCCATCCGCGTCATAGACCACGGCCTTCTTCTGGATCGATTCCTCCGCCGTCGCGCGGTCGATGCGGATCACGCCATCCGCGCCGGGCGGGGTGGTCACGACGGCGATTTCCAGCGCGTTCAGGCACTTGCGGGCGTCGCCATCGGCGGAGGTGGCGAGATGCGCAAGCGCGTCGTCCGCGATCTCGATCCGCATTTTACCAAAGCCGCGCGCCTCATCCGCGAGCGCGCGTTTTTGCAGCGCGATGAGGCTGGCCACGGTCAGCGGTTCGAGCTGGAAAACCTGCGAGCGCGAGACGAGCGGGGAGTTGATGTAGAAATACGGATTGTGCGTCGTCGCGCCGATCAGCCGCACCGTGCCGCGCTCGACATCGGGCAACAGCACGTCCTGCTGCGCCTTGTTCCAGCGGTGGATTTCGTCGATGAAAAGAATCGTCTTCCCGCCCGTGTTCGCGAGCCGGTGGCCCGCGCTGGCGATCACGCGCCGCAAGTCGGCGACATTGCTTTCCACCCCGCTCAGCCGCTCGAACCGCGACTGCGTGGCATTGGCGATGATCTCCGCGAGCGTGGTCTTCCCCGTCCCCGGCGGACCGAACAGGATGATCGACGAAATGCGATCCGCCTCAATCGCACGGCGCAGCAGTTTCCCCGGCGCGAGGATGTGCTCCTGCCCGGCATACTCATCCAGCGAAGCCGGCCGCATGCGCTGCGCCAGCGGTGCGCTGGCCGCGGGCGCGGCGGATTCAACGGACGGTGCGGAGAAAAGATCGGACACGCGCCGAGGCTACGCGGAGACGCGGAAAAGACGAGGCCGGATCGAGTCCCCCTTGGGTCCAGGTTTGACGGAGTTTGGCTGGCCGCGCATCTTCCCCGCCGCTCCATGTTCCGCCGTCTTGCCAAATCCGCCTTGGAAATCTACGCGACGCGTTTGCCTTATCACCGCGGCAAGTGGCGGGTGATTGAGGGCGGCTTGAGCGCTTTCGGCATTGATGCGGCGGATCGCGGGCGGGAATTCGAGGTGGAGCGTCAGGGGCTGCGCTGGCGGCTCGGGCCGGAGTGCGCGATGCAGCGGAGGCTTTACTACCACGCGGCGCTCGACCCGTACGATGAGCGAGAGTTTCTGCCGCTGATCCAGCCGGGCTCGGTGTTCTTCGATATCGGCAGTTACTACGGCTACTACGGACTGCGGGCGGCGCAGCGTGGGGCGCGGGCGTTCGCCTTTGAGCCGGCCGGCGCGAATTACCAGTGCCTCGCGCAGAACGTGGCGCTCAATCCTGGGCTGTCGTGCGAGGCAGTGCGGCTGGCGCTTTCGGATAGCGTCGGCACGGTCGCGATGAGCGTGGCGCAGGACGGCAACCGCGGGACCGGGCGGATCGACGTGCCGAGTGACGGCGGCTTGGCCACGGAGAATGTGGCGACCATGACGCTCGACGGCTTTGTGCGCGAACGCGGGATCGAGCGCGTGGATGCGCTGAAGCTCGATGTCGAAGGTGCCGAGTGCAAAGTGCTGGCCGGTGGCGCGGAGACGCTGACCCGCTGCCGCCCGGCGATGCTGATGGAATACAACCCGCCCTGCCTGGAGCGCTTCGGCGTGAGCGGGGACGCGCTGCTGAAAATGGTGCGCGAGATGGGCTACGAAATCTGGCGCGCGAAAGCGGCCGGGCGGGTGAAGTTTCAACGCCTCGAACCCGGCGAGGAATACTGCAACCTCGTCTGCCGCGCGGCGTAGCGTCGTCGGCCCGCATCCTGCATCAACGTTCGAGCACGATGTCTTCCCCGCAACCAACCCGCTGGTGGCCTGCTCTGGTCGTGGTGGTTCTGGCCGCGCTGCGGTGGGGGCAGATTTGGTTTTTCCGCGACTCGGACCGGCAGTTCAAAGTGCGCGGGACCTTCCAGATGCTGGGGGTTGCGGTGGTCCTCCTGCTGGTCTGGTTGCTCTTTTTTTCGCGTCTCCGGGTGCGGACGAGGCTGCTTGTGCTGGGTGTGCTGCTCGCAGCGGTGGGCGCGTCCGCGCTGCTCGTGCGGGTGCGCGGTTTTACCGGAGACCTCATCCCGATTTTGGAGTGGCGCTGGGCCTCCCCGAAGGTCGCGCCATCGCGGCATTTGGCGCCGGTGGAAGGTTCCGCGCAGGTCGTCCGCGGGGGCGCGGACTTTGCGCAAATCCTCGGGCCGCAGCGCAATGGCGTGCTCGCCGAACCTGCCCTCGCGCCCGTGTGGGACCAGCAACCGCCGCAATTGCTGTGGCGTCAGCCGATCGGCGCGGGGTGGGCGGGATTTGCGGTGCGAGGGCGGTTCGCGGTGACTCTCGAGCAGGCGGAGGAGCGCGAGGAAATCGTCTGCTACGATCTGCTCACCGGCGCGCGCCGCTGGGCGCACGGTTATCCGGCGCGCTTCGAGGAATCGTCCGCGGGCATCGGTCCGCGCACCGTCCCGACGATCAGCGGAGAGCGCGTCTATGCCACGGGCGCGACGGGCATTTTGACCTGCCTCGACCTGGCCACCGGGCGGGAACTCTGGCGTCGCGATCTGCTGAAGGAGCACGGCGCCCAGGTTCCGAATTGGGGCTTCAGCGGCTCGCCGCTGGTGACCGACGGCAAAATCGTGGTCACGCCGGGCGGTCCCAACGGGCACTCCGTGGCGGCTTATGAGGCGGAGACGGGGAAGTTGCTGTGGCACGCGGGCGACGACCGCGCGGGCTACAGTTCGCCCGTGCTCGAGATGCTCGGCGGACAACCGCAGATCCTCGTTTTCAGCGGGAGCATGGTGGCCGGCTACGATCTGCCGACCGGGCGGCAATTGTGGCAGCGCGCCATTCCCACGGCGGCGCACGTGGCGAACCCGGTGCCGGTTTCGCCGACCCGGTTTCTCGTTTCGTGCGGATACGGGATCGGCACGTATCTGCTGAATGTGGAGCGCGCGGAGACGCCGCCGTGGACGGTCACGCAGATTTGGAAAACCCCGCGCTTGAAATCAAAATTCGCGAACTTCTTTCGGATTGAGGACTCCGTTTACGGGCTGGATGACGGGCGCTTGGTGTGCCTCGATCTGGCGACCGGCGACCTGCGGTGGCGCGGCGAGCGCTACGGACACGGCCAGCTTTTGCTCGTGGCCGGGCGGTTGCTCGTGCTCGCGGAAAATGGCGAGGTCATCCTCGTCGAGATCACGCCCACGGAGGCGCGCGAGGTTTCGCGCTTTGCCGCGCTGACGGGCAAGACGTGGAATCCTCCGGCGCTCGCTGGCGAGTATCTGGTGGTCCGCAACGACCGCGAGGCCGCCTGCTACCGCCTGCCCATTTTGCCTCCGCCGCCCCGATGACCCGCGTTTTCCGAATCGCCTGGACGACTGGCCTGATCGCGATGTGCGCCGGCCTGACGGCGTGGGGAAAGGTGCCCGAGCGAAGCGTCATCGAAAAATTCCGCGACCGGACGATCTACCTGCACGGCCGATTTGCGGCGGTCAAACTGCCGATCACCAATGGGGTCAAGGTCTGGAACCCGGCGGCGATCGCGTGCAGCCCGGAAGGAGTGGTCTTCGTCGCGAATTTCACCGGAGAAATTTACACGCTGCACGACTCGGATGGTGATGGATTGGAGGACACGGCGACGCTCTATGCAGATGTGCGCAAGGAAGGGTTGCGCTATCCGACGAGCCTCGCTTTCCGCGGTCGGGAACTCTTCGTCGCCACGACGCAGGAGATTCGCGTTTACACCGACACCGATGGCGATGGAGTCGCCGATCAAAGTCGCGCTTTCTTCCGGGGTTTTCCGTTTACCCTGCATCGGTTCGACTGGACCTTTGGGCTCTGTTTCGACCGGGAGGGCGCTCTCTTTTTCAACCTCTCGACCGATGCCTACAACCCGACGCCGGCCGCAGACCCGAAGGCGTGGCGTGGATCGATCCTGCGGCTTTCGCCCGACGGCCAGCAGGTCGAACGTTTCGCCACGGGATTGCGCTTTTCGTATGGCATGGCGTTCAACCCGGAGGGCGACCTCTTTTTCACCGACAATCATGGTGGCGACAATCCGACCGAGGAGCTGAACGTGGGCGTTCGGGATCGCTTCTATGGCCAGAATCCATCCAAGTTCCCGGGCCATCCGCCCGCCCAGTCGCCGTTGGTGAGCGTGCAGTATGGAGTCGCTCCCACGGCGCTGGCTTTCAATGCACCGACCAACGAATTCGGCGCAACCGGGGGCGATCTGTTCATGGCTTGCTGGGGACCGGACTGGCTCTTTAACCGGGGTTCCATCGTGCGCGTGCGATTGTTGCGGCAGCCCGGCGGAGCATATCGGGCGCAGGAATTTCCCTTCGCTCACGAGGTGCCGAAGGTGACCGCGCTGGCCTTCGCCGCGAATGGTGATCTCTACGCGACGCTCTTTGGCCGGGAAGCGCCTGGGCATCAACCCTCGCCGATGGCCGATGGGGCGATCTATCGGTTCCTGCCTGCGGCGTGGGTGGAGCCGGGGGCGGCGGTCCAGTCCAAGTTTCCCTTCGTGAAAGGCAATGTGGGTTTGGGCAAGAAGCTTTTCGAGGAGCGGGGCTGCGCGGCCTGCCACTCGCTCGGCGGACGGGACGATATGCTCGGGCCGGATCTCGGCGGACTGGGGGAGATATATTCGGCGAACGAAGTGCTGAACCTCATTCGCAAGCCATCCGAGAGTATCAAATCGGGACACGAAACGCAGGAGGTGAAGACCACCGACGGCGAGGTTTTTCTGGGGCGGATGCAGGGTTCCAACGCCGGGGAGATCATTTTGGTGACAGTCGGAAACCGACTCGTCCGCGTGCCCCGGAGCAAGATCGCCTCGGAGCAAGCGCGACCCACTTCTCTCATGCCGGAAGGGCTGCTGGATGGGCTGAGCGAGCAGCAGACCAACGACCTCCTGGCCTACCTCGGGGTGCGTGATCGGGAACCCGCATGGCTCATGCGCCAATGGCTGAAGGTGGAGGGGGTGCTGCGGTCGTTTGCCCCGCAGGTCAGCCTGAAGGCCAAGTTGGCCGCGCTCGCGGCGGTCGGCGTGGCGCTCGTGGCGGCGTTGCGGTTTTGGCGGAAGCGGCGAAGAGCGCGCTGACGTTTATCCGCGCGGGGGGGTGGGCGCACCGAACCCCTGGCTCGCACGCGAGTGAAAGAACCGGTCGCGGAGCCGCAGAAAGGGATACTCGACGAGCAAGGACATCAAGATGCCAAACAGGATGGCCCCGGCCCAGTAGGCACCAGCATAGAGGTACCAGTTCCAATGGGCGCCGAGCACGCGCTTCAGGACCGTCGCGCCATCATGCGCGATGAAGGTGTGCCAAAGGTAGATCGAGTAAGAATGAGCGCCGATGAAAGACAAGGCGCGGGTCAGCCAGTGGTCGTGAACTTCGCGCGCCAGGCTCCCGGCGAGGATCAGACCGCTACCGATGTAGAAGAGCGAAAAGCCGAACGTGTAAATGAACGGAGTCGAACTGTGCCGGAAGATGAATGCGGGGCTCAGCAGCGCCGCCCCCAGAAGAATCATGGGAGTCCGGTAGCGTTGCACGAACCGCGCAAACGGGACCGGATGGCAGTGAAAAAAGTAGGACAGCACGACTCCGAAGAAGAGTGAGTCAATCCGCAGATGCGTGGGGAAGTGATGGGTCAGGTGGGTAAAGACAGGGTGCCAATGCGCCTGGGCGACCCGGAGGGCGAGACAAAGCCCGGCGAGGATCGCGAAGATCGCGCAGATCGGACGGAAGGGATCGCGGGACAGGGGATGGAGGCGGCAGAGCAGGATCAGGCAGAGCGGGAGGAGTAGGTAAAAATGCTCCTCCACCGCGAGCGACCAGGTGTGCGTCCACAGGCCGGGCGCGTAGTTTTGCACGAAGCACAACTCCGCCAACAGTCGAGGGAGCGGAATCTCCGAATGGCGGAGCAGTCGCAGCAAAACCGTGGTCCCGATGAAGACCCAAAATGCCGGATAGATCTTCAGTCCGCGGCGGATGAAGAAGCGACGGAAGGAGATCGAGCCGTGCTCGCGATGCTCGCGGAAGAGCAGGCCGGAAACGAGGAAGCCGCTGAGCACAAAAAACAAATCCACCCCGACCCACCCGCCCGTCGTGAGCCAGGCCACCAGCGTTTTGAGAAAAACGGGAGTCTCCGGTGGGCACGGCGCGGTGTGCATGCCGATGACGAGCAGCACGGCCACGGCCCGCAGGATATCGATCGCTCTGGATCTCCCGCTCATGGGCAGCGCGCGCGGGAGGACGGGGTGGCTGGAGCGGGCATGGAGGCCGATGATTACGCCGCCGGATTTCGCGCGCAAGGCTCGTCGTGGTAGCGGGAGGCGGCGCATTTCTGAGATGCTGGCGTGACGCTGAGGGGCGGTGCGAGAAATCCGCAGTTGCAATCCCGATTCGGTTCTTTAGATCGTTGCCGCAATGCCGCAGGAAATCAGCCGACAACCTTCCGGTGGAACGAACGCAGCGGCGCTGCTGGCGGGCTCGAACGAGGGTTGGTATCGGGAAAAAATGTATGGCGAGGGTGTCACGCACGTGGGGCGGAAAGAGCGGTTGGCGGCGGGGTTGTTGCCGGCGGGAGAAAAATTGCGTGTGCTGGATGTGGGCTGCGGAGTGGGGCGCTTTTTGACGTATCTGACGGAGCTGGGTCACGAGGCCACGGGTGTCGAGATCAGCGAGGCGAGCTGGCGGGAGGCGACGGGCCGGGGCCTCCGGGTGATGCAGGGCTCCGCCGAGGATTTGCGGGCTCAGGGGCTCAAGGATGGGACGTTCGACGCGATTTCTTTTCTGGATGTCCTGGAGCACCTCTTCAATCCGGCAGCCACGCTGGCGCGCGCCGCGCCGCTGCTGGTTCCCGGCGGGGTCTTCATCGTGTGCGTACCGAATGTCGGCAGCATCCTCGGTCGCCTGACCCTGCTGTGCGGCCGCTTCCCGCTGGATGACCACGGTCTCTTTGATCACGGGCACTTGCGCTGGTTCACGCGGGAGAATCTCGCAAAGCATTTCTCTGCGGCAGCCGTGCTGGACGAGGCCTCGCTGCGCAGCGTGCCACTGGAGCCGTGCAAACGCTGGGGCCTGTGGCGTCTGGGCAAACTACAGGAGCGAGTCTTGGGATTTCTCGCCCGCGTTTGGCCCAGCCTGTGGGCGCACGAATTCATCTTCCGCCTGACCCCGCTGCCTCCGGGGAGCCAGCCCAACGCGCCCGCCGCATGACTGCGTCGTCCACCCCGCTGGTCAGTGTGGTCGTGCCGATCTACAACGGGGAGCGGTTCCTGGAAAAGGCGGTGCGGTCGTGCGTGGATCAGACTTACCCGCAGGTTGAGGTCATCCTCGTGGATGACGGCAGCAGCGACGGTTCGCGGGCGCTGGCGGAGCGGTTGGCGGCGGCCCATCCGGCGGTGCGGTGCCAGCATCATGAGGGAAACCAAGGGGTGTCGGCGGGCTGGAACACGGGTTTTTCTGCGGCCAAAGGAACGCTGCTCCTGCGTCTGGCGCAGGACGATTATTTCGAGCCGGATGCTTTGGAGAAGCTCGTGGCTTTGGCGCACAAGACGCCGGAGGCGGGAGCGTTTTATGCGGACTGCTGGGTCGTAAGGACGGACGGGGGACGCGCGATCGAGCACACGCCGTCGCCGCAGGAGTTGTTTCGATCGAGCAACCGCATCGGCCTGTGCGTGATGTTGACGGCGGCCGCGTGGAGTCGTGGGGTTCGGTATGATCCCGAGTTTCGCGCGGCGGAGGATCTGGATTTTTTCACGAGGTTGCGGGAGAGCGGCGTCCAGTTCGTCAAATACGAGGGCGAGCCGCTGTTGAACATCCTGTTGCATGCGGACTCGGGGACCATCCGGATGTCGGTGCGGCAGGAGCTGGAGACGGCGCAAATCATTCTGCGGTCCGGTTTGATCGATGCTGCAGCCAAGCGGCGCTTCGTGGCGCAAAATTACGCGAACGCCGTTTACATCCTCCGTAAGCAGAACAAGCCGGACGAGGCCAGGACGACGTGTCGCGAAGGGCTGAGGCATGCCCCGTTTTCCTCGAAGCTCTGGGTCGAAAGGCTTTCCCTTTTCCTCGCGCGATAGGCGGAGCCTACCTCCAGCCGGAGCGGTCCCGGTGGGAGAGGAAGTAGAGGAGGCCGCGGAGCGTCATGAAGTTGAGGAAGACGAATCCGGCCGGGAGGGAAAGAACGCGCCACCGGCGCGAGCGGAGCGCCAGCCCGAGCGCGGCGGCGGTGTAAAACAAGACGTGGCCGGCGAGGATCGCCCGGTATGCGGGTTCGGCGGCGAGGGCGAGATTGGCGGCGAAAGCGGTGACGAGAAAAAGGGGCGCGGCGAGGCGGAGGTATTTGTGGGAGAGCAATTGCCACCAGAGCCGGTGCCGCGAGGGAAGCAGCCAGCCGGGATGGCGGAAGAACATTTGGAAATTGCCGGCGAGGGTGCGCTGTTTGCGGCGTTGTTCGCTGGCGGGTTCGAGCGTCTGGGGATCGAAGGCGAGGGCTGCGGAGTCGTGGATGACGCGCGCGCCGCGGGCGGCGATGTGCATCGGGATGATGACATCGTCGAGCAGCGTGTCGGCGGGGATCGGTGTGAAAAGGGCGCGGCGAATGGCGTAGATCGCGCCGGTGCAGCCGATGCAGGAATCGAAGCGCGACTCGGCGGAGCGGAGGGCTTTTTCCATGCGCCAGTAGGCATCGACGCCGGCTCCCGCCGCGCTGCTCGCGGCCTCGATTTCCAGCGCGCCGCTGACCGCGCCGACGTGGGGATCGGCGAAGTGCGCGGCCAACCGGGCGATGGCGTCGGGCG
>Ga0114966_10002499_pt1 | contig 16406 bp, 12 predicted proteins | sample M_130207_XF_Meta_FD_87029 | JGI IMG/M metagenome (GOLD analysis project Ga0114966, IMG submission 87029) | Freshwater microbial communities from Lake Montjoie, Canada to study carbon cycling - M_130207_XF_MetaG | ecosystem: Environmental > Aquatic > Freshwater > Lake | place: Lake Montjoie...
ACCACTCGGCTCGTCGGCGGCCATGCCGTGAGGCCGAGGGCGAGGGCGAGTGTCCACGGGGACATCGGTCCAGTACTCGCGAGCACTAAGAGGAGCAGCACGCGTGGAATCACCAGCATGGCGTCGACGATGCGCATGAGCAGGTCGTCGAGCCACGAGTCAGTCGATCCCGCGACGGCGCCCCACGTGGTGCCGACGAGCACCGCGATCACCACGGCGACTGAGCCCACGCCGAGCGAGATGCGTGCGCCGGCGATCACGCGACTGAGCACGTCGCGCGAAAGTCCGTCGGTGCCGAACGGATGCGCCCACGACGGAGGCATGTGCTGCATGCCAACAATGCCGTTGAAGGCGTTTGGGTCGTACGGGGAGAGTACGCCGCCGAAGAGTGCCACGAGCGCTGCGGCCACGAGCACGCCGAGTGCTACCTGTGATACGCCGGAGCGACGCAAGGATGCGGGCGGCGTTTCGATCATCGACGCCCTTGCGTGAGCCGCGGGTCGGCAACGGCCGCGGCGACATCGGCAAGCACACCGCCGAGCGCGACCAAGAGGCTCGCAACCATCACCGCGCCAATCACGAGCGGATAGTCGCGGCCGGTGACGGCGTCGACCATCGTGCGTCCCATGCCGGGCCATGCAAAGATTGCCTCGACGAACACCGCGCCCCCCACCAGCGACGGCAGCAACAGCCCGCAGAGTGTAATCACCGGGCCAAGGGCATTGCGTAATGCGTGATGCACCAGCACGCGCCCTTCCGGTACTCCCTTTGCGCGTGCGGTGCGGATGAACGGCCGCGAGAGCACGAGCCGCATTTCCGTACGCTGATAGCGTGCGACACCCGCTCCGATGATCATCGCAAGCGTCAGTGCGGGGAGTGCGAGATGCCAGAGCACATCGGCAACCCGTTGTGCGGGACCCATTGCCTCGTGCACGCCGAGCGTCACCATCCCACCCACCGGAAAGATGCGCCAGGTGGCCGCGAGGAGGGTCAACATCGCCGTTGCTACCATGTACTCGGGTGTGGCGATGATCGCGAGACCGAGGCGCTCGGTCATGCGTGCGATGCGCGCGGAGGCGGCGGATTGCTGTTCGTCACGGCTCCCCTGCCAGGCACCGAGCGCGATACCGCCGAGCATTCCGATGCAGAGGCCAGTGCCCATCAACAGTGCGGTGTTCGGCACGACCTCACGCAACACCTGCGCGACCGGACGGCCGCGGGACAGCGACATCCCGAGTTCACCACGCAGCGCGTTCCCGACAAAATGCGTGTACTGCGCGAGCAACGGCCGATCGAGGGCGTACTGTCGTCTCAGAAGCTCGCGCGTTGCGGGCGACGTGGTTGCGTCGAGCCCACTCTCGCTCAACGGATCTCCCGGTGCCGCGCGCACGAGCGCGAACACCACGGACACCGCGAGGGCGAGCACCAGCGCGGCTTGCGCGAGTCGGCCGAGGAGGAAGCGGAGCAACGTCAGCGCTTGGGGATCGCATCGCGCGGAGCATCGCGCGGAGCATCGCGCGGAGCATCGCGCGGCAGGTGCCCACCGGGCGCGATCGTCCACTGCTCGATCGACTTCCACCAGGCGCCCGGACGAAGTGCCCCGGTCACGAGGCGCGCGTGTGCACCCGAGACCGTGGGCTGTTCAAACAGGAAGATGGCGGGTGCATCGTCGACGATGTGCTGATACACGGCGTGGTAGTGCCGGCGTGCGTCGGTGGTATTGCGTGCGCTGAAGGCGCTGTCGGCGTGGAGGTCGACCGCGGTGCTTGCGTACCCGCCAAAATTCAGACCACCGGGGCCAGCCGAGCCTTTGTACCAGGTCTGATGCAGGCCACCGACCGGACTGCGCCCCGCTGTGAGATTCTGGATGAAGCTGTCAAAGTTGTGCGACGTCACCTTGGCGCCAATCGCGGGTGGGTCCATGACCTCGACCTCGACCTTCACGCCGATCTGGCGGAGTTGTTCTTGAATTAACTGCGCGTACTGCTGGCGCGGCTTGCTGCTGCTGGCGGCGATGATGCTGAAGGCGAGCGGATGTCCGCCTTTCGCGCGAGTTCCGTCGGTTCCGATTTTCCATCCGAGTGAGTCGAGTAACGTGGCGGCGGCGGCGCGATCAAACGTTGGTTGGCGCACCGTGCTGTCCGCGCTCCACTGCATACTCGAAAAGGGGCCCATCGCGAGGCGGCCTGCGCCCTCGAACACATTCTGCAACATCGCGCGACGATCGAGTGCCATCGCGAGTGCGCGACGCACGAGGGCGACTCCGAGCACCGGGTGGGGTTTGGTGCTGGCGCCGTCGTGCAGGTTGAACTGCAGGAAGGCGTAGTTCATCGAGGGGGTGCGAATGAGCTGCACATCTTTTTTGGTAGCGGCAGTCGCGACGTCGGATGCCGGAAGCAGTTCATAGAAGTCTGCCTCGCCCGCGAACAGCTGTTTCGCGAGCGTCGACGGATCGCCGTTGACCGAGAAGATCACGCGGTCGAGTGTGACGCGTCCCCGATAGAACGAGTCGACGGCGGCCATTTCGAATCGCTCGCCCTGCTTCCACGCCACGAACCGAAAGGGGCCACTTCCGACCGGTGCGCGCGAGAATGCGGAGGTCGCAAGCGAGTCGTGCGGTATAGAGCCAAGCAGGTGCGAGGGCAGCGGCACGAACGACGCCACGAACTGGTAGAACTGTTCGGGCGAGCGGTGCGAGAAGTGTGCGGCGGCGTGCAGCGAGTCCACGACCGTGACAGAATCCACAGTCGATGAGAGGTCTGCCGCCATACTCGCGCCGCTCGCCGGGTCACGCGCGATGTCGTATCCGAGTCGCACGTCGGCCGCGCGCACTGGGGTGCCGTCGTGCCAGCGCGCGCGAGGGTCGAGCGCGAAGGTCACCGTGAGCGAGTCGGCGCTCCAGCTCCACGACTGCGCGAGCCGCGGCGCGAAGCTCGCGACATCCACCGTCGAGAGTGACGGGCCCAACTCGGCCATCGGGTCGAACATCGGTTCGACCATCGCGCGCCCTTGGACTGTCCCCGTAGCGACCGGGGGGAAGAGCGACTTGGTGTCCGCGCCGAGGGCGATGATGACCGTGCCGCCGCCCTTCCCATCGCGCCCTCCACAGGCGGCCATCGCGAGCAAGCTCCCCGTTACGGCAAGCCGCACCATTCGACGTCCCATAAGTCTCCAAAGTAGTCAGTGTCAGCAAATCTTACACTGCTACCGCCTCCATGTCCACTCTGGACTTTCATATCGCGTACGATGCGGCGCGGCCCACGGCCAGGCGTCTTCTGGCTCCAGTGGCTCGACGGTTTCCCCCGTCTGCTCAAGGGCCCACCGGAGCGCCTGCGCTACCTCAGCCGCGCTGGACGATCGGCCCAGGAGGTCGTTGAGCGCCGCCGCGGGAATGCTGGGGGTCATCGGACGCAGGGCTAGGGCCGTGATCCGCGACTGGTCGTCGGCAAAGAGAATCGACCCGTGCTGCACGAAGGCGCCGCGCTCTCGGAACTGGGCACTCCCAACCAGCTTGCGGCCACTCACAACGAGCTCCCCGGCGTTAGGCTCGGCGAAGCAGGCCGCCCCTCCAGGGCGCCGGACGGGGCTGGCCGGCGCTTCAGCGGCGTCGACCCCCAGTCGCCCGATGGCCGCCACCAGCAGGGCGTTGATCTGCCCGTAGCTGGCCTTGAGTGGCTCACCCTCCACCACTGGGGCCGACACACTGTACGTGGCCTCGTGATCGTGCAGGAGTACCCGCCCACCGGTCGGCCGGCGTACCGCCTCCATTCCCGCGGCGGCAAGATCCTCGGCGCGAAAGAAGCCGGCGACAGACTCATGGCGGCCGAAGGAGAGGGTCGGGACCGCCCAGCTGTACACGCGTAGCACCGACTCGCCGGTGGCGGCCGCACGGTCGAGGAGCCCCGCGTCGAGCGCCATGTTTGCCGCGGCTCCGGCCGGTTCGGTCACAAGGAAACGCCACATGTGCGGAATCTACCATGGAACCGGGGCAAGCCAACGCCTCGTTGCGCCCCACCTATTAGCTTTTGTCGTTGGCATTTTTCACTTGTTCCGCGTCCATTCGGAGCGTCTGTGCGCTCCGCTACAGGAGTCCGAACGTGTCCTCCGCACATCCCGAGCCCTCGTCCTTCGTTCCTCGGCACCTGGGCCCTTCCGACGCCGAAGTGCGCGCGATGCTCGACGCGCTCAACTATCCGACGCTCGATGCCTTCATCGATGCGACCATTCCTGCCTCGATTCGTTTCCGGGACAAGCTAAACATCCCGGCCGCGCGCTCTGAGCAGGACGCGCTCGCCGCCTTCGCGACCGAAATGTCGGTCAACGAAGTCTGGCGCAGCTACATCGGGATGGGCTACTCCGGGACGCACATCCCCGCGGTGGTTCAGCGCAATGTGCTGGAGAATCCGGCGTGGTACACGGCATACACGCCGTACCAGGCGGAGATTGCGCAGGGACGTCTCGAAGCGTTGCTCAACTATCAGACGATGGTGAGCGACCTCACCGGACTTCCGATTGCGAACGCTTCGTTGCTCGACGAGGGCACGGCCGCCGCCGAAGCGGTAACGATGGCGCACGGGCTCGCGAGCGTTGGGCGTGACACGGTGATGATTGCTGACGACCTGCACCCGCAAACGATCGATGTTGTGGCCTCGCGCGCCTCGGCCCGCGGCATCAACGTGATCGTTGGGAACCCGGCGACGCTGACGCCTGACGCGTCGACCTGCGCGATCCTCATTCAATATCCGAATACATCCGGTGCGGTCGTTGACCACCGGGCGCTCGCCGACGCGGCCCACGCCGCTGGTGCGCTCGTGATTGTTGCCACCGACTTGCTAGCCTTGGCGCTGTTGACACCGCCGGGCGAGTGGGGAGCCGACATCGCCGTTGGTAACTCGCAGCGCTTTGGCGTGCCCTTTGGCTACGGCGGTCCACATGCGGCGTTCTTCTCCACCAAGGACGAGTACAAGCGCAGCATCCCGGGACGCTTGATCGGCGTGAGCCGCGACAGCCACGGCAAGCCAGCGCTTCGTATGGCGCTGCAGACGCGTGAACAGCACATCCGTCGTGAGAAGGCCACGAGCAATGTCTGCACCGCGCAGGTGCTGCTTGCGGTGATGGCCTCGATGTACGCAGTGTGGCATGGCCCGGAAGGACTGACGGCGATTGCCACGCGTGTGCACCACCGTGCGGAATCGCTCGCCACGGGGCTGCGGAAGCTTGGGCTCACGATTCGTCACGACGTGTTCTTTGACACGATTCGCGTGGGCGGGGCCAATGCGTCCGCGGTGCGCGCCGCGGCCGACGCGGCCAAGATCAACCTGCGCTACTACGCGGACGGCGACATTGGGGTCTCGCTCGATGAGACCACCACGATCGCCGATCTTTCCGACCTGCTTGCCGTGTTCAACAAGGGCAAGGCGCCGGCGTTCACCGCGCAGTCGCTCGCGGGTGATGTCGATGCACGCTTCGACGAGCGCTTCGCACGCACCAGCGCCTTCTGCTCGCATCCCGTGTTCTCGAAGTATCACTCCGAGACCGACATGCAGCGCTATATGCGCAAGCTGGAGTCACGCGACCTCTCGCTGACACATTCCATGATTGCGCTCGGCAGCTGCACCATGAAGCTGAACGCGGCCGCCGAGATGTATCCGGTGACCTGGAAAAACGTCGGCGGATTGCACCCCTTCGCTCCTGTTGCTCAGGCTCAGGGACATGCGTCGATGTTCCAGCGTTTGGAATCCGCACTGGCGAGCATCACCGGCTTCCACGCGGTGTCGCTGCAGCCGAACGCGGGGTCGCAGGGTGAATACGCGGGACTCTTGGTCATTCGCGCCTACCATCTCTCGCGCGGCGACATGCATCGTACGGTGTGCCTCATTCCGCAGTCGGCACACGGAACGAATCCCGCGAGCGCGGTGATGGCTGGCATGTCGGTCGTCGTCGTGAAGACGGACGCGAGCGGCAACATCGACGTCGCGGACTTGAAGGCGAAGGCCGAGGAGCATTCCAAGAACCTCGCCGCGCTGATGGTCACCTATCCCAGCACGCACGGGGTGTTTGAAGAGAGTATCAAGGACATCTGCGCCACGATCCATGCGCACGGTGGCCAGGTGTATCTCGACGGCGCGAACATGAACGCGATGGTCGGGCTCTGCCGTCCGGGCGACGTTGGCGCGGACGTCTGCCATCTCAACCTGCACAAGACCTTCTGCATTCCGCACGGCGGCGGCGGTCCTGGCATGGGGCCGATTGGCGTGAACAAGCATCTGGCGCCCTTCCTTCCGGGAAGCGCTGTGATCTCGATGGGCAGCACCGACGCTATTGGTGCGGTGTCCTCGGCGCCGTGGGGCTCGGCGAGCATTCTTCCCATCTCGATGATGTACATCGACATGATGGGCGCGGACGGCCTCGCGCTGGCCACGAAGATTGCGATCCTCAATGCGAACTACATGGCGCAGAGGCTGTCGGCGCACTTCCCGGTGCTCTACAAGGGCGCGAACGGTCGGGTGGCGCACGAGTGCATCATCGACACGCGTCCGCTGAAAGTGTCGGCGGGGATTGAAGTCGAAGACATCGCCAAGCGTCTCATGGACTACGGATTCCATGCGCCGACGGTCTCCTTCCCGGTGGCCGGCACGCTGATGATCGAGCCTACGGAGAGTGAGTCGAAGTCCGAGATGGACCGCTTCTGTGACGCACTGATTGCGATCCATGGCGAGATCATGGACGTCGAGAACGGCGTGCTCCCGAAGGACGACAACCCACTCAAGCATGCGCCGCACACGCTCGAGTCGGTGGTGAGCGATGCGTGGACTCACGCCTATTCGCGTGAACGTGCGGCGTTCCCGTTGCCGTGGGTACGCGAGCGGAAGTTCTGGCCGTCGGTGGGGCGTATTGAGTCGGCGTTCGGTGACCGCAACTTGGTCTGCAGCTGCCCGCCGATCGAGGAGTACGCGCAGGCGTAAGCGCTGTGGCTGGAACGATGAAGGGGCGGCCCCGCAGTGCGGGGCCGCCCCTTCTCACATCCGGTGCAAACGGGCTTAGTGGCCAGTGCTGGCGAGATGCGCCGTGTAGGCGGCCGCGTCGAGCAGGCCCGCAACCGCGGCCGCGTCGACCTTCATCTTGATCATCCAGCCGTCGCCGTACGGGTCCGAGTTCACGAGGGCCGGCTCGTCGTTGAGGCGGCTGTTGATCTCGACTACTTCGCCCGCGAGCGGTGTGAAGAGATCGCTGACCGCCTTCACCGCCTCGACCGTGCCGAACGACTCGTGCGCGCCGAACTTCTGCCCGACCTTCGGGAGGTCGACGAACACCATGTCGCCGAGCTGGTCCTGGGCGTAGTGCGTGATGCCCACGATGACGACAGCAGCGTCACCTGTGCTCTTCACGTACTCGTGATCATCGGTATAGCGGAGGTCGGCTGGGATATTCGACACGGGAGTCCTTGATGTCAGGGGCGCGTCCGTGAATCGCTGGGCGGCGCCGTGGTAGTCGGTACGAGGGGAAGAATATCGGCCGGTCCAGCGATGTTCAAGTTTACGCGTCGATCTGTGCCCATATAGTGTCGAGGTGGTTACGCAGTTCCTCGAGGGTTCCGGCATTCGCAATCACGAAGTTGGCTCGTGCCTTTTTGAGTGCCGGCGGCATCTGGGCGCGGATCATGGCGGCCGCCTCCTCGGCGCTGAGGGCGCGGTCGCGCACGAGGCGATCGCGTCGGAGCTCCTCGGGCGCGTCGACCAGGAGGACAGCGTCACACTCGCGCTCGAGTCCCGTCTCGAAGAGGAGGGGGATGTCGCACACCACAATCCGCTCGCCGCGGGCGCGGGCCGCTTCGACCAGATCGTGCCGCCGCCGCGCGACCTCGGGGTGAACGATGGCATTCAAGGCGGCGCGCTCGTCGGGGTTGGCGAAGACGATGTGTCGGAGTGCGGCTCGGTCGATAGTCCCGTCGGCAGCAAGAACGGCAGCGCCCCAGCGCGCCGTGATTGCTGCGTGCCCAGGGGTCGCCGGTGCGACGGCCTCGCGGGCGAGGACATCGGCATCGATAATCGGCACGCCACGGTCTGCGAGGAGGCGCGCCACGGTGCTCTTGCCGCTCGCAATGTTTCCGGTGAGGCCGATGACTCGCATGGCTGACGGTTCTCCGCTGGTTGGTCTACGCGTCAGATCCTGCTAGAACAGTCGCGCCTGTGCGCCGTCGTCACGCGCCACCACATGGCACGCGCGGCAGCGCGCTTCGTAGCTGTCAGCGCCTCCAACCATCACTTGCGGCGAGTCGTAATGCGCGGGCTTGCCGTCGATGAGGCGTTGATTGCGCGTGGCCGGTGCTCCGCAGCACACGCAGATCGCGTGCAGCTTGTCGACGTACTCGGCGACGCACATCAGCGGGGCCATTGGGCCAAAGGGCTCCCCGCGAAAATCTGTATCGGTGCCGGCGAGAATCACGCGGCGTCCGCGTTCCGCAAGACTGTTGACGAGCGCGATAACGCCACTATCGAGGAACTGGACTTCGTCAATCGCAATCACCTGCGCCTGTGGATCCAGGCGCAGGGCAATCTGGGCCGACGAATCGACCGGGACCGCTTCGATTGTACGGCCGTCGTGCGAACCCACCATGAACACGCCGGCGTACCGATCATCGAGGTGCGACTTGAACACCTGAACCCGCTTGCGGGCGATCAGCGAACGCCGGACGCGACGGATGAGCTCTTCGCTCTTTCCGCTGAACATCACCCCGGCGATGACTTCGACCCAGCCGCCGTTCGGTTGTCCAGGGGCATTACTCACGGCGACTTGCGCGGGCCGCGCGGACTGAACTTACGGGGCCCTCGCGAATCGTCGCTCCGCGGACCGCGATCGGAGCTGCCGGGACGGTCGCCGCGCGGAGCACTCGGACGGTCGCCACGCAGAGCGCTCGGACGGTCGCCACGCGGTGCACTCGGACGCTCGCCACGCGGTGCGCTCGGACGCTCGCCACGATCCGACCGTTCCGGGCGATCGCCACGGGGGGCGCGCTCGCCACGGTCGTCACTGACACTCGGACGCGTCGGACGGCCCGATCCGAAGCTCGGACGCGGGCCCCCACGACCACCACGGTCGCCGAACGACTTCCGCGGCGGGCCATTGTCCTTGGGACGCTCGGCACGTTCCGCGGCGGCTGCCGCATCGGCGCGAGTCTTGATCTCGAGGCGCAGTTCCTCGCGGCCAGCGGCATGCGCGGCTGCGGTGGCTTCACGAGCCCCCTCATACAGCCGCAGCGCGGCCGCGGCAATCGAGAGGCCGTCGTGCTCGGTGAGCATCGGCTCCAGCGCCAACACTTCACGCACGGACAGGCCGCGGTCGAGCACCTGCTGCAGGGCCGCACGGGTGGCGTCCTCGCGAGCACGGGCAGCGCGCGCGGAACGCGTGCGGTCATACGGGACAATCTTGGCGCCCACCGCACGCTCGGCGAGCGTCTTGCGCTGGCGGGTGGTGACAAGTGCCACCATACGGGCCGGATGCGCCCCAAAGGCGGCGCGGAGCTGCGCAGCATCGGGAAGGCCGGCGAAAATCACGAGCGCGGTGTGCAGCGTCACATCACCGCGGGTCACGGCCACCAGCGACGAGTCGGTCGGATAGCCGAGCGCTTCGAGGGCGGCACGGGCACGACCTTCGTCGCGCGCGTCGCCAACCACGATCGCGATCGACGGCGGGTCAATGTCGTCCAAGAGGCCCGCGAGCGGAGCCAGTGGCTTGCCAGCCTGCGTGGCGATGACCGAAATCGTCGGCGGCGTTCCCTCGGGAAGGGGGAGCGGCTCCGGGGTGGAATCGGCCATGCGACGGGCGCGGTGCAGGTAGCGCTCGAGCAGGCTCTCGACGAACGGCGTGGCGTCGGCCGCCAACAGCATCCGGGCCCCCTTCTTGGGGACTTCGGCCATGAGCGTCGACAGGGCTTCCGCCTCTGGCTCGAGCTCGTCAGCGGCGACCAGGATCACCGCCGAGACGTCAGCCAGCTTCAGCGTCGAGTCGGGGAGGAGGTCAGCCAAGGCGCGGGCGCGCCCGACGAGCAGGTGCGCGGGGCCAGCCTTGAGCATGCGGCCGGCGCGTGCGGAGCTGGTAACCGGGACAATGGCTACGCCGTGGGCGGCAGTGAGGAGGCGAAGCTCGCGGGAGACGCTGTCAGCGGCTTCGTCATCGGGGACAACGACCAGCAGCTGCACAACAGCGCGCTCACGGTCGATGCGTTCAAGGGCACCCGCGGCGCGCTGGGCCACCTGGGTCCAGTCGGGGGCGAGGAAATGGGCCACATTTGTGCTACGTACGGCTCCGGCCGTTTCGCGTTCTTGCTCAGTCACTGCTACCTCAGATGTCAATGGCGCGGCGTGCGCCGCAGGGATATCCTTCACCTTCAGCCTTTAAATCTAGCGAGTGGGACCCCCACTTGCCCACCGCCGCCAACAATTCGCCTCAAAATGTCGTCCACCACCCCTTTCGTACCGTCCGCGAATATCGCGCAGCTGCGCGAGTCGGCGACGATTGCCGTCTCCCAAAAGGCGAAGGCGCTGAAAGCGGCTGGGCGCACGATTATTGACCTCGGCGCTGGCGAACCCGATTTTGACACGCCGGCGTTTATTCGGCAGGCGGCAGTCGACGCCCTCGACGCGGGCGCCACGCGCTACACCCCCGTGGACGGCATCCTGCCGCTGCGCCAAGTCATCGCGGATCAGGCCAATGCCCGGTATGCGGGCGCCGATCGCGTCATGGCGACTGACGTGGTGGTCTCCACGGGTTCCAAGCAGTCACTCTACAATGCCTGCGTCTGCCTGTTCGGCCCTGGCGACGAGGTGCTCGTCCCCACGCCTGCATGGACGAGCTACTATGAGATGGTCGGCTTAGCCCGCGCGACGCCGATTGCCGTGCTCGGCGACCCGTCCAACGGTTACAAGGTCTCGCCGTCGATGCTCGAGGCACACGCCACGGCGCGAACCAAGGGCATCATGCTGAACTCGCCGTCGAATCCGACGGGTTCGGTGTACGCTCCACAGGAACTCCGCGCGATTCTGGAGCTGGCCGCGCGTCGAGGCTGGTACGTGATCAGCGACGAGATCTACCAGCGCATTGCCTACGAGCGCCCCGCGGTTTCGGCGCTCGACGTGGCCACCGTACGCGATCGGTTGGTGGTGATCAACGGTGTGGCGAAGGCCTACGCGATGACCGGGTGGCGGATTGGGTGGAGCGTGTCGTCGGCGGCAGTCGCAAAAGCGATGACTGCGTTCCAGTCGCACACGACGTCAAACGCCGCGACCGTCTCACAGCACGCCGCACTGGCCGCGCTCGCTCGTGTCGACGAGTCCGACGTCGCCGTGACTGCGATGGTCGCGGCCTTCCGGACGCGCCGTGACGCCGCGCTCGCGATTCTTCGAGAGGAGCCGCGGATCGAAGTACTCGACCCGCAGGGAGCGTTCTACCTGTTTCTGCGGGCTCCCGCCGCGCCTGGCGGGACCTGTGACGGCGACGCATTCTGTGCGCGACTCCTCGATCAGGTGGGTTTGGCGATTGTCCCCGGCTCGGCGTTTCGCACGCCGGACTGGGTGCGCGTTTCGTACGCAACGGACCAGGCTGATGTGGAGCGTGCGATGCACATGCTGGTGAAGACGTACCGCGCGGTGCTGGCCGGCGATCGCTGACACGGTCGCCCATATTGCACGTACGGTGCTGCTGAGGCTCGAGAGTCCCCCGTTGGTCGCTAGTTCTTGGTTCCTGCAGGTCCCTCCATTCCCTGACGCGACATGATTACGACCATCGTGCTGGTGAAGGCTGAACCGCGCCTCATTCCCAAGTGTGCGCACGCGCTTGCGGGCATTGACGGTGTGGCCGAGGTGTACTCGGTGTCGGGCGAGTGGGATCTCGTGGTGATGGTGAAAGTGCCGCAGTACGAGGACATCGCGCGCATCGTCACGGAGCAGTTCCCAGAGGTGCCCGGCATCCAGCGCACCACGACGCTCACCGCGTTCCGCGCATATTCCAAGGCCGACCTCGAGCAAGCCTGGGATATCGGAATCGAGTGATAGCCGTCGGCGCTGCCGCAGTGGGCGTTGCCGCAGTGGGCGTTGCCGCAGTGGGCGTTGCCGATGTGCTGCGCGCGCTGCGCGCGGCACCCGGTGCTCCGGCGGGGGGCTGGCGTCTTGAGACGACAGGAGCGCCTTCGCTGGAGCGTATGGCGCTCGAGATGGAACCACCACGCCTTGAGGCAGCGCTTCCGATCGAAGGCGACGCGTTGTCGCAGCGCGTGCTCGATGCCGAGCCACTGGTCGGCTTTCATGCGTTCCTCGACGGCATCCAGTCCACGCGGGTGCTCCAGTACCTCCCCGGTGGCGTGCCACTGATCTTTGGGATCGTGGCGGCCGTCGTGCGTGAGCGCCACAATCGCGAGCTGCACACCTGGAATGGTGCGCCGGAGCTGTCGACGCGGGTGTACCTGCCGCGCGCACTGACGCCGGCGGATCATTTGCGCACGTTTGAGGCGGCGCGGATTCCAGTGTACGACACGCTCGACGGTGCCGACGCCTCCGACGGTCAGCATCCGCAGCTGTTGCTCACCCTCGCGCGGACGGCGGTCCAGCGCGAGCGTGAACGGCTGGAGACCTCGCTCGCGGAACGCTGGTGTGCGACGCGCGATCAGTCGGTCTATGTGGACGGCGGAATCTCCGGGGCCGGGCTTGCCGCGCGCAGCCCTCACGCGGTGGGCGTGGTGAAGTCCCATCGCACGCTCTACGCCTCCGGTGACGGCGTCGGTGTGATCACGCGGTTGCGCGCTGGGGCGCGTACCACAGCATTCGAGATCCGCTCGGCGCGGCGCACGGCGGTCGCGAGCTGGTACCTCCGCCTCCGCGATGGCGGCGATCCGATGTTCGCGCTGGTGCGCATCGAGGTCGCCCGGGACACCTTCACGGCCGAGCGCGCCGATGAGGTCTCGCGGTGGGTGCTCGCCGAGCGCACGCCGTTGTCGCTCCCCGATCAGCGCTGGCACACGATGGCCTATGGCATTGCGGACTGCGAGCGCTATCTGCGCGCTATCGCGCCCTAGGGTATTTTCAGAAATGACCACCGTCCTCGGCCGCGTTGTCGCCACGGAGCGACGTCCTAACACGCCACACGAATTCCATTTCTGGACGGCGCTCGACTCGCCCGTCGGGATCGGGACGATTGTGCGGGTCGAAGGTGCCACCCCCGTCAACGGCGCGCTCCCCGTGGCGTTCGGCGTGGTGACGGAAGGATTTGGCTATACGGATTTGGATACGCCGCTCCACGATGTGATGGGGCACGACGGCCAGCCGGGGAGCGCGCATCAGTCGCCGACGCGCCGCACGGAAATCCGTTTGTACACGGCGGCGGTGTTGCGTCATGTCCCTGAGGAGCCGCTGCAGCCTGTGGGGATGGGAACGGTGCATCTGGCCGACGATGCTGATGTGGCGGCGGCGCTGCGGATGGACGGCTACGCCTTCGGCGAGAACAAGACAGCGATTCCCGTGGGACTGTATCGGGCGGGGGCGACCTCGTCGCCAGTGCATCTCGACGCCGATTTTCTGCTTGGTCCCGAAGCGGCACACTTGAACATCAGCGGCGTATCGGGACTCGCGACCAAGACCAGTGCCGTGGAGTGGTTGCTCGCCTCGATCTTTGCGCACTTCCCGGAAAAGAAGGGGCGAGTCGCGGCGGTCTGTTTCAACGTGAAGGGGCCTGATCTCTGTTTCCTCGATCAGCCAGCGACGCGACTCGACGACTCGGACCGCGCCCTCTACGAGACGTTAGGGGTTCCCGCCGAACCGTTCCAGAATGTGCACTACTACGCGCCGTACACCGCGCGTGGGTACGCGCTCAACACGTTGCGTTCGAACGAAGCGCTGGCCCACAATGTGCATCCGCTCACCTGGGGACTGCGCGAGGTGCTGCAGTTCGCTGAGGTGCTGCTCAACAAGGACGACATCGACGCCAAGGCCGATGCGCTGATCGACTTCATCAAGGAGCGGGTGGTCGATCAACCCTTCTCCGATTCGGTGCTTGAGCACGACCACACGGTGCAATCGTTCGGGGAGCTTGAGGGATGGTTCCGCGATCTGCTGCATGGGATGGAAGCCAAGAATCAGGAATCCTGGCGGACGCACCACGTGGCCACGATCCGCAAGGTGCGGAATCGTCTCACGAATATTTCCACGCGCTGCCGTGGACTGGTGACCGACGACGGTTCGGTAAGCGACTTGCCGTTCGGGTCGTTCGAGGATCGCGCGGTGTACGTGGTGGATGTGGCGAATCTTGAGGAGGATGCGCAGGATTTGATTTTCGCGCGCATCGTGTCGCAGCTGCGCGAGCGCCTCGAGTCGCGCACGCTTGGGGTGGATCACGTCGTGGTCTTCGTGGACGAGCTCAATAAGTACGCGCCGAGCGACGGACCAGACACGTACGTCCGGGCGATGCTCCTCGACATCGCTGAACGTGGGCGCTACTTGGGGCTCGTACTTTTTGCGGCACAGCAGTTCCGATCGCAGGTCCACCGCCGCGTGGTGGGAAACTGCGGGACGGCGCTGTTCGGGCGAATGGACGCCGACGAACTTGCGACCCCGGGCTACGCCACGCTCTCGCCTGCGACGCGCACCAAGTTGAGCACGCTCGAGAAGGGGCAGTTGATGGTGCGGCATCCGCATTTCACGCAACCGGTGTTCGTGCGCTTTCCGCGCCCCGCGGTGCTCTCGGGTCGCGAAGGGGTCGAGAAGTTCCCACAGGCGCTTGAGCAGACCCTTGAGGGGGCGGTCACGCGTGCACTGCGCGTGCTGGATCCTTCGGTCACGCTCGATTGGGTGAAGGAGAGTATCGCACTTGCTGAGGAGGACGAAGTCATCCGCGCGCGCAACAAGACGCAGATGGCGAAGCCTGAGGATGTGAAGAGCTATTTCCGGTCGCAGCTAAAGCGTCGGGTGGCGCCCAAATCCGCCGAGTCGCGCCCGCGCCTCGCGCCCCTCAAAAGCAGTCCCCCGGACGATCCGTACAGCTTCTAGCCTCTGGCGGTGACGCGCGGCGTGGAACGCGCGTACATTTGACGTGTGCGGCTCCTGCATCTCTCCGACCTGCATCTCGGGTTCCGGCAGTTCCAGCGCACGACTCAGACTGGTATCAACCAGCGCGAGGCGGATGTCGCGGCGTCGTTCCGGCAGGCCATCGACACGGCCATCGCGGTGCGTCCCGAGCTGATCCTGATTGCTGGCGACGTGTTTCACACGGTTCGCCCCACGAACCCAGCGATTATCCACGCATTCACGCAGCTGCAACGTCTGACACAGGCGCTGCCGGACACCGACGTGGTGATGGTCGCGGGCAACCACGACATGCCGCGCTCCAGCGAGACGACATGCATCCTCCGGCTCTTTCGCCCGTTGGGGATTCACATCGTCGACACCCAGCCGGAGCGCATCACACTGCGCGACGGTGCGATTTCGGTCCTCGCGGTCCCCGATCTCCCACCGCATGAGATTCACTACGATCAGGATCCGAACGCCCGATTCAACGTATTGCTCGTCCACGGCGAGGTCGAAGACTCGATTCCGCGTCACACCGAGCGCGTGGGGCTGACCATCCCGCGCACGGTGCTCGAAGATCCGCGTTGGGACTACATCGCCCTCGGCGATTACCACGTGTACAAGAAGGTGGGACCGAAGGCGTACTACTCGGGTGCCATCGACTACACGAGCTCGAATCCGTGGGGTGAACTCACCGAGGAGAGCGCGCAGAAGCTTCCCGGAAAGTGGATTCTCGAGTGGGACCTCGAGACGGCAAAGCAGAAGCAGCACAAGATCAAGTTGGTGCGCGAGTTCCATGATCTGTCGCCAATCGAAGGGCGTGGGATGTCCTCCGCCGATCTTGACGCGGCGATTGAATCGGCCATCGCGGCGGTGAGCGGCGGGATTGACGGGAAAGTCATCCGGCTGGTCGCGCGGGATGTGCCGCGCCACATCACGCGTGAACTCGACCATAAAAAACTGCGCGAGTATCAGCGGAGTGCGCTCCAGTTTCACCTCGACACGCGTCGTCCCGAGGTTCTGCGTCGCGAGGCTGGATCGGGCGCCCCGGGACGCCGGCCGTCGCTGGATGAGCTGTTGGCCGATCATCTCCGCACGCGGAAGCTGACGTCAGATATTGATCGCGAGGAGATGGTGCGGCTTGGCATGCATTATCTGCACGAGGCGGAGCAGGCCGGTGTCGTGCGCGAAGCCCCCTCGACGGTGGAGGAGGGATGAAACTCACGCGCATTCGGCTTCTCAACTTTCGTCAGCACGCGGATACCACGATCGAGTTCGAGCGAGGGCTGACGGGGATCATCGGCCCGAACGGCGCGGGAAAGTCGACGATTCTCGAGGCGGTCGCTTGGGCGCTCT
>Ga0114966_10002500_pt1 | contig 16405 bp, 17 predicted proteins | sample M_130207_XF_Meta_FD_87029 | JGI IMG/M metagenome (GOLD analysis project Ga0114966, IMG submission 87029) | Freshwater microbial communities from Lake Montjoie, Canada to study carbon cycling - M_130207_XF_MetaG | ecosystem: Environmental > Aquatic > Freshwater > Lake | place: Lake Montjoie...
GATGCTCTGCCCTGTCCCTGTAAGGTACTACTATTGATAATTTTTTCATGCCAAATCTTTTATAATTTTACAGTTATAGATCAGATTAGTTCCGGATAAACTGGAACTAATCACCATTTTTACGATAGAAAAATAATAGTAAATTTTTGTTATGTTGACATTTCCACGGATAGGATATATGGGCAGGCTAGGTAATCAAATGTTCCAATTTGCTTCTACTTTAGGTGTAGCAGATAAAACGGGATATGATGCTAAATTCCCGCTTGATAACTGTTTCGTTACCGAGAGAAGCGGTCCACTCGATCCGCTAACTGGTATTAACGCAGACGTCAAATGTGATCTTTTAGATTGTTTTGAAATAAACCCGGTTTACTTCATACCGGCTCAGCACGTAAGGATAGATTCTTGGTACCAGGAAACACTCTTCACCTATGATCCAAGGATACTTGGCGTAAATGATAATACGGGATTGCATGGTTATCTTCAAACTGAGAAATACTTTTCGCATGCAAGAGATTTAATACTATCACAATTCGCATTTAAAAGAGCATATTTGGACTCTGCTACTGCCTATATGGAAAACATTAGGTCTCTAAATAAAGATGCTAAAATCGTCTCTATACATGTGAGAAGAGGAGATTATGTCATGTACCCAGACAATCATCCAGTTTGTTCTAAAGAATACTACCATTCGTCTATTGAGCACGTGAAATCTGAGGTTGATAAACCTAAATTCTTAGTGTTCTCTGACGATCCTGAATGGTGCAGAAACGAGTTTAAAGGGGAAGAGTATATCATTTCAGATCTAGGTAACCCATATTCAGAACTTTGCGCTATGTCAATGTGTGATCACCATATTATAGCTAACAGCTCTTTTAGTTGGTGGGGTGCTTGGCTAAATAAAAAAGAAGACAAAATTGTAACCGCGCCTTCCCGCTGGTTTGGTCGTTTGATAACTCATGACACCTCTGATATTTACTGTAAAGGGTGGGCGATTGTGTAAACAATAAGAAAATGAAAAAACTAGAGATCTATATAATAGCTTATAATAATTTATTCTGCGTAGAATATCAAATAAAAGCATTTAGGTCATTTTGCCTAGATGATTACGAGTTGATAATAATAGATTCTAATTGTGGGGAGCATCACGAAAACACGATAAGAAAAAAAGAAATGTGTGAGCGTTACGGAATAAGATTCATACAGCTTCACCCTGAATTATCTCTAAGATCGCTAAACCCAACCAATATATTAGGAAGAAAACTAAACTATGTTTATAATAATATAGTGAAAGAAAATAGCCCGGAATATTTTGGATTTATTGACCAAGACTTTTTCCCATTTAGACCTTTTAGTGTTATAGACGAGCTAGACAGAAAAGGCATGTATGGTGATGTTTGTGAAATGGACGGATTTAAAACACAGGGGGATTCTTTAGATAACCTAAAGAATGGCCCATGGGTATTGCATCCCTGGCTATCTTTCTATAAATACGACTTCGTAAAAGATTTTAATCTCGATTTTGATAGCTGTCATGGATTTGACACTGGAGGAAAAAATTGGGAGTCTATGATATCTAAAAAAAATATATCTAAAGCTGATTATTGGAAAAGACATAAGACTCTAATGTATTTTCCCTTTGATGAAATTAGCAACCACGGTCCATCAGGATATGAAAAACATTTTTTTATCTGGAATGGAGAAAAAATATACTCGCAAGTTCAAATTTATGACGGTAAGTTTATTCACATGTTAAATAGCAAATATCTAGACGATCCTGGGAATCCTAAAACTAATTGGTGCAAAGGATTTTTAGATAATTCTATATTAACGGCTGGGATTTTAAAATTCGATGAAAAAAACGGGTTTCATAACGAGGGACCATCTTTTAAAATATGAATATAATAATACCTATAGGCGGAATCGGTCAGAGGTTTAGGAACGAAGGATTTCTTATGCCAAAGCCTCTAATAAGTGTAAAGGGTAAGCCCATGATATTTAGGGTGATAGAAAATCTTAATCTAGAAAAAGATGATGTTATAAGCATAATCTATAATCCTGAGCTTAAGAACTATTCATTTGAAAGCCTAATTAGAAAAGAGTTTCCTCTACTTAATATTAATTTCTTGCAACTAAATGACAACACAAGGGGTGCAGCAGAAACTGTTGTTTTTGGATTAGAAAATCTAACTGAATTAGATTTAAATAAAGAAATAATTGTTTTAGACTGTGACACCATCTATCATGAAGATATTATAGGTAAGTATAAAACTGAGAAAAATAAAAATTCCATTTTCTTCTTTAATGATACGGAGAATAAGCCAATATTTTCATACATAAAAACAAACAATGATGGTAGGGTGGTTGAAATAGCAGAGAAAATAAAAATATCGGATAATGCTAACACCGGTGCTTATGGATTTATCTCCGGCCACGAGTTTAAAAAATATTTTTCTATGGTCTCAGAAAGGAGCGATGAACTTTACATTTCTCTTCTGTATTCGGAAATGATAAAGGACAATGTAAATATAAAAGGACTAGAGGTCAATAAATTTAATTGTGTGGGGACCCCATTACAACTTAAAATATATTGCGAAAATTCAGAAAAGCTAAAGCCAATTAGGATTTGCTTCGATCTTGATAACACATTAGTTACATTTCCCGTCGTTCCCGGAGATTATTCAACGGTAGAACCTATAGTCAAAAATATAGAATATTTAAGATTTTTAAAAAATGAGGGAAATTATATAATAATACACACTGCAAGGAGGATGAAAACTTTCAATGGCAATGTAGGAAAAATAATACCCGATATATCTAAGGTTACACTAGAAACTATAGAAAAATTTAACATACCATATGATGAAATACGCTTCGGAAAGCCTTGGGCTGATTTCTATGTTGACGATCTTGCAGTTTCTGCTTTCTCTCCGCTAGAAAAATCAATAGGCTTTTATAACACAGTTTCTAAGCCAAGAAGTTTTAATAAAATAGCATATTCAAAAGGAGATGTTAAAAAGGAGACAAATAACATGGGTGAAGTTTTTTGGTATAACAACATTCCAGGTAGCATAAAGGTGCATTTTCCTGAAATCTATTCAATAAATGATAATGTAATATCAATGGAAAGAATAAAGGGTGTTAATTACTCACACCTTTATGTGAATGAAGCACTGAGGGAAAGAGATCTCCATGATTTAATAGATCTACTCATTTTGATACATAACTCTTCAGACACAGCTCCTTCTGAAACGAATATCTATTTAAGCTATTCCGATAAGCTTAAAAAAAGATATGAAGAGAATTTACAGATTTATAATAACATAAAGAATTCAAATTCTTTTTATCTTGATATACTAGAAAAGCTATCAGTTTATGAAAATAATAAATCGGGAAAAATTGGGATAATACACGGAGACCCAGTTTTCACCAATGTTTTTCTAACAGAAAGCAGAATAAAACTTATAGATCCCAGAGGGAAGATTGGTGATTCACTTTCAATATATGGAGATGTGTATTACGATTTCTCTAAAATATTCCAGTCTATTTTAGGATACGATTACATACTAAACGGGATTGAAATAAATTACGAATATAGGGATCGGATGATAGATGCATTTTCTTCAAGATTTAATGAAGATGAATTATACAATATAAAGGTGATAACAGCTAGCTTGATATTTAGTTTAATACCTCTTCACGAAGCATCTAAAGAAAAATTTGAAAAATATTTTAACATAATAGAAAAATTGATACGATGAATCTATACTTTTGTTTATATTCCAATGAGAAATATGAAAAGCCTAGAAAGGCATTATGTAACCTAGCAAAAAGCTCAAATATATTTAAAGGTATCTTTGAATATGACCGTAAATGGCTAGAGAGCACTGAATTCTATGCCGAAAATAATGATGTATTAAATCCAGATTCCAAAGGAGATGGCTGGTGCCTATGGAAGCCCTATGTAATTTTAACCTCTTTAGATAAAATTAAAGAAGGAGATATACTTCTTTATATGGACTCCACCGATACTTTTTCACCTAGGATTAAAGATTTTTTAAATTCACATTTTCAAAACAATGATCTTTTATTTTGTCTAATGGGTGATTCACCTAATAAGGATTATACAAAAAGAGATGCATTCTATTATATGGGATGTGATTCCGAAAAATACTGGGAATCTAAGCAATTAGAGGCAGGTATAATAGGAATTAAAAAAACAGAAAGAACTATATCCATAATGAAAGAGTATCTCGGATATTGCAAAGATCCCAGAATAATAAAGGATGGTGTAAATACCTGCGGACTTGATAATTTTCCAGCATTCGTAGATCACAAATACGATCAAAGTGTTTTAACTAATCTAAAAACTAAATATTCGATAGAACCTTCAAAAGAGGTAAGATATTATGTAGAGTGTAATATCTGGGAAGCACTAAAATTCTGGGATAACACAGGATACGAATTTAATAGAAAAATTAATAGAATTTATAGCGACGTATTTGAGAGGAATCCTGATCTTTTCCTCTTTTGGGAAAAAAATTATTTAAAAAACCTTTTAAAAGATAATATAGACTGATGCTACTAAGTATTAATTTAACGGTTCATAATAAGCAAGACCTACTGGAAGACTGTCTCGATCGTATAAAAAAGTTTACTAACAATCCTTTTGAACTGATAGTTGTGCTAGATGGATGTAGCGATAATTCGGAGAAAATTTTCGATACATGGGCTAAGTCTAATAAAGATGTCTCTATTCATAAAATAATAGCTGATGATGTTTTCGAGACAAAGGCTAATAATAAGGCAGCCAAGAAAAGTACGGGGGAATATATAGCTATAATTCAGGACGATATGTTGATCAATGAAGATGGATGGGATGATAGGATGCTAAGTCCTTTTATGAATTTTTCAGATGTTTTTTCTGTTACCGCTAGAACCTCCCATAATTGGGTTATCAATCCGCATTCAAAACATATAGATTTAGATAAACCTCCTATTGGGACTTGGTCTGATATACTATTTCACGTAGATCACGCAGATAGAAAAAATACTCCAAGAAATATGTTCGAGATAAGGGATTCCTCCAATAGAGGACCACTAGTAATAAATCACCAGGATTTTAATAAATTGGGATATTTCGATGAAATTTTTTCACCACAGGATATGGACGATCACGATCTCCATTATAGGGTAAAAAAGAAACTTGGTAAGGTAACAGGATTATATTGGATAGATTATATCTCAGAAGATTCATGGGGGGGGACTAGAGAAAGCGGAGAAGTAGGCCAATGGCTTTTAAATTCAAATCATAAAAATCAAAAAATAATATACGATCGGCATAAGGAATTATTGATCGGGGGAAAAAAAGAAAGCAGAAGATTATGAAAAAAATTCTAATATTAGGGGGTGGAGGATTTATAGGGGGTCACTTAGCAAAAAGATTAAAATCGGCAGGGAATCATGTTACTGCATGCGATATTAAAAAACACGAATATTTCGATCACTCAGATATATGTGATAATTTTATTATTGGTGATTTAAGAGATCCTGAAGTGGTGAGTAAATCAATGGGATATGATATTGATGAGGTGTATCAATTAGCTGCAGACATGGGTGGGGCTGGTTATATCTTTACCGGAAACAATGATGCAAACGTAATGAATAATTCGGCTCTTATAAATATTAATGTTCTGAATGAGTCCATTAAAAAAAGAGTAAAGAAAATATTCTATTCGTCATCAGCTTGCATGTATCCGGAGAATAATCAATTGGATCCAGATAACCCTAATTGCGAAGAATCATCAGCATATCCAGCAAACCCGGACTCCGAATACGGTTGGGAGAAACTTTTTTCCGAGAGATTATATATGGCATATCACAGAAATTATGGTCTGGATGTAAGGATAGCAAGATTTCATAATGTATTTGGTCCTATGGGAACATGGACAGGCGGAAAAGAAAAAGCTCCTGCTGCTATTTGCCGAAAGGTTGCTGAGGCTGATGCTAATGGGGGGATTGAAATATGGGGGGATGGAAAACAAACGAGATCTTTTCTTTATATAGATGAGTGTATAGAAGGCGTTATAAGATTTATGGAATCTGATTTTATGGGTCCAGTTAATATAGGATCGGAGGAAATGGTAACCATAAATAGACTGGTTGAAATAACTTCCTCGATAGCTAATAAAATAGTACACATCCATAATATAGAAGGGGATGATTTTATAGATAAATATGGTTTTAAATGCCCAGTTGGGGTAAGAGGAAGAAGATCGGATAATAAGCTATATAGGGATAAAATGGGATGGGAAGTATCAGCCCCATTAGAGGATGGTATAAGATCTACCTATCATTGGATAGTTAATCAATTAAAAAATAAATAATGACAGTAAAAGAATACGTAGAAATTAATAAAATAGGATCTCCTTATCTAAAGTATGCTAAAAATTTATATTCGCAGAACGGGGAGGATGGAATTATAGAAAAAATTTTAGATGATCTAGATATCAAAAAAGGTATCGTAATAGAATTTGGAGCATGGGATGGTATTTATATAAGTAACGTTTATAATCTATGGAAATATGGAAATTTTAACGGGATATTAATAGAAGGGGATAAAGAAAAAGCCGACAAATTTAGTGATCCCGAGGGGAAAGCAAGGATGTTTAATTATTTTATAAGCCCAAATAAAGAGGATGAAAACTCAATAGATAATATTCTTGATAAAATAGGAATAGAAGAAGATATAGTTTTAATGTCGATAGATGTAGACAGCTGCGATTACTATATAATGGAATCTATGGAAAAATATAATCCAATGATTATAGTAATAGAAACTAATAATTCATTCGGGTATGAAAAAATTTACAAATCTTACGATTCCGGGTGTTCTATGAGATCAGTTTGGGATCTTTCACTGGAAAAAGGATATTCTATGGTTGTTTATAACGCAAATGCAATATTAGTAAGAAGCGATTTAATTGGGAAATTAAAAGAATTTGATAATAGAATAACTCCTGAAGAAATGTACATAAATGAAGAACAATATATTACCATAAGTAGTTCTGATGAAAAAGGAATTTTAGGAAAAACCCCTTTTTATTTAACAGAAGGATATAGAAATAAAATATTTAAATGAAATTTACATTAAAAAAAGACGTAACCCTTATTTGCGTAGATGGGGTAAATCCAGATCTTTCGATCAAAGCTTTAAGGTATTCAGACCGGGAAATAAATTTTGAAAATGTAAAATTGTTATCCTCTGCTGATCCTTCTTTAGATTTAAAAAATATCCAATATATTAAAATTCCAGAAATGTCATGGGAAGGATATAACGATTTTATATTAAATAAATTAACAGATTATATAGAAACTCCTTTTTGTATAACAGTTCAAACAGACGGATTTATATTAAACCCAGATTTATGGAGAAACGAGTTTTTTAATTATGATTATATAGGAGCTCCCTGGCCGGATGATGACAATTGGATAGATCTCCAATGGGAAAAAACTAGAAATAGTTATAGATTAAATGATAAGAAATCGAGAGTAGGTAATGGAGGATTCAGTTTAAGAAGTAAAAAATTTTTAGAAGAATCTAGTAAATATGCATCGTGTACGGGATACGGGGAAGATACTTTTTTATGTAATATAAACTATAAAGAAATGCTAGCAAAAGGAATAAAATTTCCTTCCGTCGAATTAGCTTCTAATTTTTCCATAGAAAATCCAATAAAAGAGCTAGGATATTCTTGGCCAAATTCAGATGATAAATTTAACGGTAATTGTTCCTTTGGGTTTCACGGAAAATACATAAAAGAATATGATCATATAATAGAAAAAATGAAAAATTATGGGTAATAAAACAGTTTTAATAACAGGAGTTGCTGGACTTATAGGATCTAGACTATCAGATTGGATAATTCAAAATTATCCAGAATATAAAATAATAGGATTGGATGATTTAAGTGGGGGTTATTTTGAAAATATACACGAGGATGTTATTTTCTATAATCTAAATCTTGTTAGTAATCCGATAAAATTATCGGAGATTTTCGATAAGCATAAACCGGAATATGTTTTCCATTTTGCAGCTTATGCTGCTGAGGGTCTTTCCCCTTTCATTAGAACATATAATTACCAGAATAATCTAGTAGCAACCGCTAACGTAGTTAACGAATGCATAAGACATAGCGTAAAAAGACTCGTATTTACTTCTACACTTGCAGTTTATGGTCATGGATACGGAGGATTTTTTGATGAGAATCAAATACCAAAACCGATAGATCCATATGGGGTTGCGAAATATGGATGCGAAATGGATATTCAGATAGCAGGGGAACAACATGATCTAGATTGGTGTATAATCAGGCCACATAATGTATACGGAATTAAACAAAACATATGGGATAAATATAGAAATGTTTTAGGTATATGGATGTATCAAATTTTAAATAACGAATCGATGAGTATATTTGGGGATGGATCCCAAACACGAGCTTTTAGTTATATAGATGATAGTCTAGAGCCTCTATGGAGATCCGCAATTCTGCCGGAAGCTTCTAAACAAATTATAAATTTGGGGGGAATAGAAGAATATTCGATCAAAGAGGCAAATGATATATTAGTAGAAATGACAGGGTATTCTGACGTTAAATATATGGAATCCCGCCACGAGGTGAAACATTCCATACCAACCTGGAAAAAATCAGAGGATATACTAGGATTTGAACATAGAACATCATTGAAAGAAGGATTAATTAAAATGTGGGATTGGGCAAAAATTCAGCCAAAAAGGGAAAGATTTGTTTGGCCTTCCTATGAATTGGATAATGGTATTTATAAATTTTGGAAAAAATGAGAAAAGAAAATCAAAATAAATTTGACTTAGAAAAGCTATATAACGAAGCTTGTTTAGATGTATCTGATATTTATATGCATCTCCCCGTTCTATATGAGTATGCAAGAAAATGCGATCACGTAACAGAGATGGGTGCAAGGGGGGGAATGAGTACCAGAGCATTTTTATATGCTAATCCCCGAAAATTTGTATCTTATGACTATCAATATTTAACACCTGAGCCCCATCTTGTGGAATCTGTGAATAATCTAATTGAGATATTAGAGGATTCCAAAAACCAAGGTGTAAATTGTTCATATCTAGGCAAAGATGTACTTAAAATAGAAATAGAACAAACAGATATGCTATTTATAGATACCTGGCACTGTTACGAACAGCTTAAAGAAGAGCTTAGATTACATTCTCCGAAAGTAAACAAATATATCATATTTCACGACACCGAATTATATGGTGAATCCGGAGAGGGATACCCTTCATTAGACATAAATCATCCGAATAGAAATATGCTATCAGGCGAAGGCGGAATATTAAAAGCAATATACGAATTTCTGGATACGAATGGAAACTGGTCTATTGAGTATAAAACTACAGAAAATAACGGATTAATTATAATTTCTAAAAAGTAATTTAAAATGAGAAACAATAAGATAAAAATTTATTTAAGACACTCGTATTATTCACCAAACACAGCTATTCCGAATAGAAAGAGACCTGAATGGTTTGACAAAAAGAAAATATGGGAAAATTTTATAAATAACACAGATCAAAGCATATGCGATATTAAAATTATATACGATATGCATTTTGGAGATTCATCGGAAGACTTTTTTGGCAATAGCGTAAATATCGTAAAGATAAACTCTGGAACTGAGGCTCAGAGTTTTTTAGAAACTTTGAATATAATAGAATCTGATTTAAACTCAGAAGACGATATTATTTATCTTCTTGAGGATGATTATCTACACGTCGGCGGGTGGGAAAAAATAGCCATCGAAGGTCTTAATATAGCTGACTATATTTCATTATACGACCATCTCGATAAATATAAAGATTATCCGAATTTGAGATCACAAATATTTATAACTGAATCGTGCCATTGGAGAACTGTTCCTTCAACCTGTAATACTTATGCTTGTAAATTTTCAACTCTAAAAAAAGATATGGATATACACAGAAAATATTCTATAGAGCATCATAACGGAGTTTCTTCAGATAATTCAAAATTTATACACTTATGTAATATGGGCAGGGTTTTAATAACGCCCATTCCTGGATACTCTACTCATTGTAATTTAGAGATGTCCCCTATTATAAATTGGGTTGATTATTTATAAAGGGAACAAAGGAACAAAATCTATGGTAAACCCTATAAAAAATAAAAGAATAATACTAAATGAAATATCTTATAACGGGGATTAGTGGTTTTGCTGGTCCTAATCTAGCAAAACTTCTATTAGATGAAGGACACGAGGTCCATGGAATAATAAGAACCGCCAATGGGAGAGAAATGGATCTACTAGATATAATGAGCTTTAATCAGCTAAATTCCATAAAATTTCACTACCTTGATTTAAAACATTATTATGGTGTTAAAAAATTAATCGAAAGCGAGAAATTCGACGGAGTTTTTCATTTAGCTGCACAGTCACATCCACCTACTAGTTTCAAAGATCCTATTTTAACCTGGGATGAAAATATAGGGGGTACCATGAATCTAATAACAGCATTAGAGGGTTCTGAAACAAGATTTATGTTTTGCTCAACGAGCGAAGTTTACGGGGACACCGGTAAGGATATTGGACTTTTGACAATAGATACACCCATAAAGCCAAATAATCCATATGGAGCATCAAAAGCAGCTATGGATCTTTATGTTCAAGAAAGATCGTCCAATGGATTTTTAGATGGTTTTGTTACTAGAGCATTCTCACACACAGGACCAAGAAGGGGTAAGATATTCAGTATAAGCTCAGATGCTTACCAGATTGCAAAAATGGAATTGGGATTACAAGAACCCCTCCTGAAAATAGGAAATCTTCAAACTGAAAGGGTTGTAATAGATGTGAGGGATTGTGTAAATGCATATTACCTGTTAATGTTAAACAAGGGGAGCAAAGGAAATGTTTACAATGTTTGCGGATCCGATGTTCATAAAATGCAATACTACACGGATCTTCTAATAGAAAATTCAAGTTTTAACTATGAAGACATAAATCAAGAAATCTATCCGCCGTATTATAGACCCATCGATATACAAGTTCAAATCGGTGATTCCAAAGAACTTGTGAATCTTACCGGTTGGAGCCCTAAGATATCAATCAACCAAACAATGGGAGACCTTCTTAATTACTGGATAGATAAATTAAAAAAATGAGAAAAGAAATAGGAATAAAGGCTTACCATTGGGCTCTTGGCGACTCTATCCAGTTCTCAACACTCCCTGAATCTTTCTCCAAAATGGGGTATGACGTTTATCTTATATCCGATGCACCCTTTAAAAATCAAGAGATTAAGGATCTTGTATGGCTAAGTAACCCCTATATAAAAGGGGAGAAACAAATTGACTGGGAGATCGGGGACACCCCGGGAAGAGCCTATGAAAATAAGCTAGACAATTTTATAAAAAACTGGGAGGTTGCTCATGGATTAGAACCTCTAAATGATTTTCCTAAAATATACTACACACCTAATAAAATTGAGGGCATAGATGTAATTATAGATATTTCAGCACAGTCAGTTACATATAATACTGAACTTCTTGTCGAAAAGATAAAAGAATATGTGAAGTTAAAATTCCCATATTCCAAATGTCAATTAGTAACGAGTAAAAAATTTCCAGTAAAAAATAATTTCGGATTTGATCTTATAGAGGTAGAGGGTCTTAGGCATTATGTTGATGTTATAAATAGCTGTAATGCTTTTATTTCATGCTCATCTGGGGGTCATTCATTAGCAGCATCGATAAGACATCTCAATAAAAAATTTAAACAGGTGTGCTTTATTCCGGAAAAGATAGAAACAGATAGCGCATACCGGCCAACATATGACTATCTTATGGAAACTAAGCTATTCATATATCCATTAGTAGAATATATTAAAATGTAAAAAAAATGTTAAATCTAGAAAAAACAACATTTATTATCCCAGTAAAAATAGAACATCAAGACAGATACAGAAATGCGAAAAATGTTCTAGGCTATATTAATAAAAATTTTAAAACTAATGTTTTTATATATGAGGTTTCTGAGGGAGATACAAAGATTGATTTTATCAAAAATCTAACAAATTTAAATATTAAACACTGGATAGTTCCACCTGAAGATGCATTCCATAGGACTAAGTATTTAAATTTAATGCTCGATCAAGTTGAAACTGATGTAGTTGTAAATTATGACATCGATGTTATTTTAGATCCTGAAAATGTTTTAGAATGTCAAAATTTGATATTAGAAAAAAAAGCAGAAGTTATCTATCCATATGAGTTAGGATGGGGCCAAATACAGGTTTTAGAAACATTTGATTATATAGGATTCGAAAAATCTGGATTCGATCTAAATTTCATAAAAGAAAAGGGACAAACAAAAATTCATCAATCTGAATGTGGTCATTGTATATTTTTCGATTCAGGCGTTTATAGAAAGTGTGGAGGTGAAAATGAGCATTTCGTATCATATGGTCCCGAGGATAAAGAAAGAATGTATAGGTTCCAGACATTGGGAAGAAAGGTTGAATGGAGAGGAGGTAAATATGTATATCACTTTGAGCATTTTAGGGGTAATGATAGTTGGATGACAAATCCATTTTTTTCAAAGAATTGGGATAGCTTTAATTTCATAAAATCTTTATCACCTGATAAATTATTAGAATTCTATACACATGCTGATTATTCAATCAAATATAAAACAATAGGTAATGAAAATTCTAATAACAGGGGATAAAGGATTTATAGGAAGTAACCTATCCAAAAAATTTATAGGATTCGACCATACTGTATATCAGATTGACATAGATGATTTCTACTCCAACAATGGACAATGGGCTAGTGGGTTAGGATACACATTAGATGACATCTGTCCAGATATCATTTTTCACGTAGGTGCGTGTTCTGATACATTAGAGCAAGATATCAACTATATGATGGAGCTAAATTATGAATCAACCAAGATTCTAACAGATTGGAGTAAATCTAATTTTAAAAAGATAATATATTCATCCTCAGCAGCTAATTATGGTAATGGCGAATATCCTTCCAATCTATACGGATGGAGCAAGTATGTTGCAGAAGGGTATGTTATTTCAAACGGGGGCATAGCATTAAGATATTTTAACGTCTATGGCCCGGGGGAATCACATAAAGGAAGAATGAGTTCTGTTGCTTTTCAATCTTATGTAAAAAACAAAAACGGAGAGACCATTAAACTTTTTCCAGGAGAGCCTAAAAGAGATTTTATCTATATAGAGGATGTAATATCTGCCAATCTTTTTGCTTTAGAAAATTACGATGTTTTAAAATACAACTGGTATGATGTTGGGTCTGAATCAGCTAGAACATTCGAGGATGTTTTGACCAATATGGGAATTTCTGATTGGAAATACCATTCAGAATCTGCTATACCCAATGGATATCAATTTTACACAAAGAGCTCCAAATGGATGCCAGGATGGCATCCGAAATATAATTTAGAAGAAGGTCTAAAAGAGTATATCAAAGTACTAAACAATGAGTAAGATACTAGTAACGGGAGGAAGCGGATTGGTCGGTAGCCAATTCAGGGATAGTCAATTCGAAAGAATTTCAAGTAAGCATGGGGATCTTAGAGATAGAAAATTCGTATCACGTTTAATTCAAAGCTCTGATTACGAAGGGGTTATTCACTGTGCTGGTAAGGTGGGAGGGGTATTAAGTAATTCCCAAAAACCTGCAGAGTTCTACCATGATAACATTATGATCAACACAAATGTTATTGACGAGTCTATGAAAAAGGGGATAAAGAAACTTGTATTCTTTTCTTCAACCTGTGTATTTCCAGATAAAGTTGAATATCCGTTAAGACCCGATAAAATACATCTAGGTCCACCACACCCTACGAATTATGCCTATGCCTATGCTAAGAGGATGGGGCAGGTTCAAATTCAAGCATATAAACAACAATACGGATTGGATTATTTTACTGTAATCCCATGTAACATATACGGACCTGGTGATTTTTATAATCTGAACGACGGCCATGTGATACCATCTTTGATTCATAAAATGTATCTTGCGCATCAGAATAATAGTGACTTTGAGGTTTGGGGTAGCGGAAATCCTTTGAGAGAATTCATATTCTCTGAGGATGTTGCTAATATCACAATGAAACTATATGAAGATTATAAAGGGGAGGATCCTGTAATAATATCAACTTCGACAGAAATATCCATTAAGGATATAGTTTATACTATGGCTAAAATATTTGGGTTTAAGGGAAAAATAGTTTTTGATCCAAGTAAACCCGATGGGCAATTGAGAAAGCCAAGTGATAACTCAGTGCTTAAGTCGATGTATCCTGATTATAAATTCACACCATTCGAAGATGGACTTGAAAAGTCTATTGATTGGTTTATTAAAAATTACCCAAAAGTTAGAATGTAATGGAAAAAAAGAGAGCTTTAATAACAGGTATTAATGGACAGGATGGATCGTATCTTGCAGAGTTTCTATTGGAGAAAGACTATGAAGTTTACGGAACGATTAAAAGGAATTCGGTGTCTGAAAATCAAACTTCAAGACTTGATGCAATATATCACAAGATTAAGGACAACCTAATATATGCAGATCTTTTGGATGTACCCTCTCTGATTCATGCTTTAAAGATCTCCAATCCCCACGAGATCTATAATTTAGCGGCTCAGTCCCATGTTAGAATATCATTTGACCAACCAGTTTATACAGCTCAGGCCACTGGAATAGGTACATTAAACCTACTAGAGGCAATCAGAGTATTCGATCCAGAAATTAGAATGTACCAGGCTTCGTCATCGGAGATGTTCGGAAATTCTATAGATCCTGATGGCTTCCAAAGAGAGACCACACCCATGAACCCTGTTTCCCCGTACGGATGTGCTAAGGTATTCTCATATAACATATGCAGAAACTACAGGAACTCATATAATCTTTTCGTTTCTAATGGGATCCTTTTCAATCACGAATCTCCGCGTAGAGGCATTAATTTTGTCACTAATAAGGTAGTAAAGGGAGCGGTAGAGATAAAACTAGGTTTGAGCAAAGAGCTCGTTCTTGGCAATCTAAATGCGACTAGAGACTGGGGCCACGCCAAGGATTACGTTAAAGCCATGTGGATGATGCTTCAGCAGGACTTGCCTGGCGATTACGTTTGCTCTACTGGTATATCTCACTCTGTTCACGATCTTGTTGAATATGTTTTTGGTAAATTAGATCTAAATTGGAGGGATTATGTTAAAATGGATTCTAAATTTTTAAGACCCGAGGAATTGAAGGATCTAAAAGGAGATTCCACCAAATTAAGGAGAGAAACTGGCTGGGAACCAACATACACATTCGAAAGTATGCTGGATGAAATGATCCAATACTGGATAAACAAGTGGTATAAACCAGTTTCTAAGTAGAAATGTATTAAAATAGGCACATTTATAAATAAAAAGAACCATCTTTCTTCGAGATGGTTCTTTTTTTTGGATATATAAACAAAAAATAGAGAATTATATGAATCCTATTAAAGTTTTAGACTTCAGATCTTATCATAGAATCAACGAAGATGACACTACAGAAGAAAAGGGAACGAAAACCTCAGGAGCGGTAGACCAAATATTAAACCTATTCTTTCAGGCTTATGGGGGTCTGGTAACTAAGATCGGCAATTACCAAGATGCTGCTAAAGATCTAACTGGCGTTGCAAAAGAATCCGATCCTGCTAAAAAAGGGCAAGCTATGCTAGACGTATTAACAAAAGTAGCTGGTAAAGTGGATCCCAAATATAAGGAAGCAGCGAACCAATTAATCGTAGCAGCTAAGAGAATCAAGGAGGCATACGATTCAGCAATCCAAACAGACGAAGGTAAGAAAGCTCTAGATAAGATAAAAGATGATATTTACGACAGAATCATAGGATTCTTAGATTCTCTTAAGGCTGCAGCTAAAAGTGCACCTAAAGTAGAAGCTAAAAAAGAGGATGCAAAAAAAGATAGTGATGATGATGATGTAACTTACGGAGCCGAAATCGGATCAACCATGGAATCATGGGTAGAGGAAGATCATTTACACCTTTTTGAGAAGAATACCTTCACTGACGATAGAGATGATATTATCAAAGACATAACCCCACAAATAACTCTTGCAAAAGATCTAAGCAAAAATCCAGCATCACCAGATCTTGGTGCTAAGTATAAAAGCATAGCTTCTAGTTTGGAAAAGCTACAAAGTGAATTATCCCAAGGAAACGAGGAGGCGTGGAAGAAAATGAAGAGAAGAGAGAGAAAAGAGAGGATCGCTGCTATCCAGGATGAGGTTAAAAAATATAAGGA